>JACCDS011771113.1_pt1 | contig 30169 bp, 23 predicted proteins | sample 7446441 | NCBI WGS metagenome assembly JACCDS01 (sample SAMN15323445, study PRJNA562643) | freshwater metagenome | isolation source: river surface water | place: USA:Blue River Watershed | collected 2017-08-17 | reverse complement strand
CAATACCCAAACAACAGTGGCAACACGACCAATTGTTTCAATGGTTTAGCGGTCAACAACAACTATGTTTTTTACTACGATGGAGCCACGATAGCAGCACATTCAAAGTCAAATGGAGCCACGGCAGGCACGTCGAACTCTGGACTGACGGCTCGCCAACAGGGAGGCATAACGGTAGATGATTGTAATAATGTTTATGTTGGTGGTGTAGGCTCCATCAAGGCATATAGTTTTAATGGCACAAGTTTTTCTACACTTACCCCCATTACGTTAAGCGCATCAGCCACGTCGACGAATGTTTTTGATTTACACATGGACCGCAATAACAAGTTGTTGTATGTGTCGGGTGCAGGTTTTGTCGGCGTGTATCCGGCGATTTACTCACAAACGTGTAACGCAGTTGCACCATCTGGTTCGGTGTGTAATTTTGGAATGGCAGTAATCACGGCTACGAGTAGTTCTATTACATGTGCTAGTTTGGGTTCAGCTACAGCGAGCATTATGGGAGGAACGGGGCCGTTTTCATTCACCTGGCAACCTGGAGGCATGACCGGCTCAGTGGTTACGGGCTTATCACCAGGCACCTATACAGTCACTGGTTTTGACCAGGGCACTAACTTATCTGTTACCAACCAAATCACCTTCACTTCCCTTATTCCATTAACGGGCACCATAAGCACCTCAGGCGGAGTAAATTGTTTTGGAGCGACAACAGGAACGGGTGCAGTTTTGAGCTTAGCGGGAGGTTCAGGCAATCAGACGTACTTGTGGTCAAATGGCACAAGCACACTTACAACAGCCACACCAACGGGTATGGGAGCAGGCTCGTGGTCGGTAACAGTAACCGATGCGTTAACGGGTTGTATTTATACAGAGACGTTTACGATATACCAACCAACGCAGTTGAACAGTCTGATATTGGCTTTAACACCAACCGCATGTGTTACGGATAGTATTTATTTATCGAGTAACGCGTGGGGTGCTTCTCCGCCGTATACGTATACATGGAGTAGTGGAACGACAGGACCATCAGCGGCAGTTACCAGTACCGCCTCGGGCGTGAAGAGTTATACCTTAACGGTTCAAGACATGTACCAATGTCAAAGTGTAACCAGCGCTACGGTGAATTACATTCCACATCCTAGTTTAACGATAGTAAGTCCTTCAATATGTCCTTTAGAAATAGCGACGGTATCAGTTAGCGGAGCGACGAGTTATACGTGGAGTAACAATGTTACCACGCCGAGTTTTACAGCCAGTCCCAATACCACCACGATATACACTGTAACAGCCAGCGCCTTGATGTGTTCGAGTACGTCAACGGCAGCTGTATACTTAAAGTCATTGCCTGCACCAACGGCTACTAATGATAGTCCGCGTTGTGTTAACCAATCATTGACATTAACTGGCGGTGGAGGTAGTAGTTACTTGTGGTCGGGTCCATCCTCTTACACTAGTACCAGTGCCTCACCGGTGGTAGCAACATCATCGCTGGTTAATAATGGAGTATACCAAGTTACAGTAACGGCAGTGAATGGTTGTACAGCGGAGGCAAGTACCACGGTGGTTATTAATCCTAATCCTACGGTATCAGCCACTTCAGGTACAGTATGTACATCACAAACGTTACAACTTAATGCTCAAGGAAGTGCAGCGGTCAGTTTTTTATGGACCGGGCCGGGTTGGACATCTTCCCAACAAAACGACGTTCGAGCCAACCCATCAACAACAGCCAGTGGTCAATACTTTGTAGTGGGCACAAGCAGTGCAGGTTGTACGGGCAGTGCCTCTACCATGGCACAGGTTATCCCGCCCCCTTCCTTAACGTTAACGTTAACGAGTCCTGATTTTTGTGCACAATCGTTCAATGGTTCTCCAGCCACCACCAACTTAACCGCTTTTGGTGCAAATACCTACACGTTATTAACGGGGTCAGCGCTGACTTTTATAAACAACCAACCAAGTTTTATCCTCTCAGCCACCTCCCCTAACTCTAGCTCGGTATCGGTACAGCAGGTCACGGTTACGGGTCACAATGGTGTGTGTGCCTCTAGTGCCACGACGCTGGTGAACATTAAGCCCAATCCGGTAATCAGCATTTTAAATCCCACAGCCTATATCTGTGCTGGAGAAAGTTATACTTATCAAGTAACGGGAGCTGGTATTTACTTGTGGTCGCAAGGAGGTATTGTCTCTATGAACGGGAATGCCTCTCAGGTAGTGGTAAAACCAGCCACCACCACGGTTTATACCATCACGGGCAATCTTAACGGCTGCGCCTCGGCAAGCATTAGTGAGACCTTGACTGTTATACCATTGCCAACATTAGCGATAGTTCCATCACAAACAGAAATCTGTCTTTATAGTTCGGCAGTGATGTCGGTGAGTGGTAATGCATCGGGTTATTATTGGTCACCACCAGTTGGTCTACAAACAACGCTTGGTAATTACAATGTACTTAATCCGCTTAAAACCCAAGAATATACCGTAGTTGGATCGGTAGCGAGTTGTACCGCCTCGGCACAAGCCACAGTGGTCGTATTGCCCTTACCAACGCCCTTTGCAATAAGTGAAACGCCCTCGGTGTGTGTGGGACAAACGATACACTTAACCGCAGGCGGAGGTGTGAAGTATGTATGGAAGGGTCCATTGAACTTTAATTATCCAGAACAAGAAGCTTATTTTCCTGCGTATAGTAGTCTTCAGGGAGGCACCTACTCGGTGGTGGTAACAGATGCGAAAGGCTGTTCAAGTGTGGCGACCTTGCCATTAAAGATCGTAGATCCGCCATCACTACTGCCGCAGGTGTCACAACGAGAAGGATGCGTGCCATATACTACAGTGGTGGGCATAACACCAGTAAGTGGCATAGATGTGAACTGGACGTTTAGAGGACAGAAAATATACTCTAGTTCGTTTAGTACCTTGATCGACGCTGCGGGGATTTACACCGTTAGTATGCAGTTATTGGATGTTGCGACGAACTGCAAGAACGTTTATACAATAACTATAAAGGGCTACGAGAAGCCGGTGGCTGATTTTAACTGGTTACCACAATTGCCAGTAGAGACATTGGATGAAGTCGTGTTTACAGACAAGAGTAAGGGGGATATTTACAAGCGTAGATGGACCATGGAAGAGGTTCCGGAGTTTAAATCAGAGGAAAGTTCGTTTAAATACTTGTTCCCGTTGGCAGGCCGCTACACAATACAGTTGGTGGTGATGAACAGCTTAGGTTGTGGCGACACAACGGCCAAGTGGATCGATGTGGATAATGACTTTGCCTGTTATATCCCTAATGCTTTTACGCCAAATGAAGACCGCAAGAACGAGTTGTACATGCCGGTGATGCGGGGGGTAAAGGACTTTACACTTTATATTTTTGATCGTTGGGGTCACGAGATATACCGCACCAGTGACTTTAATGCCGGTTGGGATGGCACTTACAACGGCAAGCCGGTGAAGGAAGATACCTACGTTTACAAACTCGTCCTTACTACCACCAAGAACCAAACCAAGAATTACAACGGCTGGGTCGTTGTGTTCCATTAGTCTTTAGCGGTTACTTGATATACTGCTTCTTTAAAACTGATAAAAGTTAATTCGTTACGGTTGGCTTTAAGAATATTATTCATTAATATTACAGCAATCGAATATGATGAAAACCTTTAAGAATTTTTTATTGGCAGCCTTTGTTGTTGCTGGAATAAGTGCAGTTGCACAACCATCCTTTTATGACCTTACGTTTTTAAGTGATTCTACCACTTCGCCATATGCAGCAGAAGGGACTTATGTCTACATGAAGTCCAAGAGAGGGGATGCTGGAATGCCAACAACTGAAGAGGGTGATGCCATCAAATCTTCAGAGATTACCAAAATTATTTTAGTGTTTTCGGAAGACAGTCCCGAAGCTCTCGAAAACCGTGAATCGTATAATCAAGAAAGGTGGGATAATTTAATCTCAACTTATCCAGAATATTTCCAAGAAAAAACCAAGTACAAAAATATATGCCAATGTTCGCCAGAAGCTGGAGGCGATAATTTCAAAGCAGTACAAGGATTTTATATTTTTTACAAGGGAGCTGGGCCAGCTCCAACAACCCCACCGCCAGCAGAGCCAAAGAAAGAACCTGTAGCTGTTGCTAAAAATGACCCACCAAAGGCAGATCCACCAAAGGCAGATCCACCGAAAGCAGATCCACCCAAAGCAGATCCACCGAAAGCAGATCCACCGAAAGTAGATCCACCGAAAAGTGAACCCGTACCAGTTAAATCAGAACCTGTTGTAAATAATGACCCTCCAAAGTCTGAAGAAACACCTGCTCCAGCAGTAGCTCCTAAGGCACCAGCAAAAAAAGCAGCATCGGATGATGAGGAAGTTGTAGAGTCGAAATCTTCGAGTAAAAAACGGGCAGGATATGGCAACAAGCCGCGTAAAGCAAAAGACCCTAAAGCGTGTCGTCCTGCTTGTTATGGTTATGGCGAAGAAGATTTAGTAGCGTTTTTCAAAGACATTACATTAACAAAAAAGCAGAAACGTAAGGCAAAGAAATACCAAGCTGATTTAAGGATTGCGCTTCATTTTGATGGTACCATTAAGAAAGTAACCTTGACAGGTGGGAATAATGATGAATTGAATGCCTTAATCAATGAAGCCCTCAAGAGCATGAACCCATGGAACCCTGCAGTTAAAGGAGGCGTGGCGATTAAGTCTGAAGTTAGAATGACGATTAAGTTTGATAAAGAAACAAAAACATTCAAGCCATTCAATATTTTGATTAATCCAAAACCAAATCCAAAATGTAAGTGTGCCTCAGACTCTGAAATATTTGGTTCGTAATCGAATCAATCTGTTTAAAAAAAAGCTGCTTTTTAGCAGCTTTTTTTTATGGTCAAAGCATTTCAAAATACTGTTATTTCAACACTGCTTTTAATTCATTTGGGTTCCATGGTTTATGGATAACCTGAATGGGGTGTTTCTGTTTTAAAATTTGAATGTCTGGATGATTATCGTGCATACCAGTCAGGATAAACAATAAATCGGACTCAAAGCAAAGTCGAAAATGAGTGATAATGTGTTCGGGGTGACCGTCTGGTATCATTAGGTCACACAGTAGCGCATCTATTCTTTTTTCCGCCGAATGGTAACTATCAATAATCGTGTGAGCGTCTTCCTCGCAATCGGCTAAAAGGACATTGACTTGGTGGTTGCCAAGGCGTTCTAATTGACTTTTAATTGACTCCAAAATAAGCACTTCGTCATCTACAACCAATATGTTTTTAGGTTCATTCACCACTTGTTAACTCGTCGATAATCGTGAACAGGTCTGCTTCTTTCCAGGGTTTCTGAATGATTTTTAGTACTAGTTTTTTTGAATTTAACCGTTTTGATATTTCAGGGGTAATGTGTCCAGTAAGCATCACAATATTAACAGAAGGAAATTCCTTGGTTAATTTTACAATCAATTCATCGCCCTTCATTCCGGGCATTAGAAAGTCAGTTATTACGAGTAAGGTGCCAATCGCCATATGAGATAGGTCATCCATGACCTCAAGCGCCTCTTCGGCACTTTCAGCAAACTCAAGGATGAACCGATCACCGTATTTTTTTTCCAGTTGACTTCTTAATGAATCAAGAATCATGCGTTCATCATCAATGGCAATTATAGCGAGATTACTCATGATAGAATAGGTAAGGAAATAATAAATTTTGTTTCAATTTCATCACTCGTACAAGCAATCGTTCCGCTATGTTGCTCAACGATGTTTTTTACAATATTCAATCCCAATCCGGTACCTTCTCCTTTTTGTTTTGTTGTGTAAAAGGCTTCAAAAATGCGTGTTAGTTTATCTGGCGCAATAGGCGCTCCATCGTTGCTAATTTCAATGACATTGTTTTGATTCACTTTTTTGTAAAGTATTTTTAATTGACCATGACCGTTGGTGGCATGGATAGCATTCTTTATGATATTAGTCCAAACTTGAGAAAAAGCATCAGCATTTCCAAATAATACAATGTCATTTGGAATGTCAATTGCAAGATTTATTCCGTGTTTGACTTGATTCCAAAACAAAACTACCGCGCTGTCTATGCTTTCTTTGAGATTAAAGGAGTGCCATTTGGTTTGCGTATCTGTGTGTGAGAAATTATTGAGTGCTTTAACCACACGCGTAGCGCGATCAGAGGCGATTGCAATAGTTGAGGATGATCGTTCAAGTCGTGAGAGGATTGACCCAATTAACAGGATTTCTGAAGCATTTGGCAGTTGAAGTAGTTCAACTAATTCGGGTGTGATTGTGGTGTAACCCAAATCTATGATTTTTCGGGCTAATCGAGGAAATAGTTCTGATTTTTCACTGTACAGAAGCAAATCCGATTCTATTTTTTTTAATAATATCCGTTCTTCTCGCGTGGTATGGCTGTTTTTTATACCGGGGGAATGTAAAAATAATTTAAATCCTTTGCTTATGTTTTCAGGATCTATCGTTACCCCGCGTGCAGCTAGTTCGTGTCGCAAGGTGTACGCGATGTTATCAGTAGAGGCACTAATTGCACCTAAAGGGGTATTCAATTCATGAGCAATTCCTGCAATTAACATGCCTAAGGTAGACATTCTCTCTTGCCGAATTAGTTCTTCTTGCATGGCCACTAATTTGTCCAATGAAGCCTGCAATTGTTCGTTTTTAGAATGAAGTTCTGCTTTAGAATTTTTTAATTCTTCTGCATCTACTATAAGCGTTATAGCATCGGCAACTGAGCCTACAAAGGACATGTCCTCTGAATCAAAATTATCGATTTCATGGTCGTACTCAATGCTAATAAATCCAGATGGGGATTGATTTTGTAAAATGGGAGCAAAAAGAATGGAACGAATGCCTGAGGGCTCTAAATAGTTTTGTTGAAATGAATCAAGATTCGCTTCTTGATTTCCGTTTGTAATGCCTACAATTAATTCCTGTTCCAATTTTTGAAAGAGATCAGGTAAGCGTTTGCGTTTTAGCGTAGGTATATCGTTGTTTTTAAGCGGATTTTTATTTTGAAGGTGTTGAGTCACTTTAAGATCGTTTTCAGGCCCATGAAATTCCCAAAATTTGCAATTGGCACAATTAAGTTCGTCGGCTGTTAATCTTAGAACAACTTCTAATTTTTGATCAAGTGTTAGTGTTGGGTCGATGTTTCTCATGCTTAATAAGCACTTTTGACGACGAACCAATCGTTGTGATTTCAATCGTTCAGCGTGTTCTTTTATGCGAATTTTTGTAATGTTGTGCAGGTAGAGCCTGAAATTAGCTTGGCCTGGTATGTAGTAAGCGTTCCTTTCAAAATATTCGCCCTCAAAATAGAATTCTCCCGTCGGAATTATTTTCTTGACTAAATTTTCATGGTTTAGTTGTAGTAGGTCTAAAATTTGATCGTAATTAAAATTTCTGTTTTTATAGATGTGTTGTCGTGCTGCTGGATTACAATAATTAACTATTTTGTTTTCAAAGTCAATTTCAAATACAGGGTTGGGGTTTTGTAATGGAAACAAGGCTAATCGAGCTATCCGATCTGTTCGTTCCTTTATTTTTGCTTCTAAAGCCTGATTAGTTAGTTGCAAATGGGCTTGTTGACTAAGTAGCTCTTCATTGAGCTCTAACAAGTCCCTTTTTTTTACCCTGTCGATTTCTGGCTCATTAACTATGGTATTCTGTAGTTCTATAAAATGAGAAAAGAAGCTGTGATTGTTAATGTCGCTAGGAGTTAAATGGTAGTTGGTTACAGGAAAGGCACTGTTAAACACAGGCATAACAAATAACTTTATAATCCCATTCATGTCCTTCATTACATGGGTTTGGTAGCGTTGAGTTCCTTCAATATTTCTAAAATAGAGTAGGTCTTTTGGGAGAATTTCTTCTCTTAATTTTTCACTGAAGCTCTGGTTTTCCCAAATAAAGTAATGCCCAAAAACCTTTCCGTTATTGAACCCTGGAATGGCTTTTTTCCAATATTTACCGGACTCACGAATTTCTTCATTTTTTCCTATGAATAGAAAAAATGGAGCCGCTTGATTTATAGCATCGGTGTAATGATTCCACGATTCACGCAATGCGTTGTTTTTTCTTCTAATCTCTATTAAACTTGTAACATGAGAGGCAAGTATTCTTAGACTTTTTAATTGGTATTCAGTTAGCGTTCTTGGTTTGTGATCTATCACACACAAGGTGCCTAAGGCATACCCGTCTTGGGTAACGAGAGGCACTCCACCATAAAAAACGATGGGTTGTGGACCCTTTGTATTGGGGTTGTCGATAAAACGTTCATCCTTCGTTGAGTCGGTAATAATCAAAGGGGACTCTGGTTGCAAAATGGCATGTGAACAAAATGATTCGGCACGGGTTGTTTCATATACTTCTAGCCCCTTGCGTGCTTTTATCCATTGTCGCTGCTCATCAATTATGGTAATTAAAGAAATCGGCACTTCACAGATAGCTGTTGCTAGCTCGGTAATATCACTGAATTCGACTTCATCTCCAGTGTCGAGAATGTGACTTTCCCTGATGGCGCGGATTCGATCGGATTCATTATGAGGTAATGGAGCAATTTGCATACAGCGATGAATGGTGCCTTAAAATCTACTGCCTAAAACAATTAGATGCTACTCACATACTGGTGGTCTATCTGGCAGCAAGAGTTGTTCTTTAACCAATAAATATAAGATTCTTGATAGATATTTCAAAGGATAAACCTCATTAATCAGGGTTTTTCTCCTGTTAGGAAACCTGCTTAATATCGTACAGCCAATTCTGTAATATACTCTGGGAAATGGTTACTTTTGGCATGATTGGGATAGTGGATACGAAGAAACATACTGCAATACTTCAAAAGTTCGATTCAAACGACTTACACCCCTTGCTTAAGTCAAAACTAATGTCTTGGATGAAGGATAATCCAATGCCTGATGAAAAATTGATGGCGTTGATCCAAGAAATCAATAACGATTACGAACAGTTTGATCACTTGGTGCCGATAAATCGTTTGTTTCGAACCTCAGAGGAATTACGATTTGAAGGACCATCGAACATGGTTGTTGGCTCACTTACTTCGGATGTTTTTAAGAATTATAAGCGTCTAATAGAAGAGACGGGCATGATCACTGTTACCGATGCTAAAGGGGCAATCCGCTTTGCGAATAAGAATTTCTGTGAAACTACTGGTTACACTGAAAGTGAATGGTCAGGTAAAACGCACGCAATAATTAAATCAGGTGTTCACCCAGCTTCGTTCTACCAAGAACTTTGGCAAACAATTACGCAAGGGTATGTTTGGAAGGGAATTGTCTGTAATAAAAAGGCTAATGGTGACTTATTCTGGGTAGAAATGTCAATTGTGCCATTTAAAAATGGTGATAGTGTTGAGGAGTACTTCTCTGTTGGTTTTGATGTTACAGAGAAAATAAAGGCAAATGTTATTATTGAAGAACAACGTGCTTTTTATGAGACCATCCTTGATAGCATTCCAGTCGACATTGCAGTGTTTGATACCCAACATCATTACTTATTTGTAAATCCAATCGCTGTAAAAAATACGACCGTTCGTAAATTTTTAATTGGTAAAACGGACTTTGATTACTGCAGGGAGTTTAACCGGCCATTAGAAAGGGCTCAAGAGCGGTCACAAATATTTAATGAAGTGTGCCAATCAGGTTTAATGAAGGAATTTGTTGAACAGATTGAAAATAAGGACGGTCAGATCGAGATTCATTCGCGTTGTTTTGTGCCTGTTTTGGATGCCCATCAACAACTAAAGTATGTTATCGGATTTGGCACTAATGTCACCGAGAAGTACATGCAGGAAGATCGGTTGCGGAATTCTCTCGAAGAGAAGGAAGCGTTATTAGGGGAAGTTCACCACCGTGTTAAGAACAACCTAGCATTGGTTATGGGGCTGCTGGAGTTGCAAAGTACGCGAACAAACGAGCCCAAGGTGCGGGTTGAATTTAGCGAGATGCAGAATAGGATATCGGCTATGGCTCGCATACATGAGATGCTATACCGGTCGCAAGAATTTGGAAAAATTGAACTCGGCGGCTATACACAAGAATTGGTCAACTACCTCTGTCATTTTTATGATAAGAATAAAAATGTAAAGCTCCATTTTGAATTGGGTACTGTAATGCTCTCCTCCAATAGGGCTGTGCCATTGGCATTGTTGACAAACGAATTGGTCACAAATAGTTTTAAATATGCACTCAATGAGGGTGGAACGTTAAGCTTTAAACTAAGTCAAAATAGTAATAACCGGGTAATACTAGAGATTCGAGATTCTGGTCCGGGTTTGCCAGAAAGTTTTGAAAAAAGTAAATTGAAGTCCCTTGGCTTCAAGTTAATTGAAATCTTTGTAAGACAAATAAAGGGAACGTGTAAAATGCACAACGATTCTGGTCTAGTTGTAATAATAGATTTTCCAAATGAATAAAAAAGTTCTCATAGTAGAAGACGATCACTTGATTGGATACATCATGGCCCGTTACATTACTGAAAGTACTGATTATGAGGTGTTGGGTCCGTTGGATAATTCTGACGAAGCGTTGCAAGTGGCTTTAAAAGAACTACCAGTGTGTGTATTAATGGACATTCGCATCGAAGGCAGCATGGACGGGGTTGAAGCGGCTATTGCCATAAATAAGGTACATCCAATTCCCATTATCTATACATCTGGAAACAGTGACGTTAAAACGATGAATCGGGCGAATCAAACGAATATACTTGGCTTTTTATCAAAACCTGTAGTCCGCGATGAGTTGGTCCAGCTTGTAAGAAGCATACAAGTTACTTGATTAATTTCAAGACAGGTTACTAACGTTTTAATATTCTCAAAAAGAAGATGGCAAGTGTTTATGTGCAACTTGTCGCAAACTATCGGGCAGATACATGTCATTGACTTATTAGAGCCTCCTTATACCTTTCTCTTCCGCAGTATCTCATGATTCCAGTATTCCTTTATATCTTAACCTAAACGATTTCCAGATAAACCTTTGCGCTGAATTCTAAAATTTGCAACTCTTTGGATAAGAATGGAGTTAGGGTTATAGATGCTCTTCAAAAAACTGGGGAGGATAAAATTTCAATGAGTCGTTTGCCTTTTTATTCAACAAAGTTTATGGCATACGTGTAATGATTTAATTAGGTACTAGAGTCGAGATTAAGGTGTTTAAATTACTGCAGGTTCAATTTTAGAGTGTGTTTTTACTAGATTCGTTTTAGTGGTGAATGCCTTGCAATTATGATTAAATAAAATTGGCCTTTTAGAACGTTAGAATTTATAAGACAGACCAATACCAATCACATCCTGGTTGTTTGTCATTTTTTTAAACAGGTTACCGCCTGAGATGTGTGAAACCGTAGCGCTGACACTTATTTTTTTCTTTATAGAATAGGTAAGAGCAAAAACATGGTGGAAACTGAAACCCATCGACTGGATGCCATCATTAACCTGGCGATTTACGACCTCACACCAAACAACACCTCCTTGATAACTGGCATAGGTGTGTTTAAAGAGAAGAAAACTGATGCGTTCACCCATGCCTAGGGCGTAATTAAAATGGTTGGTGTGGTGAATGACAACCACAGTATTGAGTTTTATCAGTTTTTCGCGTGCTTTTAGATGGACATAACTTAAATCGTATTGAAATGGCAAGCAGAAAAAATAACTATAAGCCATTGGTTTAAAACCTTGTAAAGCGTAATCACGGTTGCGATAGCCGCCAACGAGCAATTCCACCGACGGTGGGGTGATATATAGACGGAACACGCCTCGTTCTGGCTCACTGGCGGAATTAAGGCTGTCTAATAGTCTTTTTTGTTCCTGACCCTTAACGGTGAAACAAATTAATAATAGAAGTGAGCAAGAAAGAATAGGGTGAAGTAAACGATTCATCGAAATTCAATTATGGATGCTTAATGCACTTATACTGTTGCTTGCTTTCTCTACTCGTTACAGTAATAATATAAACTCCTGGTTCAAGTGCTTCGGTAGTAATGATTGCTGTTGTGCTTTCAGATTTGGAGGCCAGAACAAGTGAGCCAGTAACGGTACTAATTTCAAAATGGAATGGTTCGTTTGCGCAAATTCGAAGCGTATTGTTGAACGGGTTCGGATAGATGTTGTAGGTAACGGGACCTAAATTGTCTTTTTTAATGGAGGTGGCTAAGTCGGTAGGCAAGTAACAAGATTTCAAGATACATCCACTACTATCTTCCATAGTAACCCAATAAGTTCCGCTTGTAGTTGGTAGGTATACAGAATCGGTGGCTAATGGAATCTTGTTTCCGGACAAATACCATTGGTATTTTGTAAACTTTACTGGTGCATGTAACTTACCGTTATACTGAATGCCTGAACTCACCACGCCATTCAAATTGTATTTTTTGATAGAATTCGTGGAACTAATGACTGCATTAGCACTGTTCTGTAAAAACAAAGAATTGCTTGAAGAAATACCTGCATTATACGTGTTATTTTGCCCACTGATTTGAAACATGGTTTGAAATAATACCAATGCTGTAAGATAACTGCCTTCTATTGATGGGTGCATTTCATCAGGTGACCAGAGGTCAATCGTACTTTGATTTATACACGTTTTCCATGCTTCACCTATAGGGGCAATGGTCTCTTTGGCTGTGCTATTCAGGACGGTATAATTAACGAGAAGTTTGTTGATCATGCTTATACCAGAAGGCCAATTTGGTAATTGTCCATTCTTGAGTCCCCAGCCCGCAAACCAAATCATTCGGGCACATGGATGGTAATATTTTACTGAATCCATAAGCATGAGATGGCCAGCTATCACGCGACTTTTGTTTGGAAAAACTGCCGAGTCTAAAACGAAGCGACCTTGATTGTCTTGCACAACAACAAAGTGCCAGTGTTTACTTCGAATGAGGTTGTATACGACCGGATTGTCCATATGGGCATACGACTCCTTCCCAGTGTCACCAACGCTTATGCCGCCTGGCGCATGCATGTAATGCCAAACTGTTAATTGGTTGTGTTTAGCCAAACTATCAACCATGTCGGGCATGTTATTGAAATAGGTAAAGCTATTGCCTATATACAATACCCTTATTGTATCACTTTCAGCTCCAAATAAGCCATTAATAACTACAAATGGTGTGGTAAGAAAAAGTAATAGCTGACGCCAATTCATCAATTAAAGTTACACAAAAACACCTGTCTTCTACCAATGAAATTTAAAAACGGCGTCTTTTGGAATTTGGTTACTTATGCAAACAACCATCTGAATAGAATGTACAGCGATCCAGATAAAATGATGGTAACAGGTAAGGTTAAAATCCAAGTTAGTGCAATGGTTTTGACAGTGCCTTTTTGCAAGTTTTTTAAGCCTTTTTTTGCTACCATTGAACCGGCTATACCCGACGAAAGCATGTGGGTGGTGCTAACGGGCATGCCCAACCAACTGGCTGCTCCAATTCCCATAGAAGCAACTAATTCAGCACTGGCACCTTGCGCGTAGCTCATGTGTTGTTTGCCAATTTTTTCGCCTATTGTTTTCACAATTCTTCTCCATCCAACCATAGTGCCGAGTCCAAGACAAACGGAAATTAAAATCAACACCCAACTTGGGGCATATTCAACCAGTTTTTTGGTCTCCTTGACTTGGGTACTAAGCACTTTCTTTTCGCGAGGTGAGATGGCGAAATTGGGACTCTTCATCAGCTTTTCGGCGCCCTTTGTTATTTTGATAATACTTTTACGTAAATCAAAACGTTGCTTGGCATCAACTTTAGAGGCAAATGAAAAGTCCTGGACCATTATGCTAAATTTTACGGCATGTTCCTGAACTTGGTTGTAATACTTCATTTCATCAACACCAAAATTGGTTGTATCGGTACCGGCAATGATGGTGCTGATCTCAATAACATTGGCCTTTGAACTTTGTAAGTTGACACTGTCATCTAAAGAGAATTGTGAAGGTAAAATGGCAATCAAAATCATCATCATTAATCCTACGCCTTTTTGTCCGTCATTCTGCCCATGGAAAAAGCTCACTAATCCACAGGTCGTCCATAATATCATACGAACCCAGAGGGGTGGCTTGTGGCCAGCTACGGGTTCTTTATAAATGACTTCATTTTTAACAAGGGATTTGAAAATGAACATCACAATGATGGCGACAGAGAAGCCTAATAAGGGCGATACCAAAAGGGCAAGGCCGGTGTCTTTTGCCTTATCCCAATTCACTGCTTTGTCCCCTAAATCACCTGGTAAAAAGTAAAACGAAAGTCCTATTCCAAGTATAGAGCCAATTATGGTATGTGAACTAGACGATGGTATGCCAAAATACCACGTACCAAAATTCCAAATGATGGCACTAAGCAATAGGGCTAATATGAGCGCTACTCCGTTATAAACATTAGAATCTATTAGTAAATCCATCGGCAATAAGTTCACTATACCCATGGCAACAGCTATTCCACCTACATTGACCCCAATAAAATTAAGTATGCCACTATAGATAACAGCGGTGGTTGGCTTTAAGGAATTGGTATAAATAACTGTGGCTACTGCATTCGCGGTGTCGTGGAAACCATTAATAAATTCGAAAAAACAGGCCAGTAAAATGCAAAGAATTAATAAAATCGCTAAGGGGGTCTCTAATCCAAACATGTGTTATTATCTTGATTGGGTGAGGATGCATTTCACCAGAACCCAATGCGTTTATGGCTTCAAAAGTAATGTTAAATTCGGACTTAACCTTTTCTTTACAAAAGAGATTTAAAACTCTATTGGCTTGATATTTAAAGGTGTAGGTATTGGTTTTGCTTAATTACAGCCATTGATGGTACCCATAATTATTGATTCATTGTATCGAAAGGGCTTGCATACCGGGGCTCAATTCACTGCCTGAGTAGGTGTCTATTTGAGGCGTATTATACCTTAGTTTTGTTTCGGGAAAGAAACGGGAATGAAGTTGAAGCTATTCTATAAGCCATCATTCCGCGCTTGTAGCGTATTCAGTTTTGTGGTGCGCCCGACTCAATCCAACAAAACAATTTTCGCCTGTCCTTAAAACTTAATGGTGCACTTACAGGCATATCTTTTCTTTCACACACTCTTTTCTTTAAGGAGCCATTATTGGCCTTGCCTTTTAGACCTATATAGGTGCTGAAGTCCCCATTCGCAGAACTATTGGCGTGACAACCAACAGCGCTGCAATTCGCAGTAATAAGTGGTGAAATGTCTTCTTGATAACTGACATTCATCTTACTACAATCAGTATGCTGGTAGCGGTACTTGTCACATCGAGTGCAAAGTAATACTGCAAACAGGGATATCAACACGTGTTTCATTATTCGCTTACTTCAACATCAGCATCAATCATGTCCTTGCGTTCTTTCCAAGCGATGCTAACAGAAGTGCCGCCTTTCACAGCTTTGCCAGTTGCTGTGTTGGTGCCAGTAGCATAAAGGTAGTAGTCACCGGGACGAAGTCCTTCAATGTGAACATGGTTATCGGTGGATTCGCCATGCGCCATCATGTCGTAATTAGTAGTTGGGTCACTTGGCTGTGTTGTTGTACCAAACTTTATGTACACATGGGCGTTGTTGATGGGGGTACCATTATTGGTGATTTTGGCGTGGACTTCAGCATCGCCGCCATCCGAGTTTTTTTTACAGGCTGGTAATGCCAAAATTAATAACACAAGTGTAGCGTTGAGTAAATTAGTTTTAATGTTTTTCATGGTTAGAAATTGTAATTGATGGAAAATAAAAGGGTTTGAGTTAATGGCATTTGTGTGCCTTGGTATTTTTGATAAACGGGATATCCTCCCTCAATGGCCAGGCGCAGTTGCTCCAGCCATTTGCCTTCAGGTTCATAAACAACACCGAAAAAGCCAATAAGTCGCTGAAAACCATAATTGGCTGAGTTGGCAGCTGGTTCAAACGTGGGATTTAAGCTGGCGTCATTACCAACAAGACGGAACTGTTGAGTGAACTCCGCACGAAGACTGCTGCTCCAACCGTGCTGCCATTTACGGGCAACCCATGATTGTAGCGACCATTCGTTGCCATAACGGTAATACAACACATTGCGACCAAGTCGAATCAAGGCATTCACTTGTGCACTGTAATACCACTTACCATTTATCTGGGCGTAATTAATAGTGGCTGGCAGTTCAAAGGAGCCTGAACTCGTTTGCATCATATATGGCATACGTTGGCGTGGATACATCATGGCATTGGCTGCACCTTTTAGGTTGATTTTACCGGTAGGTAAATTAATACCCGTGCTCATGAGTAGCTGTTGCGTTTCGGTAGTCTTAAGGGCATAGAGAACAGATAAACGGGTATCACCAATTCCTTTCGCGGCCATGTTATGGGTATGCACATGTTGTCCCATGGTCATTTTCATCTTCATCCAGTTGGACGAATAATTAAACATGCCCATAAGGGTGAGTTTATCAGTTAAGCCATACATCAACATACCCATGTGCATATCCATTTGCATCTCCAAGGGGGCAGCTGTGTATGTGGCAAGAACATCTGAAATTGTTATAGGGCTTTGACCAGAAACAATTCCTTCCATTTGCATATGCATGTACCGATAAGACACCATCCATTCGCCCTTGGCGTGAACATGACTTATCATAACACCGGCTGGAGACGGATCGCCGCCACAACACCAACTGCCTGCATGACAGCTAATGTAGGTCGAATCTTTTTGGGCGTTTAAAATGCTAGCCCAGCATAGTAGGAGTAAGGTGAATCCTTTCATCTAGTTGATTTTAAAGGGTAAGGAGAGGTGGCGAATTACCACTTCACCAGTGCCAACTTAGGTTGGAACTTTACTGTCTTTTAAAAAATCAAATGGAGTAAGTGGGGGGATGGAAAATATCGGAATTAAAACGTTCCGGTATAAAGGCGCAATCTTCCTTCTTTACTAGGTTAAACAAGGTTTGCGCAGGGGTGGAAAATGTAATAGTGGTTGCGACATGAACATAGTCATTAACAACCTTAATCGTAAGGTCCGGTAAATTTTCTTCGTTGTTATCGGCTTGCTTCAAATTTTTATCGAGCACGCATTGTCCTTTACAAACTGGAATTTTATCCATCCTATTCACGCACATCTCACGAGCTATGGCCTCACGGTTTAGATAAAAGACGGTTAAAATAAACAAGCGCGATATGCTTTGGCCGACAAACAGGCACAAGAAGAATATGGCAATGGTTTTTTTCAACGGGGCAAATTTATAGAATCTACTATTTCTAAACTAATTGAATTTATTTCACGCCCCACCTATAATGACCGTATATTAAAATCAAGAACTGTGCCTATAGAAACAATATACCTGTTGTTACCGAAAAACCCTACTTGTTTGTGAGAAGGCATGTCAATCATTAGTTCCGACCAGCCACCTCAAATCGTCAATTAACCGTTGCGTTTCAAGTGAGTCGGTGCCATCATAAACGCCCCGTGTCAGCCCGTTTTTGTCCAATAACATAAGTGCGCCACTATGTGCTAATCCCCCCGGAGCTGTTGAATCTTTATAAGCCGTTAACGAGTAGTTCATTGAGCAAATTTTAAGGATGGAGTCTTGATGGCCAGTTAAAAAATGCCACTTGTTGCTGGCAACGCCTAATTGCTTGGAAAAAGCTTTTAATCGGGGTATAGTGTCCTTTTCTGGCTCAATGGTATGTGAAAGAAAAACAACGTCCTCTTGCTTTTCAAACAAACGGTATACTTTAAGCATGTTTTGATGCATAATGGGGCAAATTGTGGGACAATCCAAAAAAATGAAATCAACCACAGTAATTTTGCCTAAAAGAGTTTTACTGTCAATCTTACTTGAATCTTGATCGGTCAGTTGAAAATTGACGCCTTTTTCATAAACGGTATCACCACCTCTAATCTCGAAGGTATTCAAAATGGGGAGTGATTTCTTGGGCTCACAACCTAGAAAAAGCCACAAAATCCCTATCCAATAAAGCTTTTTCATGTCAGATTCCCAAAGTTAACAAGTCTATTTCTTCTTACCCCTACTACAAAAAAACGACTATGAACACCCTTCTTTTCATTACTAGCGGTTATTTTTGGTCAAATATTGGAGGAAAGTTGTTAATTTTAGAGGATATTTACCCTTTTATGAGAAGAATGTTACTGGGGACGACCCTATTACTTTTGGTAATCGCCACCGGCTGTAGCAAAAAGAAGTCGATTAACGGCACCGTTCTGGTGAACGTGACGCTGCGTGATACTGTAAGACCAAATGCTACTGTGTATATGAAGGGAAATATCACCAACGATACCCTGCTCAACTTTGCTGCCTACGATGCCACTATAACCACGAACTCCATAGGACAAGCCGTGTTTACTGATTTGTCTGCCGGTCGTTATTATTTTATCGCTGTTGATACTACTAAAAATCAATTGAATGTGGGCGAGCGTTTCGTTACGGTAGAAACTCCCTTGGTTGATCCTAATATCTCTGGTGGAAACCGCTACGAAGCATTGATTCGTTTGGATTAATTACTGTTTCTTTCTTAGTTAATCCTTGAAATCACGGATTACAGAAATCACAATACATCGGATCTTCTTCTCTTTTGCCAAGTGGAAATTTAATTTCTTCTGAAAAATGGCATTTTGTGCAAGTAGATACATGGGCCAGGGTTGATCGGGTCGGAAGTAAACAATTGCAACTCTTGAAAAGGAGTCACTCATTTTTAGGGAAGAAGCTTCGGCAACACGCAAGGTGATGGAAGATTTCTTCGAGCAAAAAAATTTGCGCGTTAGAAAGAAGATTGAATTAACAAGTAATGAAGCGGTAAAACAGGCTGTACTCGCAGGTTTAGGCATATCGATGATGCCCCTTGTTGGTATTCGCGAGGAATTATTGCATAAGCGCATCAAAATTGTACCAGTAGCCGGGATGCCTATCAAAACTAAATGGCGGTTGATTTGGTTAACCGAGAAACCCTTGAGTCCGGTTGCGAAAGCGTACCTCGACTACCTGCGACAAACAAAAAGTACCTGTATCAAACAGCATTTCAATTTTGATAAAATTAAGAATAGCTAAAGTGATAGAGCGGTCAAGAAGGTGATTTACCAACCTGTTAAAGACCAAGTTACGATAAACAACAAGTGAGTTATTTTGTTATATTCGTATAAAATAAGCAACATGAAATTACGTTTATCTACACTTTTAGGGCTTTGCTTCTTTTGTGCTATGGATTTGTTTGCTCAATGTCCATTACCTACAACGGTTTCAGATGTTACACTCAACTGCTCAGGTGGTACTGGTAATCGAACGGGGGTGGCTTTCAATCCGAATCAAAACTTGTACTATTCGGTCAATGCTGGAAATGCTTCCTATCCTATTGAAACATTCTCAGTGACAGGTGGAAATTCACTTTCATCAACAACGCAAAGTGCTGATTACCGTGGTATTTGGTGGAACAGTGTAACTGGGGCCATCGAAGGAAATACATTTAATTCAAGCGGTCTATATCAACATAATTTGGCTTCTGGTACTTTTTATGCAGCAGGAACCGTAACCAATATTGCTTCGGCGAACATGCCTAATACCCAATCCATGGGCCATGCGAATGTAGCTGGAAATGTAGTGGTTTATTATAATGCTGGGACACTTTACCGGTATAACCGAGCCACGGGTGCATTTATAGCCTCGATTGGTATATCGGGATTACCGGTGGCTACTTCCAACCTTAATAATTATGCAGTGGCTTATGTGGGCGTTCCAAATGGCGAGGCGCTTGTTTACGATTATGTCAACAAACGGGTCTACTTCATTAATGTAACCACTGGAGCTTACCTTACTACGTGTCAATTACCGACTACCGCGCCAGCTGCGGCTTCTTTCCAGTTTGGATTTGCTAACGAACGGGTTTTCCTTTATAATTCGTCAGCTAGTCAATGGTATGGTTACAAAGTCGTAAGTAATTCAGCGGTTAACCCACTATCCACACCAGCTGTTATTTGTGTGGGTGGCACCGCTGTTCTTACGAATACCGGCTCTGCAACGTATACGTGGGTGGGTGGACCATCGAATGCGAGTTTAGCAGTGAGTCCGTCTGTTACAACGTCTTATTCCATCATCGGCACGAATACTGCCGGTTGCACAGCCTCTGCTGTCATTACCGTTTCTGTTAACAACACATTACCTACATTAACTATTACCCCAAGTGCCACCACGGCCTGCTTAGGGCAAACAGTGGTGCTCACAGCTTCTGGTGCGAATTCGTACACATGGAACAACAATGTTATCAATGCAACGGCCTTTTCGCCAAGTACTACAAGTAATTACATCGTCAACGGACAAAATGCTTGCGGTACTACTACTGCCTCTATTTCTATTCCTGTGGCCCCCTTGCCAGTGCAGGTGGCATCAGCTGCTTCTGTAGTTTGTGCGGGTAATGCTGCGCAGTTAACTGCAACAGCCGTAGCTACCACGTACACATGGTTACCAGGCAATTTGAGCGGCTCGGTGATATTAATTGCACCTACAACAGCAACGTCTTACACAGTAATTGCATCGAACGGCCAATGCTTGGGCACAGCCACCATCGCCATGGCTGTGAATCCAATACCAACAATTGCCATTGCTGCTAGTGGCACCAATATTTGTGCTGGTGAATCTTCTACTATTTCTGCTTCAGGGGCTACTTCTTATACGTGGCAAGTTGGTGGTAATGGTACGTCTATTGTTGTTACGCCTACTAACAATACCTTGTATTCTGTCAGCGGTACCAATAGTCTGGGATGTGTGTCATCTGCAAATATTCCTGTAATTACAAAACCGTTGCCTACACTTGGGGTTAGTGCTACCCAAACCTTGCTGTGTACTGGTTCGTCTGCTACATTAAATGCAACAGGTACCGGCACGGCCTACAGTTGGAGTAGTGGAGGTACCGGAGCTAGTGAAGTGGTATCGCCTCTTTCCAATCAAACGTATACCTGCATTGCTACTGCAGCAAATGCTTGTACTGCAATGGTAATAATTCCTATTGGCGTGTTCTCTCCTACAGTAAGTATTGCTGGTAATACGGCTGTTTGTGTGGGCAAATCCACCACGTTGGTTGCTTCAGGGGCCGATAGTTACGATTGGTTGGGATATGGACCGTTTCAATCAATAACCGTTTCCCCTTCAATACCTACTACCTATACATTAAGTGCTACTACCGTTTCAGATAATGTGACGTGCTCAAAGGACTTTTTTGTAAATGTCATTATCAATCCATTGCCTACTCCAACAATTGCCGCTACCCGAACAGTAATGTGTACTAAGGAATCAATCACCTTTACTGCTAGTGGCGCCACATCCTATGTGTGGAATAATACGACCACCTTGAGTACTAATTCCTTCACATCTAATGTAGCTGGTAATTACGCAGTGTCGGTGGTTGCAACCGATGTGAATGGCTGTGTTGGTAGTTCTACGGTTAACATCCGTGTAAATTCATGCAACAGCATCGAAGAACAAACTTCAACAGCTGTAAAAGTCTACCCTGTGCCGTCTAACGGCGATATTACTGTAGTGGTAGAACAGGATATGGATGTGAATTTAATAGATAACGCTGGACGTTTAATACGCACCTGCCAATTAAATGCTAGCAATGACCGAACCATGCATGTTCAGGGACTCTCAGCTGGTGTCTACTTTCTTACTTCACCATCACTTGAACAAAGCCGAAAAATCGTGGTTATCGAATAATCGTAAACGAAGAGTTTTAAAAGCGGTTTAATTGTATTAAGCCGCTTTTTTTGTAAAAACATGAGGTTAGAGTAGGGGGGATAATTACTATAACTCTGCTTGAATGGGTTATTCGTTAGCTGGTGATAGAATTCACTTACCACTTTAACAACACATGCTGATTAACACCAACGTGCTAAGACTTGTTAAATAGAAATCGTATTAATTTTCTGAAAAAACTTTTTCCTACATTTAGTTAATAGGGAAATTGTAATGTGTTACTCTAAAGTTTGCCTAGTATCTTCCGAATTGATAGCATTAAAATGACAAGCAGTCGATTATATTTTCTTCTCATTGGTCTCATTGCAAGCTTGCTTTCATATGGTCAGAATACCATTCCGCAACATTTCAGCACGCGTGAAAAGATTGGTTGGATACCATTTGATGCGAAAGTAGATGATCCTAATTTCAAGGTTTGTGATGAATTGAACATCGAAGAATATTACCAGGTCAATCCGCTTTATGGTGAAGGAATGGCGAGCATCAGAAACTACTTCTTTTCGCATAAACAACAATTGGAAACGCTTTGTCAAAAGGACGGTTATATTATCGTGCGGTTTGTAATCAATTGTCAGGGACAAACAGATCGTTTTCGCTCAAGTTTTATGTCGATGACCTATAGCGATGAATCGACTGTAAATACCGAGTTGCAGCGAAAAGTGGTGCAATTGGTACGTGCCATGGGCATTTGGACGCCAGGTACTAACAACGGTAAAACCTACGATTGTTACCAGCATTTGAAATTGATTTTTAAGAATTCCCAATTGGTAGACATTTTGTTTTAGGATGGTAAGGGGCGTCAATAGGAAGAAGCACTTTTTTGTTACAGTCATGGTTGTTTTTGTAACGTTAATTGCTTGTGCACAAACGCCGCAAAAAGTAGCGATTACAGATAAGTTACTCGATTCGCTATCGGTATACAAGCAGCTTACCTTGCAAAATGATTTGTATTTCAAATTGTTTGCTGAAATGTACCCTTCTACACATGAAGCCTATATGGGACGTTCGGTGGCTTACAATAAAACAGGTTCGCCATCTGTGGGTTTTGCGCTATTAAACAAGGCAGTTGAAATAAACCCCCAACTCAATTTGGGTTACCGTGCTTTTGTTAAACTATACATGATGCACGATTACGAAGGTGCCTTGTTAGACTGCCTTCGCTTAGATTCCCTTACACACTTTGCTAAACCAGGGGTGTGGGGTGAAGAAATGGATATGGTAATAGGGTTATGTTACTTGCAACTCAACGACCTACCAAGAGCGCATGAACATTTGACCAATACCCTATTGTCGGTCACTAAAGCGCATGGTAAGGATTGGGTCCCCCCACGTGCCTTGTTGTATCTTGCTATAACGCTCATGAAAGAAAATGCCTATACGCAAGCCATTAGTCGGTTCGATGAGTTAATTCAACTGTGCCCGAATTTTTCTGAAGCTTACTACTATAAAGCGGTTTGCTATAAATTACAAAAGGATACAAAAAGCGCCGAAGCAACCCTTACAACATGCCGACAAGTATTTGCAAAATTCGGAGCAGAGAAAAATCCCTACTTCGAATTACCATTTCAAATCTATGCCTCTATGCTTTCTGAATTTTCGCTTCAAAACTGAGGATTTGCCAATGGTGCGGCTCAAAGAAAATTACGAATTATACTATTTTGGCGAAGTTAGAGGGGGGGGCCGAAGTGGAGATAGGATGGTAAAAAAAATTGTTTTGATATTTTCTACTGAATTAACTAAGGTTTTTTGCCATGGTATAGAGTAACCGAGCGATTTCATCCGCCAGGATTTCGAAATCGATATATTCTTCTTCCGTAATTATAGCCTCATCTTTTAACGCGTCAAGAGCAGCAATACATTCATACAAAGAACCACGTGCGGTTAGGTAGTAATTTCGCCTGTCTGGTTTTGAAAATTTTCCAGAACCTTCTGCAATGTTGAGCATAATACTAAATGATGCACGGCCCAATTGATCTTTAACAAAACGGTCCAATGAATGTATTCCAATAGTTCTTTTACATTTTCTATGAAAAAGTTTCGCTTTCTGATAAAGTTGTAATCTCTGAAAATCAAGCATTTTTCAGAAAGATAAAAAAGTCCTTTGCAGCAGTCTTTTATTTCCGATAATTAGACCATGAATACCGAAAATATAGACTAAACTTTTAGATGCATGTGAAGTACATTAATGTTGAAGAAGTGAAAAAATTAACTCAGCTAGAATTGTTCTGTAAACTACTCCTTCCGTTCAGCGTTCAAATCTTGTAATAAAAGAATGGTTGTAGGAGCAAGATTAAGTTCAAAAGCCAGAGCAAGAAGCGCTAGTGTCATTTGCTCTGCCACTGTTTCTTGCTCTTGCTCTGTTTTTGTACCCGGTGGGTCGGGATTCTCTAACTTCCTTGAGGACTTCAATCGGATCAGAAAATTGAAGGCTTTTATGGGGATTTAGGGCTGATATGGCGATTTTGACGCCTTTTTGACGGATAGCCGTCAAGACGGATACCTAAACCCACATTACATATTCTTTCGGACTGTATTCTGCACCTAATGAAAGCGATGGCAGGTACGTTTGAAAACAATCCATGACAACATCGGGGACCGTTACCTTTTCTAGATTATGAGGATTTGGAACAAATACTTTAAATGGAAACTCTCCAGGTCGGCCATAATCCAAGGGGTGTTTGTATAAATCCGGCATCTCCGATTTATGTTCGATGGTGGTTCCGATGGCAATAGAAGCTAAGTGTCTCGTTAATATAACCACGTCGATATTTTCAAACTTTAAGGGAGTTCCTTTGGCGTCTTTTGCAAATGAGTTTTCAGTAAAAAGTCCGGAGCTTGGAGCTAATAACGCGGAAATGGATTCATAAATAAAATCATCACCAACTATTACTAACACTCCTATGAAATTTTTATGTGTCTTTTTGAACTCCTGAAATTTTCCGTCAGCGCTAATCAAAAAATCTTTAATTGGATTATCTCTTGGAAGCAGAGTAGTCATTTTATCAACCATTTCGATTAGTTTTGTTCTCGCTGGTAGCTGCACTTCGCAAGCTGCCCGCTTCAACTCGTGGTCCTTCTTCTTTGGAGCCTTTACCTCAATTCCGATATTAAATTCAGGAGTGCTAACCATCAACTCAGGGTTTTTCTTTGAAATTCCAGCGGTTGGTTCATAATAAAATTTCTGTTCTTCATGCCAAGAGAATGTCAGCGCCTTGTGAACAACCATTAATTCAGCCAATACCTGAAGTAATTGATCATAGTGAGCGATGTCACGTTCCTTTCCGCAAATTGCAGCAATCTTATCGACATAATCCTTTGCTACACCCGCACAAGAAACCTCACATTCCGATAGTGCTTGCAACAATGAGACAGCAAGGGGCTTTTCAACACCGGCGGCAAGATTTTTAAAGTGATAGTTAAAAAAGTGCCATTGCTTGATTATATCGGAATCAAAGATGTACTTTTTTATTTCTTCAGTTGACATTATAAAATGCTTATTTTAATTTGTATAGGACTTTATTTTATCAAGCCATCCTTTAATTTCATCAAATCCTCCACGTTCTTGAAGTCGCTGTATGGTCATTCGTTCCACGGCCTGAGTATTTAGAATTTTCTTTTTGCTATTAGCATGTTCTTTTTTTTCATGATCACCAAGAGCTGCCCAGTCCCCTCCACTTTGAGCGTAAATTTTTTCAGCAACAATTGTTGGTACGTCGTGGTCATTTTCAATTGGATCAAGAGTTATATGAAGATTATTTGCCGCATAGGCTTCGATAATGGCTTCAGGATGCAAAAAGGTTTCCAGCTCTAATTTTGTTGTATTGTAGGCTATTTTGTTGGGATTGTTTTCAGCATTAATCCTTGCGACAGCGGTTCTATATTCAGGGACGTCATTGTCGTAAATATGGACTTCGGGTTTTCCAAGACCTTCAAGATGCTTCTGTTCAATATAGTGTTTCAGCGCCGATCCACCAGTAATGACGTACCCAACAGCAGAATTGCCGGAAAGATTAATAATTTCATTTTCTGCTGCATTAAGCATTGCGCTATAGCGCTTTAAAGCATTGACATCATGATTCCCTTCCACGTAAACCAGAACCTTAACTCTGTCGGATGGATTTGGTAAAATTCCCAAAGTTTCGATAATCTTTGTTATTACCTCGTCATTATTAGAATCATCAGCTAAATTCTTACCACTCTCAATAGAAACCTGCCCATTGTGTAGCGAGATGTAGCGTAAAGAATGAATTGGAATCTCCCGTACAAGGTTGGCATTGTGAGTAGTAAACAATATTTGAACATCCTCTTGCTGACTTAATCTAATTAAAGCTCTAATCAACATTTTTTGATGATTGGGATGCTGAGACGTTTCTGGTTCTTCAATAGCATAAATAATACCTGGGGCACTATCTTTGGCTTTTCTTCTTTCAGCTTGTGCTTGAAAAAAACTCAGTAAAACCAATCGTCGGATACCGCTGCCTCTTTTGTTTAAAGGGATGTTGTTTTCATTTAAAAGGGTTAAATCAAAGATTTTATTATACGATGGGGCTTTTGTAAACTCTGATTTAAGCCTTTCGGAAAGTGACACGTCAAAGTCTTTCAATTTCTCGATAGTTCGATCTGCCACTTCTGTAGAGGCAGCACGAACTTTTTCTTCCACAGCTTGTAACAACTCTTGAATTTCAGGTAGCGCCAAAGCTTCGTTAATCGCCACCTGCATTGGATCCTTAATGTCGCCATCCTTATCGTCTAAAACCTTGTCAACTTTAAAAAGCGAAAACACAGGAAGAATTTTGTTTATTGAACTCCAAATTGTTTTCAGATTATCCTCGCTATCCAAACTACCATCAACTTTTAAAATCTTGCGAGACCTTCCTCCACCTATGAACTCTCTTATCTTCTCTCTTAAAGGTGGATTCTTACTCTTATTTACGCCAGTTAAATCAATGTTCAACTCGGTTGCGAACGCTTTTAACGGGCCATTCTTTAAACTTAAAAGCTTTTCTAGCCTTTCGTCGCTGGGATACTCAGCACATAAATAAACTGCAATAGACTTTCGGCCTGAAAAAGTAAACGTTTTTCGTACTTCAAGCTCATTATTAGCATTTAAAATTCCTTCCGAGGATGGTGAAGTCGCTACACTAGTGTCAAGTACGATTTGATCAGGTAAACCAGAAAAAAAACATGTAAGCTCAATAGTTTTATTATCCGCATTATTGGACAAATCACCTTCTTCGATATTGTCATTAAAAAAACCGTCTAGGGCTTCCAAAATAGATGATTTACCTATGTCATTCTTACCGATAATAGCAGTAAGATCATCAATTAAAAATTCAACTTCCTGCTGGTAGCATCGGAAGTTTTTCAGTTTGAGTTTAATGAGTTTCATAAAAAATGAATATTAAATCTAAGTCAACAGATCTTTGAAAATTGTTTTTAGTCGTTTTTCGTTTTTTAAGCAGCATTCCCAGACTCTAATGACCCGCCATCCGCTTCCTTTCAAGGAATGATTCACTTCTTTATCTCGCATTTTATTACGGCTAATTTTTCTGAACCAAAAATCCGCATTATTCTTTGGCGTCGTGTTTCTACATGTATGACCATGCCAAAAACAACCGTCCACAAATACCACAATACGTTGCTTGGCAAAAACAAAATCTGGTTTTCCTAAGAGTTTAAAATTTCTCCTCCAACCAATGATTTTTTGCTCCTTAAAAAACGATATAAGCCTTAACTCAGTAGATTTATTACGCGAACCTCGAACGGCTCGCATTACTTCACTACGCTTTTCTTTTGTAAAAACATCAGCCATTTATAGTGAGTCATAATCGCTTAACAAGTTTCGTAAAAAGCCAACACGGTTTTGGAAAAACTCTCGATAACTTTCTCCTGGGAAAACGTCACTCTTATCGTTGTGACAAAAATAACAACATAAAATTGTATTACTCCTCGAATGCTTTCTTTCGGGATTTAGCCTTCCAAATTCGAGCCATACACCCCTGCTATTACCTTGTTTAATAACTCCGTCTTGAGGAAATCGATTAGATTTTAAAATTCCAAGCTCCACAATCTTTTGAGATTCTTCTTCCTTAATCCCACAGAAATAACACACTTTTTCTTTTGACTCATACCATTCAAAAAAATCATCGAAGTCATTAAAATCGTTTAAGCTTTTACGTTTCTTCTCGTTAAAATTACTGCGTAATTGTTGAATAGTCTTTGGGTGATATCGATACATTTATTTAACTGGTAAAATCTAATAATTCAGTACTTAATACTTTTTCGACTAGCAAGTCAATGTCCGAAACAATTTGTAAATACGTTTCTATATTCTTTACGAGTAATTTTAATTCTGAAATTTCCTGACCTCCAACGTCCTTCCTGTAGTAAGAATAAGAATGCATTTTCAGCCATTCTCTTAACACATTATAACCAGACACAGAAAATTCTAGAATATCCGAACTCACATCGTTTAATTCAAATGCGATATTGCCTTCAGAATCTAATAATTTAACTGCATTGTCCTTTATCGTGTATTTATGGTAGGAAAAGCCGGCAGTCTCTACCAAAGATTCGGGTGAAGAAAGTGATTCCAGTTTCGCTAACTCTTCCCCTCTTTTTGATAATTCAATAAAAAGATCTTTATCCGCCGTTATTGGAACTCTCGGCCACTCACCTGCAACACCAAACAATTTCCCTGTAAATTTATTCAAGAAGTAGTTTGAACTTAAAATACTGTAACTATAAAAAGTCAATGGATCAATGAGATCTTCAACTTTTAAAGACATCCTGACGGCTAAACCACTCAATACATCAGAATTAATATTACCCTTTAATGTAGGATCCCAGTCTTTCTTCTTCTTATAATCTGGAAAATAATTGCAGAAAATATGCGCATTACCTCGAGTGGATAAATCATTATCTGGAATATGCCAACAGAAAGATGAGAATTTGTGCAGTGTAGATCCAATATCTTCTGGAGCAGGAGCTACTGCGAATCCAAAAACTTTTGTATCGTTATAGGCGGCACGAATTTCCGGCCTGTCCCTTGTTCCTCCACCTTCCATTTGACTTAATCCTTCGAGTAAATCATCGTCTAACAATACGGATGTTTCTAAAAATGGCCGATATGAATATTTCAGAACCTTATCCGAATCAACCGCTGTTGCCAGAAGCCTCTTTATTGCATCGTTAATTTTGTTTGCTGGCGGTGGTTTCGTTTGACCAGAATACCATTTTTCTTTAATAGTTGCGTAGTCGTTTTCAGGTTTTGAAATAAATTTACTCCTACGTTTTAATTGACCTTTGGAAGCATGTACTAATAAATGGGTCGGAGCCAATTTCAGACTAGAGCAATGACGTAAAAAGATTCCGCTGTTTGAATCGTTGGTAAGAGGCCAGAACCGATTATATAACTCACTGTCATATTCGTCAGCGGGTTTGAAAGAATATTCATCATCCACGTCAGTCAACTCAATCCACTCATCTAAATCAATATCCGTGGACTCAAAATATGAAACCTTTTCTTTCCTAGTTAAATCACAAATATTTTTATATTTCACTATTGCACTTGCCGGTTTTTTGTCACCTACCACCCCAATGAGGAGCAAACGCCCCTGTAAGACAGGAAAAACGTTGCTTTCATTTGCTCCTGTCCGTTTATCCTGATCGAATTCGAGAATCCATATTTCTGAAATATTCTCGAACAGAAATTTACGCGCAAACTTGTAGGAAGGATGTTTTGCAAAGGTAGACGGAATGATTAAGGAAAAAATGGAGGGTTTGCTTTTTAAAGACCTATCGATTGTCCACCTTAAAAATTTCACAAACTCGTTACCTAATTGTTTCTGGGTATTTTGTCTAGCCTTTCTACCTTCTGCGCTAGGTCTAAAGTCATTTATTAATTCTTTAATAATGCGACCTTCATTTTCAACCTTTGAAAAAGCGTCTGAAGAAGGAGGATTACCTATGATAATTGTCAGCGGAGGGGAAGCTAAGTTATAGGCAATTTTTTGCTCTCTCAAGAGCATGAATCCAATCGTGTCATCTCCTTCGCTTTTGATCTCTTCAAATAGGTTATCGCTTAATGTATTTGTAAGAACTATCTTTATGTTATCCGGATACTTCGCTCGCAGCATAGAAACCCGATAATTAGCAAGAGCATAAGGTGCAGGCAATATCTCAAATCCTATAATTTTAGAATTTTTGCTCAAAGTTAAATTATCCAATATAGCTTCGATAAACGTACCGGTCCCACAGCAAGGATCTATAATTTTATGAGTGCCTTTATCCAATTTAATATTCGGCATGGACGACGCAACAATCTTCTTAACTAATTCAACCGAATAAAAAGCCAAAAAACGCGGAGTATAAAATGCTCCGTAGTCGAATCGAGT
>JACCDS010136091.1_pt1 | contig 30209 bp, 12 predicted proteins | sample 7446441 | NCBI WGS metagenome assembly JACCDS01 (sample SAMN15323445, study PRJNA562643) | freshwater metagenome | isolation source: river surface water | place: USA:Blue River Watershed | collected 2017-08-17 | reverse complement strand
GAAAAGGCAGTTTTTGGAGGTTTGGATCGGTAGTTCAGTTGGTTAGAATGCCGCCCTGTCACGGCGGAGGTCGCGGGTTCGAGTCCCGTCCGGTCCGCAAAAGCCCTTAACTTTCAATGAGTTAGGGGCTTTTTCGTTTATTGTCCCTTTCGGGTGTTATGTATTTACAATTTCTTTAATTAAATGCAAATTTTTATACGTTACTACCGCTTCTGACATTGAATTTATACTCTCCACAACCATTTGACGCTTTTCCTTATCATCCCATACTTGCTGCAATGGATGCATGTCTACTTTTACAAAAAACAAACAAATACCGCCGTCAACCCCTACGGTTGTTTGGGTTTCGGTTCTAAAATAAAGATCGTTAATTGATTGTGGTACCGGTTTAGTATAACTTGGTAATTGACTTAAAGAAGGTAGTGATGTTAATGTCCAAACATACCTTCTAAACATGGCATCTTTTTTAGAAATAAGGGCTGAAACTTTTTCGCTAGACCTGCGTAATGTTTCACCATCTCCTACCGGCAGGTGCATGTCAAAAAAAGAAAGCCCTAATTTTTGTGTCGGATAAAATCCACTCGGGAAACAAAATCCAATAGATTGTAAATAACCATCTTTTAAAATAGCTACATCTTCTTCTAACCTATGGCAAGTTTCTGGCAACGAAACATTTAAATCAAACCCGCAAAAAGCATTTAAGTGATGTAAATAATCACTATTAATACTCCCGCAAATTTGATGCTCGTTTACCTCAAGCTCTTTCTTTTTTTCTGATAGATATACAGGATCCGGATGCACATTAAATACAGGTCCTTCATATTTTACAATATCAGGCCCAACTGTGTACGGAACTTTTACTGGAAATATCATTTGAAAATTAAAATTTCTTTTACAGGCACAGCTCCCTGCTTTTCTTTTTTGATAAAGCCTCTATACATCCCTTCGGTACAAAACGGAAGTGCAATGTTTCCATTTTTATCTACGGCTATAAGCCCGCCATCACCACCCAGCGCAGGAAGCTCTTTCATAACAAGGGTTTCAGAAGCTAGTGCTAAACTTTGTCCACCAAATTCCATTCGGTCGCTAATACTTTTTGCCATTACGAGTCTTAAAAAAAATTCGCCCCATCCCGTGCAGCTAATTGCAACGGTATTATTATTGGCGTAAGTACCACTTCCAATAATGGGCGCATCACCTATTCTACCCCACTTTTTATTGGTCATACCACCGGTGCTTGTAGCAGCAGCTAAATTACCATGCATATCTAGTGCAACTGCACCAACGGTTCCATACTTGTCTTTACGGCGCTGCTCATCAAGCTCAACAGCATAAGCAGTTTGACCAGCCTTTTTTAACGCATCTAGGGAATCCCTTTGTTTTGCACGCTGCAACCCTTTCCATCTTTCTGGTGTATAAAAATAAGGTGGGTCTACCATTTCAATTCCTTGCGCGGCAGCAAATGCTTCAGCTCCTCTTCCACTTAATAATACATGTTCTGATTTTTCCATTACAGCCCTTGCTGCAGTAATTGGATTTTTGATGGTTCTAACGCCAGCAATAGAACCTGCTGCTAATGTTTTCCCATCCATAATGGCAGCGTCAAGTTCATTAACACCTTCATTGGTAAATACAGCACCTTTACCTGCATTAAAAAGCGGATTGTTTTCTAGCACTTTAACAGTGGCTTCAACAGCGTCTAAAGCGTTTCCTCCTTTTTCCAATATTGCATTACCCACTTGCAGCGCACTATCTAGCCCACTTTTATATTTTGCCTCAAGTGCTGGCGTAAACTGGCTTTTATTGAGTGTACCAGCACCTCCATGAATTACCAAAACATATTTACCAGTGTTCGTTTTATTAGAAACCGATTTTTGTTGTGCAAACAATGTGACTGAGCAAACAGTCATTATAATACATAAGAGTGTACGCATAGCTAGTATTTGCAGCAATTTAATATAATCTGAGGATTTTATTACCTTTAAATCAATGAAGAAGCCAGCTTCGATATTTTATGTTTGGGTAGGCATTTGCTGGCTAATTATAAACAGCTGCGCCAAAGACTTGTCTTACGAAGATGGTGGCACCCCAAAAACTGCGCCCGTTGCAGTAGCAGGCAAAGACCTATCCATTGTATTACCCCAAGACTCGGCATATTTAGACGGCAGTGGATCTTATGATCACAATGGCAGCATCACCACGTTTAGTTGGACAAAATTAAGTGGCCCAGTATCTTGTACGATTTTAACGACAAGCTCAAAAACAACATGGATTAAAAAATTAACAGAAGGCAGTTATGTTTTTGAATTAACGGTTACCAATAATTTTAAACTAACTGCAAAAGACACGCTCACTGTTTATGTAGATAAAACAAAAATTGCTAGACCACCTATTGCCGAAGCAGGACCCGACCAAACCATCCAACTTCCTAACAATACCGTTACCCTTGATGGAAGTATATCTTCAGATCCTGACAATGACATAAGCGATTATTTATGGACAAGAATTAAAGGCTCTGGTAATCCCACTTATACTTCGCCAGCAAATGCTACAACAGATGCAACTAAATTAACTGCAGGACTTCATCAATTTGAACTTAGGGTTACAGATGCTACTGGACTTGTAGATAGGGACACTATTGCTGTTCAAGTTAATGAAGTACCAGGCGTTCCTCCTATCGCAAATGCTGGCCTTCATCAAAATATCCCTTACGATCTATCAAACTGTAGCACTAATCCAGTTATTATTCCACTAACCGGTTCAGAATCTTATGATCCAGACGGCTCTATCACAAAATACAACTGGCAAATAATTTTTCCTATTAATTCATCCATTGCAATCACCAATTCAAACAAAGCAATAGCATCTGTTACTGGGCTACTAGCAGGAAAATATATTTTTGAACTCAGTGTTACAGATAACGATGGAAATGTAAAAAAAGACACCACGCAATTAAATATAATTGCGACCAACAGACAACTGATGCAGGCTAGATTAACGCCTGTTGGATCATTATCTGAAAAAAGAAAGGTATCTGGTGTTGGTTTTGTAGGAGGTAAAATATTTTTAGCTGGAGGAAGATACCCACCCGCTGGACCTGGCCCCAATTTTACTTCTAGAGTAGACATCTACGATATTGCAACTAAAGACTGGTCAACTTCTGAGCTTAGTCAAAAGAAATGGGGAATCGCTACAGCAGTTGCTGGTAATAAAATATTTTTTGGCGGCGGAACAGCACTTCAGGGTAACGCTGCACCAACAACAAGGGTAGATATATATGATGTAGTGGATCAAAAATGGAGTACTGCAGAATTACCTAAAGCCGGACAATACACAGCAGTGGCACAGGGTAATAAAGTTTTATTTGCTGGCGGCAACTTGGCGTATTCGTTTGATTATTTAACAGAAAGATGGTCAACAAAAACCTTGAGTCAATCTCGTGTAATCATTGCGGCAGCTAGTGTTGGGGGGAGTATCTATTTTTCGGGAGGCGCTACTAGTGCGGTTGGTGGAACACCATTTAATAATATAGATATTTATGAACCAAAAACAAATAGTTGGAGCGTTTCGAGCATGAGTAAAGCAAAATACGCACTCGCAACTATTGGATTAAGGGGTAAAGCACTTTGGGCAGGAGGCGTCACAGACAAAGGCTTAACAAATGAAGTTGAAATATTGGATTTACTAAATGGTAAAGGCACAACGTTTCATTGCTTGTTTCAGCCCGGATCATTTAGTACCAATAGCATGGGAAAACTAGGTAACTATATTGTATTTTTTCCGGATAGCGGTGAAGACAAAACCAGATTTGACATTTATGATTCACTCAATGATAAATGGTATATTGGCGTATTAGATAAAAAAATAGGCCCTGCCATTTTAATAACAGCAGGGACCGAATTATATGTTGTAGGATCTTCTACGCCCGGTATAGATTACTACGATCAGCTTTGGAAATTAGATTTTTAAAACTCAATAATCAGTCCAATACTTGGCAGTATGGTTGATTGAGAGTTTTTCAAATAAACCGGAATTGCATTACTACCATCCGGCATTAAAGGTTTTCCATCAGTAGTTACAAAAGCCGTATTTGCTTCATTTCTTTTAAAGGTATACAGGTCAGCTTCTTTGGCTTCTGAACCGTAAAAATTGGTGATATCAATGTAAAAATCAAGTGTTGTTTTTTTGAAATTCCATTTTTTATCAATTCTTATATCTGCAGCATTAAATGCTGAAAGTCGCATAGAATTGATTCGTGAAAAATCAAAAACACCCGACCCAATTGTCAAATAATTGGCTCTACTAGTAGGTTCATCATATGGTGTGTATGGCGCCGCGCCTTGGTAGCGGAACTTTAATCCAATCTCCCAGTTTTTTGGGAGTTTATATCCCGCAGTCATACTAATAAGTTGGCGGTTGTCCCAACTAGCTGGTACAAATTTATTGTCAAGTCCTGTAAACTCACTTCTGTAAAATGTGTAACTAAATACACCAAAAAAGTTTTTAGTTAATTTTTGTTGGGCAAATAATTCAAACCCATATGCACGCCCTTTCCCATTTTGAACAATAGGCTCATTACCAATGGCACCAAACTCCAACCCTTTGTTAGCTATACTAATGCCGTCATTAATACTTACAGGATAATTACTGTATGCTTTATAAAAACCTTCAACAGTAATCCTTGTGGTGTTTTTTGGTAAATACTCGAGTCCAGCCACATAATGTGTAGACTTAATATAATGGCCTGGATTGGTTTTTTCACCGGTACTGCTGCTACTAAAATTGAGTTGCGTATAGGTAGGCAGGCGGTAATAAATACCATAACTAGCATTTAAACGCAGCACATCTGAAATAGCCAAACTAGCACTCAATCTTGGACTCAACTGCTTTAATGGATTAGATTCACTATTGCTTAAACTATTTGCATCCATACGAAGTCCACCACTAAGCGATAGTTTATCATTCAGTACACGCGTACCAATTTGAGCAAATCCACCATAGCGGAAAAAATTAGTATTGGTATTGCTGTTGATAACAAGCGCAGGTACTGTAGGACTTACAGACCTCCTTAATACTTGGTAAAAAAGATTATCGAAGCGAATTAACTGACCCGTAAGTCCATAACTTAAGGTAACGTTATCATAGTTTTTTGTGACATCCCATCTAATTTTACTTTCTGCTTCTATACTTTTTATTTTGAGTGTTCGCTGAAGCTCAATAGGATTTTTATTGTCTTCAAATTTGTTGGCCTGATTGTCTAAAAAATTTCGGCTGACACTTAAATTCCAATAACCTTTTGGGATAAGTTTTTTGATGGTTGCGCCAATTGTGTAACTATTTTGATCGATGGTTGGGCTATTGCCTAATATGTACTGATTTTCGGCAGTTAAACTATCTGGGGTAATAAATTTAAACCGGTCAATTGCACCAACACCCAAGAATGTCAATGTTGTTTTATCGTTGATTCGAGTAGTAGTTTTAAACTGAAAATCGGAATAGTTTGGCAGAAACGACCAGTTAAGTAAGTTAGCGAGTATACCTAAACTACTTTTACGTGCAGACGCTACAAACGTTGTTTTTTTAGACATAGGGCCATCAAGCGTAAGTACACTCTCTGTTAAACTCAAACGAAGGTTACCCTGAAATTTATTTGGATTGCCGTTTTTTTGCTTGAACTGAAACACACTACTAAGCGCGTTATCATATTTAGCATCAAATGCAGACGTACTTAATCTCACATCCTCAATTAAAAGAACATTTAAAATACCTGCTGGTCCACCACCGCTACCCTGTGTTCCAAAGTGATTAATAATTGGAATTTCTATGCCGTCTAAATAAAATACATTCTCACTTGGCGCTCCACCTCTAATGATGATATCATTCCTAAATGTACCACCTGCAGCACCACCTCCTACACCAGGCAAAGATTGTATTACTCTACTAATGTCAAAAAAACCTCCGGGGTTGTTTTTAATATCCTCAGTTGTTAAGCGCTGAATACTTAATGGACTTTCTAGCGTTGCCGCTTTTGCAGAACTACGTCTGCTGGTTACGGTAACACTAGATAATTGATTTACCAGCTCTTCAATTTCTATTTGAATATTATTTTCATTACCCGTAGTAACAGGGATATTATTAAGCTGTTTTGCTTTAAATCCCACACCAGAAACTTCGATTGTATAAGCACCAGGCTTTAGCTGTGAAAATCTAAAATTTCCTAAACTATCAGATACTGTTTTAGTATTTCCAGGGATTACTTGTACCGTTAAGCCAGCCACTCTTTGCTGTGTTTTTTTATTGTAAATGGTACCACTTAATTTTCCAGTGGCCTGACCCAAAACAAAAAGAGGGCCAAATAGAAAGACAAAAAAGGCAAATTTTTGTGCAATTTTCATGAAAAGCTATTTTATAGAACTTAAACAAAGAGCCGAAACAAATGTTTGAAAATGTCTAAGATTTTAGAATATTTTGATTGATTTAGCCTTATACATACAATATTTACCTAATTCATGCGTTAAATTCCACCTTTTTCTACCGTATTTATACGTTTTTTCGACTAAAATCGGCTATTTTTAAGGCCGTTAAATTGAGCTACTGGCAATCTATCCCCTCCTGCTTTTGTAGTTTCAATATTTTTTTGGGCCAAGTCAGTGGATGGGCTAACCCAAAACGAAAAAAAGTAAGTATGAATAAACCTATCAAGTTTACCCACTTGAAGCAGTATTGCTTTGCATTTTTCTTATTGTGTTACACAACAGCCGGCGCGCAAATGATTCCGTTTACACAGAACTATTCGGCACCATTAATGGTAAATCCTGCAACCAATGGCTTGTTTAATGGACGTGCTAGTTTTCAATCAAATTTTAAAAGTCAGTGGGGCAATGTAGCCTACCCTTACGTTACTGGCGTATTTAATGGCGAGGTAAGAATATTGGACAATTTTATTGGTGCTAACGATATTGCGGCAGTTGGAATACTTGCAGTTTATGACAAATCAAATGATGGTGGATTTAAGCAAACGCAAATAGGCGGAAATTTTGCATTTCACAAAGCAATTGATCAATCTGGAAGTTTACGACTTGGCTTCGGAGCACAAATGAGTTACCGTTCATATTTACTAGACTACACCAAACTAACTTTTCAATCTCAATTTGCTCCATACATTGGATATAATAGCAGTATATCAAGTGGCGAAGGATTTGGTTTTTCGTCCAACATTTTTGACTATGGTGCAGGCCTTCTCCTTTCTTACTTAGAACAAGACTTTAGTTACTACATTGGTGTTGCAGGTTCACATTTAAATAGACCTACAAGCAGCAACAACAATCTTTCTTTTAGCATACCTCCAGGCCTAACTGCTCATGGCGGCATTTCATTAAGCGATAAAAATGAAAACCGTTTATATGGTTCATTTGCGCACACCAGGTCAGAAGCAAGCAATTTTACAACACTTGGTATCGTATACGGCCGAAACATAAATGGCTACATAGACGAAGATGGAGACGAATTTCAAATTGGCGCATTCATGCGTTTCAAAGATTCTTTCGCTCCTTATGTGGGTTATAAAAAAGGAAACTTATCAGTGGGCTTGAACTACGACATTACCACGTCTGAGTTAAGACTTGCTAGAGCAGGCGCAGGTTCATTAGAGCTGAATTTAAAAATGATGTTGTTTGATGATCCAAACAATGATCAATTAAGAAAATTAAAGTGCCGATTTATTCTGTGGTAATTGAATCCACACCAAAATAATTATTTAAGAAATTAATATAGTGCTGAATGAAAAAGACATTACAAAAGTCTAGTTTATTTTTTATTGGAATACTGATATCGTTGTGTGCACTTGCGCAAACAACGCCTCGATCAATTTCATTCCAAACAATCCCAACTGGGGCATACGGAAAGGGATCCTCAATTGCTGCTCTTTTTACTCCAGCGGGAGCTTTCCCAGTTAATAATACAACATTTAACCTTTACCTTTCTGATCCTGACGGAAATTTCAATTCAACAGCATCTAATACAGCAATTGGTACAGCTCAAACACATTATATTACATTTATCAATGGGTTAATTCCAACAAATGCTACAGCATCATCTACATACAAGCTAAAAATTACTGCAATAGATGGCTCTGGTGGTGTATTGGCAACAGCAACTAGCGGATTTTCCATTACTGTTCAAAATACAACGGGCACCAACGGCAATGCTACAAACCAAACATTTACAACACCAGCGGATGCAAGTCCATTTATCAGTTATAGTGTCAATAGTGGTATTGGTTTATATGGAAGATGCGTCGCATCACTAGATGACGTTTTTGTACAAAACAATACTGGTAATACAGTAACACTCTCGATCAAAAATGAATTTGATGGCACTTCGATTCCTGCATACAACAACGATGCCTTTGCGACCCAAAATCAAAATGTAACAGTAACCGCAAATCAGAAATTAAAATTATCAAGTAGTCCACAAAAAGTACATTACCGATTTTTTCAAACAATAACTGACGCAACACAATCAAATACAATTTCTACAAAAGCATATTTTTTCATGAACAATGATTTATCAGCTCCATTTTCGGCGTTGCTAAACGTTGTTTGCTACGACTTAGGTTCACCTGGAATTTTTACATTTAAAACAGACATAGACCCTACAAGAGTTGGAAGTGCCTATTTTAATTATCCAGGAAATATATATACTGCAAAATGGGATGATAATACGGCAAACTATGTCACTTCAATTCAAGACATTATTGACAAAGCCGGACTTCTAACACACCCTTATTCCGAGAGTTCTTGTGGCAAAAACGTCATTGCTTCTGGACAAACAATCTACAACTCATTTGGCCCCTCAATGACTGTTGCGGAACCATCAAATTGCTCACAAACTCAAGAGGCCCTCACACCAATACAAATTTTTCCTAAACCAAAAATTAGTTATACCGGCCCAACAAAAGGCTGCATTGGATCTCCACTTACTTTTACAAATACATCTATTATTAGTCCACAAGGATCAAAAACAGTAGCAGGATGTACTACACCAAATGTTTTATATTATTGGTTTGTTGATGGTGTCCAAGCCTCTATTTCAACTAATTTTACAACAAGTTCTTTACCACTCGGAAATCACACCATTCAGCTCGCCCCATTTACAGGAGGAACAACCTATAGTTGTACACCAGCGCCATACGAAACAGTGGTTTGCATTGAAGCAGCACCACCAGCAAATGCTGCAAATTTTGCTTTGATTGATGTTGATAATATCAGAAATTTAGATACTACAATTTGTCCATCAAACAATCCATTTTTAGTAGTCAATAAATCTTCAACTCTAACATCTGGAACTTATTGCAGCACGCTAAACTATAATTGGAGATTAACAGGCCCTGCAGGATTTACTGAAATAAATACAACAACAACTTCCGCTAGTCCAAATTTTACTGTTCCGAGTTTAACAATTAAAGGAAACTACACTTTAACATTAACTGTTTCTAACCCCTGTGGAACTTCGAATGCATTTACAAGAATAATAACTGTTCTTGAACGACCTGCAATTACATCACAACCAACCAACCTAACAGTATGTGATGGACTTAATACGACATTTACTGCAGTTGCAACAGGTTCTAATTTAACTTACAGATGGCAGGTTAAAGTGCCAAGCGGAACCTATACTGATGTGACAAATACTGGCGTATATTCAGGCGCAAGCACTGCATCGTTAACAATTACTGGGGCCACATTGAGCATGAATGGTTACAAATACCAACTTATTGTTAGTGGTAGTTGTACTCCAGATGTTACTTCAAACGAAGTAACCCTTACAGTTAATCCAAGACCCACAAGTGTAATAAGTGGATCTACAACTGTCTGCGCAAACACACCTGCTACAATATCAATTGCACTTACTGGAACAGCGCCTTGGAATATCACATATTCTGATGGAACTACATCAACATCTGTAACAACAAGTTCATCTACGTATACATTCACTGTTTCTCTAGCTACAACCAAAACCTATACGGTCACTTCACTTACAGACGCAAAGTGTACAGCTGCTGCAGGTGACAGAACAGGATCTGCAGTCATTACTGTTAATCCATTACCAACAATTTCAGGAACATTGAATGCCTGCGTTGGAAGTACCACACAATTATCAGGCTCCGCAACTGCAGATGCTACTTCACCTTGGTCTTCTGCATCAACAGGCGTTGCAACAATTAGTAATACTGGACTTGTTACCGGAGTTAGCGCAGGAACATCTGTCATAACATATACGAATAGCAATGGATGTATAATTACAGCAACCGTTACCATAAATCCATTGCCAACCGTTAGTATTCCTAACACAAACCAATCTTTATGTTTAAATCCATTAACGCCTAGTGGATCGGCATTAACGCCAACTACTACAACCACCATTAGTTCATATCAATGGTTTAGTAATTCTACATCATCAAATAGTGGTGGAACACAAGTAGCTACTACAAGTACATTCACTCCACCCAATAGCAGTGCTGGTGAACTATACTATTACCTAACCGTTACAAATAATAATGGATGCGTTGCAACAAGTAATGTATCGGGCAGCATTAAAGTATATGGCCAACCCACTATAACTGCGCTACCAACAACAACCAGCTATTGCATTAACGCAACTGCCGGAGCATTAACACCTACAATTACAAACGGAGGTTATGGCACACTTACTTATCAGTGGTATAGCAATACAACGGCATCAACTACTGGAGCAACACCGATTCCTAACGAAACCAATGCAACATTTACACCACTAACAAGTACTGCTGGTATAAAATATTATTATGTAGTTGTAACAAATGGTGGGCCAACATCTGCATCAAATTGTAATACCGCTACATCAAATATTACAGAAGTAAAAGTATTTGCAACACCAACAATAACAACAGACCCTGTATCTGCAACTTATTGTGCTGGAGCCACACCTGTAGCGTTAATAGTTCCAGGTGCAACAAATGGCGGATACGGAAACATTGCATATCAATGGTATTCAAACACAACGGCATCTACATCTGGTGGAACATTAATTGGATCAGCAACTACAGCCTCATTTACACCAACTATTACAACTGCAGGAACTACGTATTACTATGTCAATGTAAGTAACGGTGGAACAAATGGAGCATCCGCATGTAATAATTTAAATTCTGGCATTGCAACAATTACAGTGCATCCATTACCTGTTATTACTTCTGCAACTTTTGCTTCTGAGAGCTTATGTATTAGCAGCACGGCAACAAGCATGACCGCCTCTGCAACAACCGCTACTGGAACTATTGCAAGTTATCAGTGGTATAGAAATTCAAACGCAAACAATACAACGGGTACATTAATTGCTGGTGAAACAAATGCAACATTTACACCGCCAACAAACGTAGCAGGCACTACTTATTATTATTGTGAAATAACAAACAGCTGGGGCTGTAAAGCAACAACTGCTGTATCAGGTGCCATAAAAGTATATGCTGCAGCAACTATCAGTGCTCAACCAATTGCGGCAGACTATTGCGTCTCACCTTCTGTACAAGCTACATTATTAAGTGTAACTGCGTCAACACCCGCACCAGGATCACTTACCTATAAATGGTTTACGAATACAACCAATTCAAATACAGGAGGCACACAAATTGGCGGAGCTACAAATGCAAGTTATAGACCTAGCATCACAACTGTTGGCGCTACTTATTATTATGCAGAAGTGAGCAATGGAGGCCCTGCTGGTTGCCAAACAACTACATCGAATGCAGTTTTGATCAATGTTTATACCGCACCAACAATAAGTGCAAACCTTGTTTCATCAAACTACTGTAAAGACGCGCCAGCAAATGCCATAAGCGTTACAGCCAGCAATGGAGGCATTGGTACGCTTACCTATCAGTGGTATGAAAATGCTAATGCAAGCACTCCAAATGGCTCCATTATAAATGGCGCAAACAGTAGCACTTACACACCAAGTACAACTACCGTAGGAACAAAATACTTTTATGTTGTTATAAATAATGGCGGCCCTGCAAATACATGTAACACCATAACTTCGGCAATAGCTACAATTAATGTTTATGCCGCACCAACTATTGGAACACATCCTGTTAGTGCCACTTACTGTAAAGACAATACTGTCACAGCGCTTACAATTGGCGGCGCAACAACAGGCGGTTTAGGAACATTATCGTATCAGTGGTACAGTAATACCACCAACACAAACAGTGGAGGCACAACAATAACAAATACAACAACCACATTTACACCGTTAAGCACTACGCCAGGGACATATTATTATTATGTGGAAGTTAGAAATGGTGCCACTGGTGGCGCCACTGGATGTAATACCACCCCATCAAATGTTGCAACCATTACTATACATCCTTTACCGGTTTCAACATCGACATTTGCATCTGAAAATATTTGCGTTGGAACAACGGCTACAAGTATGACTGCTTCGGCAACTACGGCTACAGGAACTATCGCAACTTACCAATGGTATAAAAACACATCTAATTCATACACAGGAGCTGTGCAAATTGCAAACGAAACAAATGCAACATTCACTCCTCCAACAACTTCAACAGGGACTACGTATTATTATTGTGAAATAACAAATAGTTGGGGATGTAAAACAAATACACCAATATCAGGAGCAATCAATGTATATGCAGCACCAGTTATCACATCTCAACCTAGTGGTGCTACCTATTGTCAAAATGTAAATGCAGCAGCTTTAAGTGTAACTGCAACTGCTGGCGGCTTAGGAACACTAACCTATCAGTGGTACAGCAATACCACAAATTCAAATTCAAATGGCACAGTGTTAACAGGCGCAACAAGTGCTACTTATACGCCTTCAACATCAACCGTAGGCACCACTTATTACTACGTAGTAATCAATAATGGTGGTGGCGCAGCTGGATGTAGTTTATTACCATCCAATGCTGTTGCTGTAATCGTTAATGATTTACCAGTTATCAATGCTATTGCATTAGGCGCACAAACATTTTGTTTAAATGCTACCCCAAGTAATCTAAGTGTTACAGCATCAACTGCTACAGGCACTATTTCGTCAACAGGTTATCAGTGGTATAGTAATACAACAAATAGTACATCAGGTGCATCACCTATTACGGGAGCCAATACTAGTACTTACGCACCGCCAACAAATGTTGCTGGCACTAGATATTATTTTGCCGTAATCACAAACTCATTTAATTGTACAACAACTACAACAGTTTCAGGTACCATTTTAGTAAACCCGTTACCAACTATATCTACTCAACCATCTATTTCTTCTCAAACAAAGTGTTTGAACGAAGCATTTACAGCTTTATCAGTAAGTGCAACCGCCGGTAGTGGATCCATTTTAAAATATGAGTGGTATAGTAATACAACAAATAGCACTACAGGGGGAACGCTTGTTGCTACAAACACTTCAAGCGCTTTAACAAATAGCTATACACCATTATCATCGAGTGCTGGTGTTTTATATTATTATGTAATTGTTTACAATACAAATGGTTGTCAAATTACAAGTAATATATCTGCACCATTTACGGTTAATGATTTACCAAGTATTAGTATACAGCCTTCAAACACAAATCAAACAGCTTGTTTAAATACGCCAACCACAGACCTTACAGTTAATGCAAGTGCAGGCAGCGGAAACATTAGTTCCTATACTTGGTATAGCACAAGCAATATTTCAGGCACACCCGTTTGGACAGTTGTTGCAACCAATACTACATCTTCAACTACAAACACCTATACTCCCGCGTCTAACAATGTGGGCACACTTTATTATTATGTTCGAGTTACAAATTCTAACGGTTGTTTTAGAGCTAGTAGCGCATCTGGATCTGTAACTATTAATCCTGTAGCAATTATCACCAATCAAAATGACGCCTACTGTAGTGGCGCTCCATTTAGTAAAACACTTACTTCCGGCGGAAGTAATACTGTACCTGCTAATACAACCTACAGTTGGAATGCCCCAGTAGTTACCGGAGGTATCACTGGAGGTGCTCCAGGTTCTGCACAAACAACACTCAACGGAACACTTACCAATCCAACAAACACTCCTCAAACGGCTACCTATACAGTTACTCCAAGAACAGGTAATTGTGATGGAGCTACTTTTACCTATACTGTAACTATTAATCCAAAAGCAACTGTTAGCGTTCCTGCAATTGATGCTTGTAGTGGTAATGCATTTTCATTTACACCAGCACATGGTACCAATGGAAATATAATTCCGGCAAATACAACATACGCTTGGTCAGCACCAACGGTTACTGGAGGATTAACAGGCGGCGCTTCAGCATCATCACAAACTGGTTTTAGTGGCAATTTATCCAACCCAACAAATACGCAAAAAACAGCTACTTATACCGTTACACCTACTTCTCCAATTGGATCTTGCGTAGGAGATAATTTTACGATTCTTGTTAATATCAATGCAAAACCTACTATAGCTGCTAAAACTCAAACTATATGTAGCGGAGACGCCTTTAGCATAACTCCTTCAAATGCTGGGAATGAAATTGTCCCTGCAAACACAACATATACTTGGTCTATTGTTGACAATACAAATATCACAGGTGAATCAAATAACAATACACCTGCAAATAATATTAGTCAAACACTTACCAATAATACCAATACAGTACAAACTGTGGTATATACAGTAACCCCTGTATCTGGTGATGTAGGCAATTGCCCAGGTACACCTTTTACAATTACTGTTACCATTAACCCTAAGCCATCCATTAGTGCGAAGACAGTTACTGCTTGTAGCAATGAATTATTTACAACTATAATTACAAATGGTTCCAATAGTGATATTGTGCCAAATGGTATTACTTATACATGGTCTGCTCCAATTGTTACAGGTGGCATGACAGGTGGTGCTGCTGGAAATGCTGCAACAAGTGTGTCAGGCAATTTAAGCAACCCAACAAGTGTTAATCAAACTGCAACTTACACAGTAAGACCTACAGTTCCTGGTGGAACTAGTTGTATTGGGCAAGACTTTACTGTTATTGCAACCATTAAACCTAAAGCAATTATTGCTGCAAAAACGGCTACTGCTTGTAGTAATGACGCCTTCACTTTTGCGCTAATAGATGGTGTTGGATCAGACGTTATTCCGACAGGTACAACATACACTTGGTCATCAGTTCCAACTGTTACGGGTGGACTAACAGGTGGTGCAACAGGAACTGCACAAGCTATTGTTGGAGGCACTTTGGCTAACCCATCAAATACATCACAAACAGCAACCTATAGTATTATAGCAAATTCAAATGGCTGCTTAAGTACAGCATTTTCTGGAACAGCTACAATTTATGCTAGACCGTTTATTAATACACAAAACGTTTCTACTTGTAGTGGCACTGCATTTAGTGTTCCCCTATCAAATGGAGGCGGAAATATTTTACCAAATGCGACAACTTACACTTGGACAGTAGCGCAAAACGGCAACGTTACTGGCGCATCAAATGTAAACGTTCCTTCGCTTTCAATTGCTCAAACACTTACCAACAATACCAACATTGATCAAATAGTAACCTATACCGTTACCCCAACTTCTGGCATAGAGGGCAATTGCGTTGGACAACCTTTTACTGTAAATGTTACAGTAAAACCAAAACCATCAGTAACACCACAAACAGAATCTATATGTAGTGGAAATAATTTTACCAATGAGCCGGCCAATGGAAATGGAAATATCATTCCTTCTGGTACAAGATATACATGGACAACGCCAACAAGCAATCCAATTGGAGCTATTTCAGGCGGATCCGCACAAACATCATCTCAAACACAAGTAAGACAATTACTTACCAACAATACCAATGCTCCGGCTACACTTACTTATACTGTTACACCAGTTGCAAATGGTTGTACAGGTTCTACCTATCAGTTAATTGTTAATGTAAATCCTAAACCAGCAATAACAGCTATGTCTGCTACCATTTGTAGTAGTGAAACATTTACACTTACTCCTGCTAATGGTACAAACGGAATTGTTCCAGCAAATACAACATACACATGGACTGTTCTAGATAATCCAAATGTTACCGGAGAGTCAAATGTTTCAACAGGAGCCATTAATATTAGTCAAACACTGGTAAACACATCCAACATACCACAAACTGTATCTTATACAGTTTCACCTACATCTGGTGAAGCAGGGGCTTGTCCTGGAATATCTTTCAATGTATCTGTACTTGTAAATCCACAGCCAACAATCACAGCAGCTCAAGCCCAAACCGTATGTAGTGGTACTGCATTTAATATTGCGCCTACCAATACGACTGATGGCATTGTACCTTCAAATACTAAATACACTTGGGCAAATCCAATTGACAACCCAGTAGGCTCAATTACAGGTCAAAGTTCACAACTAGTAGCCGCTAACTCAGTAAGCCAGTTACTCAATAATATCACAAATACACCAGCGACTATAACTTACACTGTTACACCAATAGCAGGGACATGTACTGGGCCAAACTTTACAGCCGTAATTACAATCAACCCAAAACCAAATATTAATGCTCAAGCAAGAACTATTTGTAGTGAAGATTTATTTACAGTTAGTCCGGTAAATACTGCAGATGGCATTGTTCCAAACAACACTACATATACCTGGCCAATTCCTATAAGCAACCCTGCTGGTGCAGTTACTGGAGGGGCCACACAAACTGTAGCAGCTAATAATATTAGCCAGCGATTAACCAACACTACAAACACAGCTGCAACCTTAACATATAGCGTTACTCCAAAATCTGGCGCAGCTGGTAATTGTACGGGTAGTCCATTTAACGTTGTAGTTTCTGTAAATGCAAAACCAGTAATTGGAAATCAAACAAGAGAAATTTGTAGCGGAAGTGCATTTAATGTTGCATTATCAAATGGCGGCTCTACTATTATTCCAGCCAATACAACATATACCTGGTTTGTAAGTACAAATAATAATAATATTTCTGGTCAATCGGATGTTAATGTTGATCAATCATCAATTAGTCAAACACTAACAAACAACACCAACGTTGCTCAACAAATTACCTATACCATAACACCAAAATCTGGCGCTACTGGAAATTGCGTGGGTGCTACTTTCCTCTTGACAGTAACGGTTAATCCAAAACCAGTAATTACAACTCAAACACAAACTATTTGTAGCAATGCTACATTTAATATTACACCCGCAAATGGTGGCAACTTAATTGTTCCATCAAATACTACTTATACATGGACCGCTCCAACTAGTAACCCATCAGGCGCTATTACTGGCGGTTCGGCACAATTAAGCTCGGTTTCAAGTATTTCACAACTACTGACTAACACTAGCAATTCTCAAGGCCTATTAACATACGTTGTAACGCCAACAGCCGGAACAGCCGGAAGTTGTGTGGGTGCTCCATTCAATGTAGAAATAACAGTAAGCCCTAAACCAATATTAATTTCTACGCTCACACCACCTGCAATTTGCAATGCAACAAACTTTAGTTATAATCCTAACACACCTACAGATGGTGCTAGTTATGTATGGACAAGAAATACAGTAGCTGGCATTAGCAATAACGCTGGTACCGGCAACGGCCCAATTAATGAAACCCTTATTAACACTACACCAAACCGAATTACAGTACCTTATTCGTTTGCATTAACTGCATATGGTTGTCCAAACACACAAACGGTAAATGTAATTGTAAATCCAACACCGCAATTAACAAGTTTACTAATCAACCCTGCACAGTGTAGCGGAACATCTTTCTACTATAATCCAACAAGTGCAACTACTGGAACAACGTATACATGGTCAAGAGCCAACATTGCAGGGATATCTAACCCTGCAGCAAATGGTTCTGGAGCTATCAGCGAAACCCTTATCAATACTTCACCAAATCCAATTGTTGTAAATTATCTATACACGCTTACTGCAAATGGCTGTACTAATCAACAAAGCATTTCTATAACAATTGATCCATTACCAATTGCAAACTTTAGTATTGGTGGCACAAGAGCAGATTGTGGTCCTACAACTAGAACCCTTATCAATAACTCTTCAGTAAATAGCAATCCACTTACAAATGGAACATTTACTTGGGGTATAGATATCTTAAGAAATGGTGGAGCAGTTCCAGTATATAGCTTAATTAATACCAACTATACAACGCAAGTAAATTATACATTTACAAACACTGGCATTAGAGATAGCTTATACCCTATTACTTTAACTGCGAAATCTCCAAATGGATGTATTAATACATTCAGAGATACCATTACTGTTCATCCAGATGCAAGAATAGATTTAACAATTGGTAGAACAGCTGCATGCGCTCCATTCAATGCAATCAACTCTATTAATGTTGTAAATAAAACAGATCCTTCACCAGATCCAACAATTAATTTATTTTCATCGTATAAATGGACAATTAGAGATAGAAATGGGAATATTTTATCAAATACGGTAAGTCCTAATCCACCAAATTATACGATCACAAACCCAGATGACACTTTACATATTGCATTAAAGGTAAATAGCTTATATGGCTGTAGACCTGACAGTGTAAACAGAATTGTATTTACGTATCAAAATCCAATAGTAAACTTTACAGTAGCTCCACAAAATAGTTGTACGATGTTAAGTACACAAGCTGTAAATACAAGCTATATTGGACCAAACAGAACAACTAGTACTCTTCGCTACGCATGGTACGCAAATGGCACACTACTAAGCAACGCGCAGGTGCCTGGCACATTTAATTTAATAAACAATAGTAACACACGAGATACTATATATACAATTAAACTAGTTGTGTCTGAAACAGTTAATAGTTGCAAGGACAGTAGCAGTGTTGGCAATTTAGTGGTATATCCAAAACCTAAAGCAATATTTACCATTGATAAAGCGGATGAAGTGTGCACTACCATTAATGGTGTAAACTCTAGCATTAATAATAGTTCATTGTTTAAGAATGGAACAGTTCCACAATACAACTGGTCTGTTACCTACAATAATTTATTTGACACTGCCAGAGCCATCATTATTGATTCTACAACTGCACCATTTATTGCCGCGAGACCAAACTTTAAATTTAAAGACGCAAAAGGTACTGTAGACACTAGCTACAACATCAATATGATGATCTACACTGTAGATGGATGTATCGATACCCTTACTAAATCAATTAAAATTAGAAGAAGACCCAATGTAGACTTTACGATACCAGTTGAAGGATGCGGTATTTATATTGTGAATCCAACAGATAATACCACTAATTTCCCGAACGATTCATTAAATAGACAGTGGACTGTTTTACCAACTGGAGGTTTGTCTTTATTTAATGCAAATGCAAATAACCCTTACATCATATTCCCTGTAAACAATACAGCCAATTCTATTGCCTATAAGGTTAAACAATCTGTAACTGTAAAAGGATTTGATGAATGTATAGACTCTTTAAATAGGTTTATCACCATTCATCCTAAACCAACAGCCTCGTTTGTTGTAGGCAAAATTGATAGTTGTGGGCCTTGGACAAAAACATTTAGAAATACCTCAGATCCTAAAAACGGACTAGGCATTAACGCCATAACCTCAAGATGGGAAGTAAGAAGAGACAATGTCATTAGATTGAATACGAGTGCACAAAATTTAACTTACACATTTACAAATACGGGTGTTGTTGATAGCGTATACACTGTTAGATTATTTGTTAGCAACCCGCAAGGTTGTTTAGACACAACGGCACTTCAACAAATTACAGTTCATCCAAATGCAAGGGCCTTCTTTAATACGGACACATTAGGATGTGCGCCATTTAAAATCAGAGACCATATTAAGGTACAGGACTTCCCTGGAGCCAATGATATCTGGAGATATGAGTGGCGAATTTATGACAGGTTTGGATTCTTACTTGCCAACTATGATAGTTCTGTGCTCGCACCTGATTATATCATTCAAAACGAGAGTGATACTGTAACACTTCAACTCATTGCTTATAGCAAATGGGGTTGTACACAAGATATCTTCTCAAGACAAGTAATTACTAGGCCCAATAGTGTAAAAGCAAATGTAACTGCTGACTCCACCATTTGTTCGAACTTACCATTAGCATTTACGAACACAAGTTATTATGGTAATAACAATCAAACTGCCGGCTTAATTTATGACTGGTATGTAAATGACAGTAAAGTCACAAATCTGAATAGTCCCACATTTATATTTAGAAATAATTCAAATGTTTCGGATTCAATCTTATATGTAAAACTCGTTACAACCTTTACCGGTACTGGCTGTAATGATAGCACTACAAAAAAGATTACCATCTTCCCGGCTCCTGCTCCAAACTTTACGGTAACAAGTAAAGAAATATGTGGCAACCCGGTTGGATTCAAAAATTTTGTAACGGAAAGTATAGTTGCAAAAAATAATGTTTACAATGCTGCATGGACTGTTACAAATTTAACCCTGAACAGACCTTCTGGTTTACAAGTATTGCCAACAAGCACCAATAAGCGATTCCAACTGCAATTTGGCGACAATCCAGGAAATATAGATACAATTTATGCAGTCAAATTAACAGCCACTTCCATCAATGGATGTAAAGCAGATACAACAACCAATATTTCTTTGTATCGAAGACCAAATGTTAATTTTACAATTAATAATTCATTGGTATGTGGTGAAATTACATTGCAATTAACGGATCAAACAAGCAATGTTCCTACTGCCAAATTGTGGTCGTATACAACTCCAACTGGCAATCCACTTTCGTTTTTCCCATCTGCCACTGCTACAAGTCCTAAAGTATTGGTGCCACCAAATATTACTGGAAATCTAGTAACCTATTATATTAAACAAGTAGCAACTACGGTTAACGGATGTGTAGACTCATCGATTGTTCAATTAGATGCCAAAGCGCTTCCTACTGCAGTGTTTAGTATGAGTGACTCAAGTAGTTGTATCGATTCTGTTACAATTAGATTCAAGGATCAGTCAATTCCTAGAACACCAGAAACAATTACTGGTTGGTCATGGGATTTTGGAGATGGCATAACTTCAAATAGCCAAAATCCTTCTCATTTTTATAGTAAGCCAGGCACTTACACAATCTCGTTAGTGATAACAAACAATGAAGGATGTTCATCTTTACCAACTAGAAAAAGATTGGTGGTATATGGTTCTCCAAGGGCTAGATTTACGATGCCTAAAAAAGTATGTCAAACTGATACCATTAGATTTACAAACAATACCGTTTTAGGTCATGGAACATCAACGTTTGCATCAGAATGGAACTTTGGTGATGGCTCTAGTGTGAATACAAATGCAAACCCTAGTCACGTATTTACAAGGCCTGGTATTTTTGTGGTATCACTTAAAGTAAAAGCTGATAGTTCTTGTACTACTTCTACCGTTTATGACACAATTACAGTTGCAGGATTCCCTAAAGCTGGATTTACCCATCAATTTAACTGCGTAAACAGTCCTGTAAACTTTATAGATACTTCAAAAGTTGGTTTCGCAGATACCCTTGGTGCATGGAAATGGACTTTTGACAATGGTAACTTTAGCAACCAACCAAGTCCAACAACCAGATTTAGTAGTTTAAGGACATATAATATCAAACTACTTGTGAGTGGACTTGCATGCCCGAACTTAAAAGATTCAGTTGTGTATCCACTACTAATAGATGCGCCAATTGCATCCTTTAATATGAGCGATAGCATAAGTTGTATGGACACCATTCAAGTTAAGTTTACAGACTTATCTTCTACCTATGCCCCAACAACTATCCGTAATTGGAATTGGAATTTTGGTGACGGAAATAGCTCAACCCTTCAAAGCCCAACACATGTGTTTAGAAAACCAGGCAAGTATTTTATAACCCTTACTGTTACCAATAATGAAGGTTGTACCTCTCTTCCACTTATCAAACAATTAATTGTGTATGGTTCTCCAAAAGCTGCATTTGTAATGCCAAAACAAATTTGTTTGACAGATTCAATTCCATTTGTGAATACATCAACACTTGGTTATGGCAGTACACAGTTTATTTCATATACTTGGGATTTTGGTGATGGCATCCCACTTAATTACACAGCTAATCCAACACATCGATTCAAATTTGCTGGAAAGTTTGGTGTTCGATTAACAGTTAGAGCTGACAGCTCTTGTATGACTTCTACCTTTGTAGATTCTGTTACTGTTATTGGATATCCTAAAGCTAAATTTGGCATCGAAAACTATTGTGTCGAAACACCTATTTTCTTTAGAGATTCTAGTGTTGCTGGCTATGCAGATAGATTAGGTTCTTGGAAATGGAATTTTGGGGACAACTCGTTTAGCAGTTCAACAAATCCAGTACATATTTATAAACGCACTGGCACGTTCCCTGTACAATTAGTTGTGAGTGGCAACCTTTGTCCATCTTTACAAGATTCTATAACGGTTCCTTTAAAAATTATCGATAGAAGAAGAGATTCTGTGTATGCTATAAAATACCTTCAGTACAATGTAGCTCAAAGTTTGTGCGCTCTTCCAGGTGGCGATAAATACACATGGTCTCCAAGTACAGACATCAATCCTATTGATAGTAGATGTGTTACCATTAATGTGCAGCATCCAAAAACAACCTATAAAATCACCATAATAGATTCGGCCGGATGTACCATTACAGACAAGCAAGAAATCTGGGGATTCCCTGGAACTGATATCTTCTTGCCAAGGGCATTTATACCAGCAAGTAACAATAGAGACAATGCTATTTTCAAACCTATATATGTGGGTGTTACCGCAATTAAATACTTCAAAATATATGACCGCTTTGGTCACGAGGTATTCACAACATCTGACATGAGTAAATATTGGGATGGAACTTCAAATGGTGTAAATCAACCTATGGAAACATACACTTGGATTATTCAAGGTTTCGACTATAATAACAAGCCAGTAATAAGACAAGGAAACGTAACCCTCATTAGATATCAATAAGATAGCAGAGGTTTGAGCAATTTTTCCCTACAAAGGCCGCTGTAAGCGGCCTTTGTAATTTTAGAGTCATCTTAACTAACATTTTAGTTGATTTTAGTATCTTGGCCTCCATTATTCATATAACTAATTTAATTATAATGCGTTTAAAGGGCTTTGTGCGTCAAATTATAGCAGTTTTAACCATTTTGGTGGCTATAAGCATTGTTGCTCCTGAGGGTTTTGCGCAAAAGAAAAAAACAACACCCGCAAAAAAGTCTTCTTCTAAAAAAGCCCCAACTAAGAAAAAAGCCCCTGTAAAGAAAAAAACTAGTAGCTCCAAAAAACAAACAAGCAATAAAAAGAAGGGTAGCAAAAAGAAGAAATCTAAAAGAGGAAGAAAGCCGGTAAGAAGCATTTACTACAACCCCATTCCTAACCCAATTATATTAAGCGAAAAAAACTGGATCTCTACACCTGCCTTACCCCTCGATAGTGCAAACACAATAAAAAACACTTTACTAACCACCGATTCTATTTATATAAAAAATTGGGTGAATGCAATCACTTTTGTTTACGATAGTGTAGCGTATAATGATTTACCTGAAGAAATTTATTTGCCTTTAATTAACAAGGATGAAAAATTTTCTTTAACCTGGTATGGAAAAATAAATTCGGAATACGGCAAAAGATGGGGCAGACAGCACCATGGCTTAGACGTAGACCTAAACATTGGAGATACTGTCATTGCTGCATTTGATGGCATTGTGAGATATGCGCAGTTTAATAAATCTGGATTTGGCAACTGCGTTGTTATCAGACATAAAAATGGACTGGAAACAATATATGGCCATTTATGTAAAATTGATGTTGTCGAAAATCAATACGTAAAAAGTGGACAGCATATTGGACTTGGGGGTACAAGTGGTCACTCTACAGGACCGCACCTACACTTTGAAATGCGTTACAAAGATTACTCTTTTGACCCTCAGCTACTTATTGACCTAAGCACCCAACAGTTAAAAACTGAAACGGTTATCTTTGATAAAGTAGACTTAGTAAATTACAGATACCCAACTTTTTCGCCAACCATTGATGAATTAGAAAAAAAGCCAGTTAGCAAGTCGAAAAAAGGTAAAAAAACAAGCAACAAAAAGAAGAAGCCGGTTAAAAAGTCTGTCAAGAAAAAGACCACACCTACAAATAAGAAGCCGGTTAAAAAGCCTGTATCAAAGAAGGCTCCTGCTAAAAAAGCACCAGCCAAAAAGGCGCCAGCTAAGAAGAAAAGGTAAAATATCCACATAGAATTCGCCTAGGCAGTTAAAGGAGTACGTTTGCCTACCTTTACGCCAAATAATCATAGATGCTTAAAGTAGGGATTTTTGGCGTAGGTCATTTAGGAAAATTTCATATCTCCAATTGGAAAGAAATAGAAGGCGTAAAAGTTGTTGGATTTTTTGATCCAAACAATGACAATGCCAATGAAGTGATCAATACACATGGTCTTAAAAGATTTTCTGATGAAGAAAAGTTAATTGAAGCCTGTGATATTATTGACGTCATTACCCCTACCGACCTACATTACGACGTATGTATGATGGCCATCAGAAAAGGCAAGCATGTATTTGTAGAAAAACCTCTAGCCCACACCTTACAAGAAGGTAAAGACCTTGTAAACATGGTAAGAGAAGCAGGGGTAAAAATGCAAGTGGGACATGTAGAACGATTTAACCCTGCTTATTTAGCACTCAAAGAACTCAACCTCAACCCAATGTTTATTGAAGTGCACAGACTCGCACAATTCAATCCAAGAGGTACCGAGGTAAGCGTGATTTTAGATTTAATGATTCATGATATTGATATTATTTTAAGTCTCGTTAAATCAGATGTAAAATCAATATCAGCAAGTGGTGTAGCCGTTATGACCGATACACCAGATATCGCCAATGTTAGGATTGAATTTAACAATGGCTGTGTTGCCAATTTAACGAGCAGCAGAATTTCGATGAAAAAAATGCGCAAAGTAAGACTCTTCCAAAAAGACGCTTACATAGGCATTGACTTACTAGAAAAGAAAACAGAAATTATTAAATTAAAGCAACCAGAAGACATAGATGTATTTTCTTTTGATATTGACACCCCTAATGGCAAAAAAACGATTGCTATTGCCAACCCAAGTATCGAACCACTTAATGCTATTAAACTAGAACTTGAATCTTTTGTTGACGCCATTGTAAACAACAAGCCTACGGTTGTAAGTGAAATAGATGGTTATTTAGCGATGGAAGTTGCTCATAAAATTTTAGACAAAATCAACAACACCAGTATTTTACAGTAAAATTAAAGCACGCCTTTTGTAGAAGGTAAGTGATTGGAAAAAGGATCACGCTTAACGGCCATTTTTATCGCTTTTGCAAATGCTTTAAAAATAGCCTCTATTTTATGATGCTCGTTATCACCTGCACAACTAATATTTAAATTACATTTGGCTGCGTCCGAAAAAGATTTAAAGAAATGGAAAAACATTTCGGTAGGCATCTCTCCTATTTTTTCTCTTTTAAAACTAGCGTCCCACACAAGCCAGTTTCTACCACCAAAGTCAATAAGTACTTTTGCTTCTGCTTCATCCATAGGTAAAGCAAAACCATAACGCTCCATCCCGCGCTTGTCGGCCAGCGCCATAGCAAAAGCTTCGCCAAGCGCTAGCCCAGTATCTTCAATTGTGTGATGCTCATCAATGTGTAAATCCCCTTTTGTGGTGATGGCTAGGTCAATATTTCCATGACGCGCAATTTGCTCGAGCATATGATCAAAAAAACCAAGGCCGGTGTGTATTTGTGCTATGCCCGATCCTGACAGATTAAGATCTACTTGTATTTTTGTTTCGTTGGTGTTTCGAGCATGGCTCACTTTTCGGATACCTAGTTTTAAAAAACTATAAACCTCTTCCCAACTACTTGTTTCAAGCGCAATGGTGCTGCGGAGTTCAGCATCCTGCTCCGGCGTAAGCGGGTGCAACGAACTTTTAAAATAAATGGCTTTACAACCTAAGTTTTTGGCCAGTTGTATATCGGTGTAGCGGTCGCCAATAACATATGAGTTGCTCAAATCGTAAGCCGGATTATTAATCAGATGGGTAAGTAAGCCCGTGCCCGGCTTACGCGTAGGCGCATTTTCGTGTGCAAAGGTTGTATCGATAATCACTTCATCAAAGGTGAAGCCTTCGCCTTCAAGTGTACGAAGCATTAAATTTTGATAGGGATAAAAAGTATCTGCAGGATAACTAGGCGTACCAAGTCCATCTTGGTTGGTCACCATTACTTTATAATAATCTAGCGAAGCTGCAATATTAGAGAGTCCAACAATAGCGCCTGGTACAAAACTTGTTTTATCTGTACTATCTACCTGAAAATCTTGCGGCGGTTCTTGTAAAATCACACCATCTCTATCTATAAATAATATACGCTTCATACCGCTTGTTTAAATCTCTATTTTAATTTACTTCTTATTTGCTTGACCTGTGTAAGTGTAACAGGGCCAGCTTTATTAGACCAATTGCTTCTAATAAAAGTTAGTACGTCTGCAATTTGCTGATCTTTTAAATCGTCGGCTGCAGGCATTGCATTCGCATAAAATTCGCCATCAATTTCGATGCGGTCGTTTAAACCTTTCACAATATATTTTACCAGTTTTGCAATGTCGGATCCATTAACAGTCGTAGATGCGTCTAATGGAGCGTTGAGCTTTGGAACACCGCCCCCATCTGCTTGATGACAAACCATACAGCGCTGCAGGTATACCATTTTTCCGCGTGCTGCACTAGCTAAGGCTAATTTATTATTTGTTTGTGCCGTAACTGTTGTAAAAGAAATCATCATTACAACAAACACTAAAAAAATACGCTGCATGCTTACTTATTTTTGGTACATGATTCTGTAAATCGTTCCTTTTACGTCATCTGAAATATAGAGTGATCCATCAGGTCCTTCTGCTAAACCACAAGGGCGGTGCTGTGCATCACGCGGATTTTTAACCACTGTTTTTCCAGAAAATCCATCCGCAAATACTTCCCATTTACCTGTTGGCTTTCCATTTTCATAAGGTACAAAAACAACATAATAGCCTTCTTGTGGAAGTGGAGATCTATTCCAAGAGCCATGAAATGCAATAAATGCACCATTCTTGTAACGAGCAGGGAATTGATTACCGGTATAAAACAATAAACCATTTGGCGCCATATGCGCAGGAAACGCCATAGCCGGATTAATGTATTTATCGTCTACCGTTTTTTTACCATCGCCACCATATTCTGGCGCCATCATTTTTTTACCTTTTACATGATCGTAATAAATGTAAGGCCAACCTGCGTTATCACCTTTATTAATCGCATACATGGTTTCTGAAGGAAGCTCGGCACTTACTGTAGTGTCATATAAATCAGGGAATAAATTGTTGAGCATATCTCTACCATGCTGCGTAACAAATAACTGATTGAGCTCGTTATTCCAATCAAGTCCTACCACGTTTCTAAGGCCTGTTGCGTATCTAACACCCGTTGCATAGGTTTGATTTAACTGATCGGTTTTAAACTGCCAGATACCTCCTGCCGAATCAAGTATTGGACAAGGCATCATTCCCATAGAACCTTTGGTGCGGTCTTTTTCTTGACATGAATTGGATGGCGCACCAACATTCACATAAATATTACCCGCATTATCTAGCGTAATAGATTTTGAATTGTGCTGCCCCTTATCTACAAGTCCGGTTACAAGTGTTGCTGCTGCATTTTCATCCACAATATCACCGTTTTCATTTAGTGCATACTTAAACACTTCTTTATTTGAACTAGCGTATAAATAATTTCCTTTGATGGCAATACCCGTTCCAATATAATTAGCAAATGTTGTTTTTGTTTCAGTTCTGCCATCACCATCCGTATCTTTTAAAACAACAATTCCTTTTCCATTATCTAGTCTTTCAAGTTTTGCATAAATAGCACCTTGCTTATTCACTGCGATATGTCTAGTACGACCTACATTATCTGCTACTTTTAATGCCGCAAATCCTTTAGGCAATGTTAAGCCTGCATTGTCTGTGTCGGGCTTAATATTTTGCGCAGTTGTGCTAGTTGCTGCAAGCAGCATCAAAATAAATAAGCTTGAGAAAACCGAAATTTGAGTAACTTTTTTCATAGTGTATTAATTGTTGTATAAATAGAACCCTAATATAATTATTATTTAAACGTAAAGGGCATTTTGTTTACTTGTTATACCAGGCCTGCATGGCGTCTACTAACAAAGTGTTTTCTTTTTCGGTACCAATGGTAATACGTAGGCAGTTTTCACAAAGCTCCACGTTACTTCGGTCTCTTACCACTATTTGCTGTGTTAACAAAAACTCATACACGGCCCTTGCGTCTGCTATTTTAACGAGTATAAAATTAGCGTCAGAAGGATATACTTTTTCTACGGTTGGCATTTGCCTAAACACACCCGCTAGCGCCTCCCGCATGTCTACAATAATTTTTATCAAATCATTTACCTGCCCTACTTCTTCTAATGCTTTAAGCACCAGTTCTTGGGTAGCGGTATTGATATTATACGGAGGTTTTACTTTATCTAAAATAGAAATGATCTCTACAGAAGCAAACGCCATGCCCAGTCTTAAACCAGCAAGTCCCCAAGCTTTGCTAAGGGTTTGTAACACAACGAGATTTGGATAATCTACCAACTCCTGAATAAAAGATTTTTGTTTCGAAAAATTAATATAGGCTTCGTCTATTACAACTATCCCATTAAAATTATTAAGTACCATTTCTATGGATGCACGCTCAATAGAATTACCAGTTGGATTGTTAGGTGAGCAAATCCAAATAATTTTTGTGTTGGTGTCAATTAAATTTTCTAGATGAATAAGATCCAACTGAAAATCAGGAAGTAAGGGTGCTTTTTTAATTTGTACATTGTTAATGTTAGCCGATACTTCATACATTCCATATGTGGGCGGACAAATAATAATATTGTCCTTACCTGGCTCACAAAAACTTCTGAAAAGTAAATCGATACATTCATCACTACCATTACCAATAAATATTTGCTCCCCTGGAACCGATTTAATAGTAGATATGGCGGCTTTAATAGCCACTTGATGCGGGTCTGGATAGCGGTTGTACCACTTTGTTAGTGGTGAGCCAAAACTATTTTCGTTGGCGTCTAAAAACACCTTAGCAGTTCCACTAAATTCATCCCTTGCCGACGAATACGGTGCAAGGTTTTTAATATTGTCTCTAACTAATTTTTGTACGTCAAACATGTTAGTGTATTTATACATTCTAGTTTTTATAATGATTGGAGGCGAATACAAACAGCATTTTTATGTGCATCTAACCCTTCTGCCGCCGCCATCGTTTCTACGGCTGCTCCAATGGCTTGTAGTCCTACGGGTGTTAATTTTTGAAAAGTCATCTTTTTTACAAAGCTATCTACACTCACGCCACTATACGCTCTTGCATAACCACTTGTTGGTAGTGTATGATTGGTGCCACTTGCATAATCCCCCACCGATTCTGGACTGTAATTTCCTAAAAATACTGATCCCGCATTGGTAATTTTTTCTGCAATAACTTCGTCATTGTTACATGCGAGTATCAAATGCTCTGCTGCATAACTATTTACTATAAAAATAGCACGCTCCATGTCATCCACTACAATTGCGGTACTGTTATCTAATGCTTTTTGTGCAATTTCTTTTCGCGGCAGCAGCGCTAATTGTACTGCTAAAGCTTCCTCTACTTCCGCTACTACTTTTTTACTAGTGCTAACAAGTAATACCTGACTATCAGGGCCGTGCTCTGCTTGTGATAATAAATCGGAAGCAACAAAAGCCGGATTGCAGGTTTCATCAGCTAACACACAAACCTCGCTAGGGCCAGCAGGCATATCAATAGCCACACCCGATTGCTGCACCAATTGTTTTGCAGCCGTTACGTACTGATTACCCGGACCAAAAATTTTATACACTTGCGGTACTGTTTGGGTGCCGTATGCCATGGCTGCAATAGCCTGCACACCACCAATTTTAAATATTCGAGTAATACCCACTACCCATGCTGCATATAAAATAGCAGGGTGTACTTTACCATCAGCAGCAGGAGGTGTACACAAAATAATTTCTTTGCAGCCAGCTATTACTGCAGGAAT
>JACCDS011081083.1_pt1 | contig 30212 bp, 17 predicted proteins | sample 7446441 | NCBI WGS metagenome assembly JACCDS01 (sample SAMN15323445, study PRJNA562643) | freshwater metagenome | isolation source: river surface water | place: USA:Blue River Watershed | collected 2017-08-17 | reverse complement strand
TCGCGCCTGCTGCGCCACCAGATGCCAGTCACCCATCCGGCCATTTGCATCGAGCACTTCAACATGCGCCAAAATCGACAGCATCCGGTCGCGCACTTCCTTTTGAAAACCATTCATCACCGACAACACCACAATCAGCGCCGCCACGCCGAGGCCAATCCCGGCAACTGAAATCATGGAAATAAACGAAATAAAACTATTGCGGCCACTGCGCCGCCCAGCCCGGGTATACCGCAGGCCGACTTGCCATTCAAACGGAAGGGAATCAATAAATTTCATAAATAGCAAGGTAATTGCACCCAATCGGCTAACCAAAGCGCAGTTTGCCACACAAGACACACCAATACACGAAAAACCTGTGCTCAAACCGGGTTTTTTACATGCTGCCACGCGGGGTGCCGTTTGCCAATCCAAAAGGGTTGGCCAATCCGCCCCATGATTTAGGCTAAAATGGCGGGGATCGGCACAACCGGTCTGCGCATCCCGCGTTATCCCCAATCGTCTTCTTGTTTTGCTATCGCGAAAGACAGCCATGACTGCCACGCCTCCTGCCCGCGCCGCCACTTCTGCCCTGTATCCCCGGGTACTGGCCTTGCTGTGCTTGCTGTCCGGTGTGCTGCCCGCTGTGCTGCCTGGCGTGTTACCCGATGTGCTGTCCGGCCTGCTGCCCGCTGCGCATGCCGCCGAACCCAATCCACAGGTCAAGGTGCGGCGCGCCAAGGGAAAGATGCTGCTCGACGTTACCATGACCGTGCCGGTGCGCATGCCGCTGGCGTTTGAAGTGCTGTCCGATTACAACCACATGGCCAGCTTCGTGCCCGGTATTGTGTCGAGCAAAATCACGCACAGCCATGGCAATAGATTACAAGTCACACAACATGGCAAGACGGTCGGTGGCGTCATGTCGTTTGCATGGGATTCGGTGCGTGACGTGACGCTCAATCCGCCACACGACATCAGCTCGCGCGTAACAGGTGGCACCGTCAAGAGCGGAGAATCGACCACCCGCTTCATTCAGGAAGAAAACCAGACCCGGATTATTGTGCATAGCGAATCGACTGCCAGCCTGCTGTTTCCCCCCTTGATCGGCCCGGCGTTTGTCGAAGGTCAGGTGCGGCGGCAATACAATGATTTTCGGGAAGAAATGTTAAAGCGTCAGAAAGCGCAGGCGAAGGCCAACCCGGCAGCGCACAAAGCCTCGGCCAGTGCTTCGGCGCATGCCAGCGCCCATTCATCAGCGCACCACCCGTCGGCCTCGGCCAGCCACGCCAGCCATGCCAGCAGCCCAACCCACCCCAAACACTGAAGTTTGGCCCAACTCGATTCGATTATGAATCGGCAGGCCAATCCTGCCGCAACAGCGCCAGCACCAGCAAATCGTGATACTGCCCGCCCCAAAACCCGGCCTGCCGCAAATGCCCTTCCTGCTGGAACCCGAGCCGCTGCAATAGCCGCAACGAAGCCAGATTATCCGGGTGTACCTGTGCCTCAATCCGGTTCAAACCCATTTCGCGCCAGCCCCAGTTGATGATGGCCGAGAGTGCTTCCTGCATATAACCATGGCCGCGCACGCTGCCAGCGAGCTCATAGCCGAGTGTACAACAGCGCCAACCACGGTTGTACTTGAACAGGCCACAACTGCCAACCAGTGCCCATTCGCCCACCACCTGTATGCCCCAGCGCGTACCGGGGTTGGGCAAATCACGCCAGGCAGCAAAGTTTTGTACCAATTGCAGCGCCTGCTGCATGTCCAGCAGCGGATCATTGCCATACCACTTCATGGTATCGGCATCGCCATGAATCGCCAATATGCGACCCGCATCGGCTGGCAAAATCTCGCGCAGTACCAACCGTTCAGTTTCCAGTTTGGGAAAATCGCTCATGTCAGCACCGGCCCAATGGCCAAACCTGACGAACCTGACGAACCTGACGAACCGGGCAAATGATACCCCCACGGCCCCCCATCGTGTCTTGGCTCATGTGTTGCATCATGTCCTCCCTCATGTCCATCATCATGTGCCCTTGGGTGCGCCTCTGCATTTGCTGCGCCAGACAAGCGCACCAGCCACGGTTCGGGCGGTGCCAGGTGGCGCGCCCAGCCCTTGGCCGCGCGCGGCACCTGATGCGCGCCGAGATAAAAATAATCGAGCAGCGCCGACAGCGTTTCCGGTGGCACCGAGGCTTGCAATACCGTAATTTCATGCAACAACAAACCGGTGCTTTTTTGATACTCAAACGGCACTTGCAGCGTGAGCGACAGCGCTTCCGGGAAATGGGTACACACTTCAATATGCAAGCCCTGCCCGACCCGGCCATCGGGCAGGCGGCCCGGCACCACAAAACACAGCACCATGCTGCGTGAGCGTTCCGGGTTATGCCGCAACAGCCGCTCCCCGGTGGCGAGCGCCAGCACCGTATCGTGTTCAATGATTTTTTTCACCACCTGCTCGCCGCCGTGCAAAATTTGCCCGAGCAAGGGCATGGCCAACAGGCTACCCGCTTGCCCGTCCTCAGCCAATTGCAGCAGTTCTGCCACTGCCTGTGCCGCCACCCAGCCCGCCAACTGCATGCTGTGCCCATGTGGCAACAACGACGGCACAGTGAGCGCCAACTGCGCCGCCTGCGGCTGGCGAAATTCGGTGCGCACCTCATGCGGCACAATCACCCGTTCGGTCAAACGGCGCACGGTAAGCCCGGCCTGCGGCGCAAACAGCCGCTGCAACACTGGCTCCAGCGGCAAAAACACCCGCTTGCCACCCAACACACAAGCCATGCGCCCGACAAAGCCGTCACTGGCGAGCGTTACATCACTTGGGGTCAACGGTGCCAACCGATTGGCCTGATCTTGCCACGCCGGTGGCACCCGGCTATGCTGGGCCGCCAGCGCTCCGAGATAAAAGCCAAGCAGATACACAAAATCGGCGTTCGCGGCTTTTTGCAAAAATTGCTCGGGCGAGAGGGAAAAGCGCTGGCGAATTTGATCCAGCAAAAAATCGACCCGATCCAGACTATCGAGCGAAAAATCGAGCCGCGACTGGCGCAACGCAGTTTTAAAGGCCAGCCCCGAGGGAAACGGTCGTTCCTCAAAAAACGTAGTCAGATAATATTCTGCGCGCTGATCAATCTGCATTGCGGCCCCGTCATTGGCACGGGCTACCATGCGGCCCGAGGGTTCAATCTGGCATTCATTTTGCCATAAACCCGAGCATAGAAAGTGACCGTTGCAGGCAAAATGCCAAACTGGCCAAGCAAACGCCAATGCGCCACAAAGCCATATTAAACGCATAATGTTTTCTATTGGTCACTAAGCAGTTGTAAAAATACGACTTTACACGACGAAGTTTTAAGCTATACTGCTGAATTACCGCGTATTTTATCCTACCACCATGGCCGATTTAGCACCTAACCAGCATACTGCCGCATCCATTGATGCCAGATTGCGCGCCCTGGAATCCTACCAGCCCCAGCCGGTTCAGGGGCCATCATTACGTGACAGCGAACCTTATTTGTTTCAACCAGTACAAGACATCACTGATTTACATCGTAACGGGGATATCTGTATTGAGGCGTTAACTGACAGCGATCTGGATTTGCCAATTGACTTTGCCTGAAAATTACTCTTTTGATCACGATGACACACCCGAACGGGTCGATGCGCGTGTTCGCTTGATCGAAAAAATCATTCATCCGGTTGGCTGCCTGCTGATGGATGAATTTCCGGCACTACATTGGCAAGCTGGTTCACTTACACAGTTGTTGCGAGAATACAAGCAATTGCGTAACGAGGCCAAAAAATTGATGGATGGCTACCAAGACATGGGCCATTTGCTGATGATAGACCGGCACAAGATTGCTGCTGCGTTTATTATAGCCATCCTGAAAGTACGTCCATTACAAGTGCGTGCCGATGCCACACCTGCCAAGCTAGAAATCGGCTTGTTGGCCAATGAGATTTTGGCATTTCAGTCCGGCGTCAGAATCCTGGGCGCGTTCGCCCGCCATAGTGCCAAGGCACCGGCCAAGCTGCTCGACATCCACTACCCGCCCCCACAAGCCGATGGGGCCTACAAACACCATGCCTACCGTGCCTTGCGCCATGGGTTTCGGGAAAAAAAACTCAATTTGCCGCTGCTTGCACACTGGATGTTTTATATTGAAAAATATTGGGAATTGGTTTTCTCGCAACAATCAACACAGCCTTAAGCACGCAACGCTACGGCAAACGCTTCGGTATTTCACCCAATACCAAGCGCCCAATAATGGTAAACTGACGCAACCGACTTGCCAGCCACTGCCATAGCCCCATGCCCAGCGCGAAAAAATTGCCGATTGGTGTACAAACCCTCAGAAACATCATTGAAGGCGGCTATTACTACGTCGATAAAACCGCGTTGGCGTGCCAATTGATTGAGCAAGGCAAATACTATTTCCTGTCGCGCCCGCGCCGCTTTGGCAAAAGCCTGTTTTTGGATACATTGAAATCGATCTTTGCTGGTGAGAAAGAGTTATTTGTCGGTCTGGCGGCCGAACAGCGGATCGACTGGCAACAAAGCTATCCAATTATCCGGCTCAATTTTGCCACTGCACCGGAAAACAGCCTGGACGCCTGGCGCGCAGTTTGTTTGCAACAAATGCAGCAAGTGGCCGACCAATACCAACTGGTGTGCCATGCCAGCTACCCCGGCTTGCGGCTGGCCGAACTGATTGGCAAGCTGCATCGCCAAACCGGGCGCAAGGTAGTGGTGCTGGTCGATGAATACGACAAGCCGATTTTGGACGGCTTGGAACAGCCCGAACTGGCGCGTACCATGCGTGACTTTCTGGCCGGGTTGTACAGTCCGCTCAAATCGGAAGACGAACACTTGCACTTTGTGATGCTCTCGGGCGTCTCCAAATTCTCCAAGGTCAGCCTGTTTTCCGGGTTGAATCATCTGAATGACATCAGCTTGAATGCGCGCTACAGCAGCATTTGCGGCTACACCGAGCCAGAATTGCAAACCGTGTTTGCCGATCAATTAAGCGCCTTTTCGCTCGACGATGTGCGCCGCTGGTACAACGGCTATCACTGGCTCGGTGAAGCTGTGTATAACCCGTGGTCATTATTAAATCTGTTCGAAAACAAAGACTTCCGGGGCTATTGGTGGGAGAGCGGCAAACCGTCGTTTTTGCTAAAGCTGCTACAACGCAAGAAATTCTTTATTCCCCGGCTGGCGGCCTTGCACACCGACGAGGACTTGCTTGGCAAATTCGATGTTGATGACATCTCGCCCGATGCCTTGCTGTTTCAGGCCGGGTATTTGACGATTCGCCACGTCGAAGCCGCGCAGGGCGGCAACCGCTACACGCTTGGCTACCCAAATCTGGAAGTGGAAAAACACTTGAATGCCGGGATGTTTACCACCTTGAGCGGGCAAGCGGTGGACACCTTTTCCCAATTGGCCGATGCGCTAAAGCAGCTTGACTGGCCACAAGCTTGCGCGCTGATGCAGGCCCGGTTTGCCGCAATTCCGTACCACTACCACACGCAAAACCCGATGGCGGAAAAAGAAGGCTGGTACGCCAGCCTGTTCTTTTCCATGTTAGGTGCGCTCGGTTTTCACATTATTGGCGAAGATGTGACCAACCATGGCCGGATTGATTTGACGCTGTTGTTACCGCAGGCGATTTGCCTGTTTGAATTTAAGGTTGGCAAAGGCGAGGACACGCAGCAAGGTGCAGGCAACCCCGGCTTGGCGCAGATTTTGGCCAAGGGCTATGCGCAGAAATATGCGACAGATGGCCGACCGGTGCTGGCGATTGGCGTCACGTTTGCGCCGGATGCGCGCAATATCGTCAGTTTTGCCGTGCAACAAGCTGGTGGCGCGGTGCAAGAGTGTGTGGCGGGTGATTTGGTACAGAATGCGGAACAGGGTATAGCCTCCACCTTGGCCACATCAGGGCCAACGCGCAAGCACGCTGGAGGGGTAAATTTGCTGCATTTGACCGATTTGCATTTTGGCTGGCAACACAAAGACGCCCCCCAGAAGGCGCAACGCGATTTGTGCCTGAACGGTTTGATTGATGTGTTGCGCAGTTTGCCGCAGCAGGACAAGCCGGATTTGGTGTTGATTTCCGGCGATCTTGGTTGGCACGGTGCCAAATCCGATTATGCAGCGGCCAAGCCGTGGTTGCAGGCATTGGCACAGGCGTGCGAGTTGGATATTTCCGCCATCGTGGTCGCGCCCGGCAACCATGACAGTGTGCGTGCCGAAGCGGAAAGCATTCCGCGCCCGAATGACGCCAAAAGTGCCGATAAGGCGATCAAAACCCCGCTGTCCAGGGTGTATCAGTCGAACGCATTCGAGCCGTTTACTGAATTTGTCACCGAGTCGGGTATGCCGTCGCTGCGGGTGGGAGAGGAAAGCACACGCTTGGCCGGTGTGGTGACGCTAGCTGGAGTACGGGTGCTGGCACTCAATTCGGCATGGTGCGCACAAGGTGATGATGATAAAAATCAATTGTGGCTCGGCTTACCACAACTGCAGGTGATGGAAGCTGCCGGGCAACTCGGCGAAACGGCCAAGGGCGCACCGCTGACGGTGGCCCTGATGCATCACCCGTTTGACTGGCTGCATGAAGCGGAAACCCAAAGCACAGCTAATCGCTCGAATACCAAAGACTGGCTAGCAGCGCGCTGCCATGTGTTGTTGACCGGGCATACCCATACCGAAATCCGCAAGCCGGATCAAATTGCCGAGGGCTGCTGGCACTTTGCTGCCGGGGCAAGTTATGCCGGGGCCGGACACTTCAACAGTTTTCGGCTGTTGCGCATCTCGGACGATGGCCAGTGCCGCTACCGGACGTGGGAATTTGATCCGGGCAAGACCAATCAGCCGTGGGCGGAACGGCAACACCATTCAGTACACTTGCTACACCTGTGAAAGGCCAAATATTAAAGAAAGGAGGAAACATGACATGGTTTGAATCCCTAACCGGCTTCGCAGAACAAAGCGCCAAACAGGTGCATGAGTTACTCAAGCTCGATGGCGAACGGATGCATTCCCTCGTCAATGGCAAAAGCTGGCGTTATGGCCAACTGGACATGCCAACCCTGGCCCAATTGCGCCAGCGTGCCGCTACTTGCAACTTGCCGCCCGGCCGCTTGCAGGTGCGTGAGATCGTGGCCAATGTGCAGCATCTGCATGCCGATGTGACGCATGCCAACGCGCTGTTTCAGGTCGCATCACAATTTAATCTGCTCGAAATGGCCGCGCCCGATATCACGCCCGAAGCGGGCATCGGTATTTATGAGCATGATCACACCCAAGGCCCAAGCTGTGCGATTGCTGCCGGAGCAGGCACCATTTACCGCAATTATTTTGCCAAGGTAGGCGAACAAACCGGCCAAACTGCCAGCGCACAACTCGATTGTCTGGCTGACATTGGTACGGCACTGGGCAACCACGGCGAGCGGCTGTGGCGCATGCAAAATGGCTATGTCATACCAACGGCTGCCGGGTTGGCCGAAGTAGCCGGGCAATTGCGCAACGACAGTACACGCGCCGCCATGCGTTCGTTGCTGCGTATCGGCATCCAGTGGCAAACCGAAGTTACCTTGCAAGGTGCCAAGCACAACGTTACCCAAGCGTATTGCTCGGCCCTGCCAGTAGCATATTGCCGTCACCCGAGCGCCTTGTGGCAACCATTTGCCACGCTGGTGCTGGAAGCGGCATACGAGGCCACGCTGCATTGTGCCGTCATCAACGCGGCACAGCATGGCAACCGACAAGTGTTTTTGACCCTGTTGGGTGGGGGAGTGTTTGGCAATGAGGCAGAATGGATTTTGACGGCGATTGAACGGGCACTCGACCAATTCAGGGCAGTGGCGCTTGATGTGGCGCTGGTCAGCTATGGCGCGCCCAATCGGGCATTGCAGCGGTTGGTGGCAGGGTAAGCGAAACCACCATGCCGTTTGGCGTATTGGACTGATACCAGCAAACAACCGTGCATGGGCGCGCCAGCCGTCCTTAATCGGGCCATGGAAATCCCATGTCCCGCTGCTATATCCCAATCATCTTTTCAGAGTTATTCTTTCACCGCAAAAACGGATCATCCTGCACACTGGCCCAATCAACCTGTAGCGATTTGCAAGCAGCACACGGCTGCCGAATCAATGCCTGCTGCGCGGCCACCAGCCGGGCATCGGTATCGGGATGGGACGAGAGCCATTGCGGCAGCCGCACCCCGACCGCCCCGCTCTCCTTGGCCGCCTCTTGCTTGAATTTTTGCATCACCCCGACCATGCCCGCCGGATTGATTCCCGCCTTAACCAGCAACCGATATCCCTGCCGATCAGATTCGGTTTCCAGTTCACGGCTAAATTGCAAGGTTCCGGCTTCGCTGGCCAGCGCCCCGGCGATACCGCCAACATCGCCCCACAAGGCAGTAAACAGGGCCGACCAGCCAAGTTGATGCAACATGCCACGCAACGAATGGCGGCCTTCAACATGCTGCACTTCATGCGCCAGCACTGCCGCCAATTGATCGGCATTGTCAAATTTTTGCAGCAAGCCGGTATGCACCACAATAATGCCGCCGGGGATGGCAAAGGCATTGACCGTGGCATCTTTTTTGATCAGCCATCGATAGCGATAGGCCGTACCTTGCGTCAGGCGGGTACCAATCTCGACCACGACTTTATGCGCCGGGCCTGATTCACTCCAATTCAATGGGCCGGAATTTTTCGACTGGATTTGCGCCAGTACCAGTCGCCCAAGCTTTTCCTGTTGCGCCACCGGCACCCGCTTCGCGCCCCAGTCGGCCAGCCATGGCAATACGCCCCACAACAGCGCCAGTACCAGCAATACCCCGGCCACACACACGACTGCCAGCAGTTGGCCGACCTTGCGCGCGCCGCTGGCGGTATCGGATTTGCGCAGCTTGTTGCCAAACCAGGGCGGGGCCGCCTGCTGCAACTGTGTCAGCGCCGCGCCATCGACGCGCAAGGCCCAGTTGTATTGCGCGGCGTCTTGCCAATACAGCATGGCGTGCTGGTGGTCTGCCCCAAGGTGTAATTGCAGACTCTGCAACGACACCTGATGGTCGGGCAAGTGCAACTGTTCACCACTTAGCCGCGCCTGCACCGCTTCACCGGCACTGGGTAAATTCGGCCCGAGCAGCCGAGCCGGAAAACTGCCGCTGCCAATACCGGCTGCTGGTTTGGAAAAATCGATACTCATGAGGGGATAAAGTCGCAACGCGACAAGTGATAGTGACATTCAATGCACGGCACATCATGGTACACCACGCTCTCCTGCTTCCCGGCTTGCATGCCAAGCCGCAGCAACAGCCGGTGCGAGGGATGGTTGTCCAAATCAGTGCTGGCGTGGATTTGTTCAATGGCCGGATCCTGCCACAACATCGCTACCACTGCGCGCACCGCTTCGGTGGCATAGCCGCGCCCCTGATACCGGGTGGCAAATGAATAACCAATCATGGCACTGGTGCCATCTTCGGCCAGCCGTACCCCAACATCACCAATCAAGCCATCATCGCTTTGCAGTGCCACCGCAATTTGGCACCATTGCCCGCGCTGCCAGAATGGCAGGCTGCGCATTTCTCGCAGAAATGCCCGCGCCACCTCATCGGTTTGGGCTTGCCAGCCTTGATAGCGTTGCACTTCGGGGTCGTGCCGGTAATGCTGGAATCCGGCCAGATCCGATTCACCAAAGCGGCGCAGGCGCAGCCGGGCGGTGTGGTGCGGCAAGGGTGGCGGGTAACCGCTGGCGGGCACAGTTGTGGCCGGGGTGGACGGGGTGGATAGCATGGCTGGATTGGTCATGTCAGTTTGGGCCGGGGATGGCCCAACCTATTTCCCGATTCTCACTTGCCCACAAAATACCCGGCCAGTTTATTCAAATCTTCCCGCGCCAGTGTGCCCGATGCTGCTCGCAAGCGCATATAAGCCTGCATATAGTTGTAGCGGGCCTGCGCCAGATCTCGCTGGGCGACATAATATTGTTGCCGGGCATTGAGCAAATCCAGATTGATCCGTACCCCACCCTTGATACTTTGCTGGGTGGCTACGATCAGGGCTTCGGCCGATTCGACTGCCTTCATCAGCGCATCGAGCCGTGCGACACTGCTGACGACTACATTGTATTGGCGCTGCAAGTCGTTAAACACCCGATCCATGCGCCCATCCAAATCGGCTTTGGCTCTTTGATAATTGGCCGCTGCCTGCCGGGTGCTGGCATTGACCCCACCACCGGAATACAGCGGCAAGCTAAGCTGAAAGCCAAGACTACGGATGGTGGAATCCTGATTGACGGTGGTAATCGATTCAGATGAATTTTTGGAATAGTTGGCGACCAAATCAAGCCGGGGCGCATGGCCAGCCTTGCTGCGATTGATTTCCTGGCGCGACACTTCAATACTGTGCTGCTGGGCTTGCAATTCCGGATTATTTTTCAGCGCCAAATCGCGCCACGCTTCATACGCGGCCGGTTGCAAGGGCATCGGGCGAAACACTTTGCTCAAACCATCAAGTTGACCAATATCATGGCCAACAATGGCTTTGAGTGCATTGCGGCTGACGGCTTGATTATCGCGGATTTCAACCACCTGTGCTTCGGCCAGATCGAGCCGGGCCTGGGTTTCCAGTACCTCGGTTTTGGTACCTTCACCCTTGGCAAACAGCCGCTCATTGACTTTTTTCTGTTCCTGCAATGTATTGCGCTGGGCGATGGCCAAGACCAGTTGATCATCGGAAAACAAAACATCGAGATAGGCTGCCACTACCCGTACCATTAATTCATGGTTACGGGTGGTCAGCACCGCATCCGATGCCTTGGTCTGAGCCACCCCTTGCCGATAGCGCGCTACGCCATCGAGATTGAGTATCGGCTGACGCAGGCTAAGATTGGTGGCATAGCTGTCGTATTCGGGGTGGGTGGTATTGGTGCCAAAAGGGCTTTGTGTGGTGAAGTCCGCCCGGTTTTTGTTTCTGGAATAATTCAGGGCCACGCTCGGCAATAAATTGCTGCGGCCCAGTATCTTGTTTTCCTGCCCGGCTTCGTTTTCATATTTGGCACTACGATAGGTGGCATCATGCCGCTCGGCATCCTGGTACGCCTGAACCAATCCATAGGCCCAGGCAGGCGTGGCACAGGTGCAAGCCAACAACAAGGCAAATCCCGAGGCCAATCCGGTTTGCCCCAACAGGCTGGGCAGCTTGTTCAACGCCAAATGGCCCGGTATAGGGTTGAATAACGGCATAGCGACTACTCCTCGGTTAGTGACGTACCCACCCGATCCAGCAAGGGTTTCAAGAGATAATTCATCATGGTGCGCTCCCCGGTTTTAATAAACATATCAACCGGCATGCCAGAGATAACTTTGTTCTCCGCCAGCAATTTTACCCCGTCCTTGGTGACCTTTGCCTTCATTTTATAAAACGGGGCACCATTTCTTTCATCGGTAAACCGGTCGGGCGACACATTTACCACAACTCCCGGAATATTCGGTGTGACATTAAGGTTAAATGCCGGAAAAGTCAAATCGACCGGCAATCCGGCATGCACCTTGTCGATTAAATGCACCGGGATCTGGCCCTCGATTACCAGTTCATCTGCCCCGGGCACAATTTCCATCAGTACCGCACCAGAACCGACCACGCCGCCCTTGGTAAACACTGTCATGCCCACCACGATACCATCCACCGGTGCTTTCACATCTAAATTGGCTTGATCAAAATTCTGGCTAACGAGCCGCTCGACCAATAAATCGGCTTCCTTTTTAACGTCATTCAATTGGGTGCGTACATCACGCTGGAATTCTTGCCGCCGCTGTCCAATGCGCAATTCGATCTCCGATATTTGGCGCTTGGTACGCCCGATGTTACCGGTATCTTCAGCAATCGCGCCATTTAACTGCGCCATGGTGCGCTCCAAATCGAGCAAACGGCTGCGTGCCACATAGCCCTCCCGTGCCAGTTCCCGCATTGAATCAACTTGTTCAGTAACGATCTTCTTTTGCACTTTCTTGTTCTCGCGCGATTCTTCCACGCCGCGTAATTGTGATTTTAGACCAGCGATATTTTCTTCAGCAGCGGCCATTTCACTTTGCATGGCCGAACGGCGTGAATGAAACAACTGGATTTGCAATGACATATTGCCCGCAACCCGTGGGTCTTTTTTCTCTTCTTCCAATTCTTTGGGAAATAATACGCTGTCCTTGCCATCACGCTCGGCAACCAGGCGCGCCTCATTGGCACGGGCGCTGAAATACTGGGTACGGGAAATTTCAGCCTCGGCCTTGTTGCGAATATCATTCAAGCGCAACAGCAATTGCCCTTGCTTGACCTTTTCGCCCTCTTTTACCAAAATGTCAGTCACAATTCCGCCGGTTGAATGCTGCACCGCCTTGCGATTGCTCGACACCACCACCGTGCCCGATACCGGCACGCCCTTGTCCAGCGGTGCCAGTGTGGCCCAAGTGATTGAGCCAATCACACCAACCCAAACAATCAGCCAACCAATTCGGGAATACCCGGCGGCATCGGTGTTGACCCCCATCTCCTTGATATCGTGTACCACCGTACTGACCGCTGCATCTTGCTTCTTCATTAATTCGCCCATGCTTTACATCCTGTCCATTCCGATATTTATTTAGTCGCCAACCCAGTTTTTCAATCGCTATGGTTTTATGTCTGGGGCGGCTGGGGGGGCTGGGGTGCCTGCCCCAATTGTGCCTGCTGCTGGGCCTGCTGCTGGGCCTGCTGTGCCGCTAGTTGCTGGGCCTGCTGGGCCTGCAACTGTTGTTGATTGGATTGATTGATGGCATTTAACACTTGATCGGTCGGGCCATACATATGCGCCACCCCGTCACGCAGTAACAGCAATTTGTTGGTCACGCTGATCACATTGGTGCGGTGCGTAATGAGAATAACGGTTCGGCCACGCTGACGTAATTCGTTGATGGCCAGCACCAAAGCCTGCTCACCGGCATCATCGAGGTTGGAATTGGGCTCATCAAGCACCACAAAGGCCGGATCGCCATACAAGGCACGGGCCAGACCAAGCCGCTGCTTTTGGCCGCCGGACAAACCGCCGCCACCATCGCCGAGCCGGGTATCATACCCCTGCGGCAGACGCAAAATCATGTCATGTACCCCGGCACTTTTGGCGGCCCGTACCACCAGCTCGGAATCGATCTCGCCAAAGCGGGCGATGTTTTCGCTGACCGTGCCGCCAAACAGTTCAATATCTTGCGGCAAATAGCCAATATGCGGCCCGAGCTGATCTTTGTTCCATTGATAAATATCAGCACCATCGAGCCGCACCTTGCCCGCCGCCGCTGGCCAGACCCCAACCATCAAGCGGGCCAGTGTCGATTTTCCAGAGCCGCTGGCACCAATCACACCGAGCACATCGCCTTGTAAAATAGCAAAATTCAAACCCTTGAGCACCGGCACCATCACGCCAGGCGGGGCCGCTGTTACCGCTTCAAGCGTCATGCCGCCGGTTGGCGCAGGCAGGGCCATGCCCGATTGACGTGGAGGATTGTCATTGAGCAAGGCAACCAACCGGCCATAGGCGCTGCGGGTGGTGGACAGGGTTTTCCAGACGCCGATGACTTGCTGTACCGGAGCCAGGGCGCGCCCGACCAAAATCGAGGCGGCAATCATCATGCCCGGCGTCATTTTGTCTTGCAATACCAGCAAGGCACCGTAGCCCAAAACCAGTGATTGTAACGACACCTGGACAAACTTGGTAATGGCGCCGACGGTACCCGCCTTCTCACTCGCTTCGGCCTGTAATTGCAGGAATTTGCCATGCATTTTGAGCCAGCGGCCCATCAGGTTGGGCAACATGCCCATCGACTCAATCACTTCGACGTTGCGCAAGTTGTTGGTGGCCAGATTGCCCGAGGCAATCGCCATGGCATTGGCTTCGGCCAGCGGTTTCTTTGAAACCATCTCATTGGCAATGGCCAATATGACCAAGATAATCGTGCCGACCAGGGAAAATATCCCCAATTCCGGAGAAAACATGAAAATGACTGCCAAATACAATGGAAACCAGGGAACATCGAAAAAGGCAAACAAGGCGTTACCGGTCAAAAATTGCCGGACATTGGTCAAATCGTACAAGGACTGACCGGCATTGCCACCGGAACGCTTGAGGTTTTGTTCAAAGGCGGCGGTATAGACCCGCTGGTTCAGTTGCATGTCAAACTGGGCACCCACCCGTACCAGCACAAAGCTGCGAATCAGTTCCAGCGCGCCCATTAATACAAAGGCCCCTAACATCATCACGGTCAACATCAACAGGGTAGTTTCATTGCGGCTGGCCAAAACCCGGTCATAAACCTGCAACATGTACAATGATGGCATCAATAACAAGATATTGATGATGGCGCTGAACACACCGACGGTACGAAACGTACTTTTGAAGGCCATTAATGCCTGCATGATTTCGTTTTTTGGAATTTGAAAGTTGTTTTTCATCAATTTAGCACACCTGCCACGATGGAACCAAGGTATCCCATCAGGTTCAACAGCCACCTCGTCACCGGCTTGTGCTACCATTGTTGCTGCTTGGCGCGCACTAGTAATTATTGGTAAAAAAAGTGGTACTTATAAAAAGTAATTCTTTGTGACATACATCACATTTCGAGAAGCTTACCACATCCCTTCGCGGTTCTACAACCATTTTGCAAATTTAACTAATCCCGTCATGACGCAACTTACTTTGGGCTACAGCGACAGCGAAGACCGCTTGTGGCTGGTTTTTACCGATGACGGTAGCCAACTGTGGCTGACCAGACGCATGGCACATGTGTTGCTGCTGCGGTTGGCTGAACGCATGACCGTCAGTTGCCCCGGAGCGACCAGCGAAACCAGCCTGAAACCGGAAATTCGGGTGGCACTGGAATTCGAAGCGGCCCACGAAACAGAACAGGATCCAGAGCCTGTCCCACAGGAAACCACCCCGGCGCACACGGCGGTTGCTACCACCCATCTGATTACCTCAATTACGCTTAAAGTGTCGAACCATCAAATTCATCTGGAGGCGCAAGCCAGAGGCTATTGCCGTAGTCTGTTGATGACCCGGGCCGAAACCCACCGGCTGCTCGGTGCACTGGCGCGCCGCTGTGCTGCCTCGGAATGGCATTTGACCGGCTTGCCGAAATGGCTGGAGCCGCTCTCACTCCAGCCCAAACAAGCTTAAATGGCTTTCAATTGCCGCCAAACCGGCAACTTGTCCCGCAATACCGGCTTGATCTGTGATTCCAGTTCGGCCAGATTATCCGCATCACCTTCCAGTGCTTTGCCATCCTTGACCATGCGCCGCCCCTGGCTGACCATTACCTGCCATGCCTGTTTCGCCACTTGGGCCAGATCGGGATCACGCACGTTTTGGCCAAGGCACAGGTACACCAGCCGCTCGACGTAAGTCGCGCTGATGCCATTGCCCAGCAGCGGCGAACTCAATGCCTGGAATTCATCGCCATAGCGCACATAAGAGGCAAGCACCCGGTTCATGCGCTGTGCCGATTCAACCGCCACCTTGCCTGAAGAGGCAAAGTAGCAGGCGGCCTGGCCGGAGGCGGTCAAGATGGCCGCGATTTGCGCCAAATTGGCCAAGCCCTGACCATTTAATGCTGGCAGTGCTGACAATTCGGCCAGAGTCTGGGGCTGTTTGGCCAAGGCATCAAGCACTGGGCCATATACCTCGGGCCGGGCATTGACTTCACCGACCGCCAGCTTCATCGCAAGTGTGACCGATTCACGCGGCACCAGCAATACCAAGCCAACCTGTGACAGCCATTCGGCATGGCGTGGCCCGCTCATGCGGCGCGCACCACGGGTAAATACGTCTTTGCGAAATGCGGTATTCAGGAAATAATCCTTCATCGTTTCACGCAAGGTCGCATCAGGCAGGGCATTAATCAATTCCTGTTTTTCCGCTGACAGGAACAAGCCGGGATAGGCAAACGCCAATTCAGCCGAACCAATATAATCCATTTTGGCCCCGGCCATATCACGCGCCACATCGGCGTGATACATCGGTTGCCAATGCTTGTGCATATATTCATGCACCAAATAGTTGGCACTGCCGCTCTTGAGCATATCGAGCCGCCCCTTGAGCGAGCTGTTGACCGCAAAATAACCGGCCTGCGCTGCCTCCAGTTTTTCAATATACCCGGCGGCGGCCTTGACCTGGATGTCGCTGCGGTTCGGAAACAAATCGGCGTATTCAACCAGCAGGCGCTGCAGGGGCAGGGTTGGTGCCCAGCCCGGCATGGCGTTATAGCTCATGTAGACAATACCGCCCGGCTTTAAATAGCGCGCAATGAAATTGACGATGTGGGCCCGGTTTTCTGCCGTCACCCAAGTATAGATGCCGTGCAGGGTAATAAAATCAAACTGCGGCAAGCCTTTGACTTGTCCCTCAGCCAATTCTTCAAAACTGTTTTCCAGTAAGATCAGGTTTTCCAACTGACTGGCACTGGCCAACTGGCGGGCACCGGCCACGTGTGCCGGATTAAAATCGGCGGCATAAAACTGCCCCTGCGGGTTGGCTGCCGCCAGCAAATTCGCGGTCAAACCACGGCCAAAACCCAATTCAAAGTAAGTAAAGGGCTTGTTCAACGCTACCGGTTCGTAGCCATTTAATACCGATACAAAATTCAAATATGCCGGGCTTTGTTCCCGGTAAAATCCCGCCGTATATTCAATATCCGACGCGTAGCCAGCAGTCCAATCCATTTCCTACTCTCCGAAAAATAAGGGCCGAACTTGCGTTCGGCCCTCTTTGCTACAAAACGACCTGTTGTTACCGCCCGCAGGCGGTAACACTTGCCACCATTAACCCAAGGTAATGACGTTGGTACCAGTGCCGGTTGCGGTGCTCAAATCAACAAGACCGGTCAAGCGGACGATGAAGTCAGTACCGTTGACGAAGCTGGCGTTGTTGCCGCTACCATCATGGCGGCTTTGCACCAGATAGGTATCGCCACCAAACTGGAACCAGCCAAAGTAGCCGTTGACGCTGGCATTGGAACCTGCCTGAATCACAGCATTGGCGTAATCCTGGAACACGGCGGTCGATTGCAGCGTTACCCGGGTAGTTTGGAACGTTTCAACACCGAAATCATTAACCTGGATCTTCAGCCCTGCGTGCGCATCAGTAATGGTGCTGTAGCTGTTGACGTTGGCTGCCGAGGCAGTGAACACCACGGCATCCGCACCGGTGCCGGTGCTGATGGTATTGACGCCACCACCAAGGGTAATCAGATCGACACCAGTACCGGTCGTGATGGTGTTGTTGCCACCCAGCGCAACGATGGTGTTGGTACCATTGCCCAGATTAACGATGTTGGCACCGGAACCGAGCGCCACGGTATCAGCACCCGCACCACCGGTCACGGTGTTAATACCGTTACCTGCGCTGTAGCTGTTGGTACCATCGCCCAGAGCAACGGTGTTGTTCTTGCCGTTGTTGATGACAATGGTATCGGTACCCGTACCACCGGTGTAAGTGACCGTACCGGTTGCAGCGGTTGCGGTAACGACGTTGGTGCCGGTTGCGCTACCCTTGATGGTGGCATTGCCAGCCAACGCACCTGCGGTAAAGGTAAAGCCACCTTTGCTGATGCCGGAGGCGTCAAGGCTGGTCAAGGCCGTGCTGGCGGCGGTCAGAGTCAGGCCAGCGTCACCAGTAACATTGATGGTTCTAGCCGAATCACCAAGGATAGTCAGGCTATTGTTGAAAGTGCCAGTTGCGGTCGCTTGGGCATCATCCACCGAAATATTGATGGTTTCGACGTTGGCGGCAGTAATACCGGTCGAGGCGAATGCAACGCCAGCGTTAGTACCGTCGGTCAGGGCCACGTTCAACACGTCGTTGGTCGGGGTCGTGAACGCGTTGTTCGCTACCGTGTACGCAGTACCGGCACCGGTCAAGGTCAGGGTGCCGCCAGTTGGCATGTTGTTCAGGGTCAAGCCATTGCCGCCCGAAGTGGAAACGGAACTGAAATTGCCCAGCACAGCCAGATCGATGACATTGTTGGTTGCAGCAGTCAATACCAGGCTTTCAAAGTTCTTGACGATACCAGCAAAGGCAGAACTGGCGGAAGAAGTAGCGGCCAGTGTGGCGGTGATCCGCAGGGAATCGGTACCTGCACCACCGTCAATGGCACCGGTTGGGGTACCGGTTGCGCCGCTCAAATCGAGCGAGTCAGCACCATCGCCGAGCGAAATCGCCTTGCTTGGCGTGGTAGCGGCCAAGGTCACTGCGTCCACGCCAGCACCGCCGGTGTAGGTGGCTTTGGAGCCATCAATGGTAACGGTTGTGGTACCGGTGGTGCCAGTAGTAGTAATTCCGGTCACGGTTGCACCGCTGAAGTTACCGGTAACACCAGCCGTACCCGTTACGGCAACGGTCTTCAGAGCCGACAGGCCAGCGGTCGAGGTCAAGGTCAATGCCTTGGTACCTGCCACGTTCAGGGCCGTTGCGGCACCGAAGGTAACATTGGCCAGCGTTGAATCGGTACCGGTCGTGGTAACGTTGAGCGTGGTGTAAATATCGGCATCATCAAGCGTACCGCCGGTTTGACCATTGATGGTCAAGCCCAGGGTCCGGTTGGTTGGCGTGGTCAAACCGCTGTTATCGATGATGATATTGCCGGAACCACCGGACACCGACAGGGTGGTCAAAGCATTGTCATTGATCGACAGGGTGGTGAAGTTATTCACGGTTGCGCTGGTGATTTTGCCAGCAGCGGTGGTGCTGCCTGCATTCACATCAGTAATCGTTACCGAACTGGCGTTCACACCGGCTACTGCGGCCGCTGCGGTCTTAGCGGCTGCGCTGGTTACGCTAACGGTGGTGGTATTGGCGTTGCCAGTTACGGTTACGGCACCGTTGGTGGAAGTGGTATTGACCGCATTGGTTGCGGCTTGGGTCACGGTAACGCTGGTGCCACCGGTAACCGAAATTGAACCAGCAGCGACTGCGCCAGCCGTGGTATTGCTGACGGTAACAGCGCCGCTAGCAGCCGTGGTGCCGCCCACCGAAATGGAACCACCGGAAGAGCCGGTTGCGGTAAAGCTAACCGTCGAACCACCATTAATCGTAGCAGCAGCACTCGACGTGCCAGTGCTGGTAACGGTAATGGCGGTATCCGAAGCAGCAGCCACACTACTGGTACCAACGGCAGCAACGGTCAGGTTTTGCAAGCCAGTCCATTTGCCGGTATCGATGGTAACTTGATTGTCGCCAGTAACATTGGCGCGCTCGATATTTTTTACCGTTGCAGTAGTCGGTGCAGTAAAGGCCGAACCAGTTGCCGAAACAATGTTCAGGGTATCGAGACCAGCATCGCCATCGATACTATCGAACGAGGTAAAGGTTTGTGCGCTACCCGACGAGAAGGCATTGAACGTGTCACCGCCTTTGAGTGGCTGGGCATTTGTTGGTGCAATGCTATCAATACCAACGGTCAGAGCAACGGTGGTCGGGGTGTTGGCCGAGCTATTAAACGCGGTAACGACGGCGTCCAGCGTGGTTTGGAAAGCACCAGCAGCAACGGCATTGGCGAACGAAGCGTCATCGGTAATGGAAGTGATAAAGCCACGGGCAACAGCATTGGCGGCAGCACCGTCATAGGCCAAAATTTGTTCGGTGGTATCAAGGCTATCGGTAAACAGGGTAGCGCCAGCCACCTTGTTATTGTACGCGGTGGCATCGGAACCTTGGGCACCAACAGCGATCACGGTCACGACGTTCGAGATGGAAATGGCACCTTGATCAAGCAACAAGGACCAATACAGCAAGCCAGCCGGTTCAGCTTCACGGCCAAACAGGTTTTGATAGACCCGATTGACGATGGCAGCGGTGCTCAGGCCAGCGTAGGCAGCGGTGTATTCTGCCGATGCAGCAAAGGCGGCGCTGACGGCGGTGGTGCTGCCACCGTTGGCTTCGACCACTGATTCCCAGTAGTTCAGGCCAGCAGCATCAGCAGGACGGTTGAAGTAGGCAACATACAGTTGCTGCACTTGTTGAGTAAAGAGACCCATGCAAAGCTCCTATTTAAATTTAGTCAAGTTGGAATCCGCAGCACCACAACAATCGCGATCTGCAAGACGTCGTACCAGATAGTGGCAGAAGATACTTGTCGCTTGATGTGATCACCATCACAAGAATCGACAAAAACCTTCCAGTTTTAGGCATTTTCGCCACAAAATCTACGCCCCGTGCATTATATGTCACGTCGTTTGATGCTTGCCTTTGACACGTGAGACGGTAGCAAACTGTTACCGTTGTTGCGCAAATTTGCCACGTATATCAAAGGCTGCCGGATTTTACCTGAAAAACCCGGATCAGTTCACACCAACCCAGAAAAATGACTCGTCACCACGTTTTTATTTTCTTTTTACTTAGGACTTATGCAAAATTGTCCCAGCAAGGCGCGCTGCCGCAGGCAGTACGCCTGTACGGCAAGGCAGCGCAACGCCGCTGGGGCGGTTTTGCGTAAGTCCTATTACTATTTGTGGTGCTGCATCAGGTGCTGCATGAAGTGGTTCATCCGCCCCTGTCTGATGCGCTGGCGTTGGCAGCGGTTTGGCCTACGACAGTGGCAAATATACGGAAAAAGTGCTGCCAACTCCCACCTCTGTGGCAAATTCGATCCGGCCATGGTGTTTTTCGACTATTTTTTTGGCAATATCCAAGCCCAGCCCGCTCCCTTCGCCAGCGGCCCGGGTGGTAAAGAATGGCTCAAAGATACGCGCCGCGACTGCGGCTGGCATACCACACCCGGTATCGGTGACCGATACCACGGCCCACTCGGCTTCGCGCCGGATGGTCAGTGTCAAAACCCCATGCTGTGTCATCGCCTGCAAGGCATTGAGGATCAAATTGACCCATACCTGACTGAGTTCACCGGGATAAGCGGCTAGCGGCGGCAGTTCGGCAAATTCGCGTACCAGTTCGGCGCGCTGGCGAATATTGCCTTGGTAGATAGTCAATACGGTTTCCAGGTTTTCCTGCAACTGGATCGGCACCCTGTCACCGCTGCTATCCATATGGGCGAATGCCTTGAGCGCAAACACAATTTTTGATACCCGCCCGACTGCCTGATTGATATTGCGGGCATTGCCCATTACCTGCGCCAATTGGTGCGCCAGCGCGATGATCTCGCGGCTTTGTGGATGGCACAGCAGCGGCATGAAGGGTTGCCAGTCGTGCGACACCTGCAATTGCACCAGTACCGCCGCCAGATTGGGCGCGTTGTCGATCCCTGCCTGCTGCAACTGGTTTTCGGTTTGGCGCACCAGAGCGCGTTCGGCCCGGCTGCTTGGCACCGCAACGGGCTGCTTCAAATGGGCGACCAATTTCACAAACAGCTCACGCTCGGCGGCAGAGAGCCGCTCCAGCAACGTCGGCAGCGCATCAAGGATTGGGAGCAAGGCATCCATGATAATAGAGCCGCTCGACTGGATGGCGCTGATCGGGGTATTGACTTCATGCGCCACGCTGGTCACCAACTGCCCGAGCGCAGCCAGCTTTTCCTGATGCACCATTTGCTGCCGGGTTTCCAGCAAATCACGGTTGGCCTGCGCCAGGCTGGTATGTGCCCGTATGATGTCGCTGGTACGCAAATCGACCAAGGCCTGCAACTGCCCGGCCTTGGCCCGCAATAGCCGCAGGCGCCAGCGATGCAGCCAAAAGGCCAGTGCCAGCCCGGCCAGCCCCGCCGCCAGCCGAAACGGCAGGGTTTGCCAAAACCGGGGCGCAACCGTCACCGGCAAATCGAGCACCGGCCCGCGCCACTGGCCGGTGCGATTGCTGGCGCGCACCTGCAAACGGTATTGGCCCGGTGCCAGATTGCCATAGCTGGCGAGGCGGCGCTCGGCATCGACTTCGGTCCAGTCGTCGTCATAGCCATGCAAGCGATAACGATAGCGAATTTTGTCTGGCGCAGAATAGTCGAGTGCGGCAAATTCGAGCGAAAAACTGCGCTCGCCACCAACCAAGGACAAGGCTGTGGCCAGGCCCGGGCGCGCCTTGCCATCCACTTGCCAGCCAAGCGCCACCAGCGGTGGCACGTAGTCCCAGCGGGTAAATTGGCTCGGGTCAATCAGGGCCAAGCCACGGGTGCCGCCAAACAGCAACAGGCCATCCCGGGTGCGACCATCGGCTCCGGTCCAGCCGGTGCCGATGTGGTAGCCATCGGCTTCGGACAGATCGAGTAATTGCTGCAACACCGGATCGTACACGTTTTTTTCAGTCCAAATCCTGCCGCCAGAGTCTAATTGCAAATTGCCCCCCAATTCTTGCGCAGCACGGCCAAAGCGCTCACCCACATGCTCAAAGCGGGCCAGTTTGCCGTCATAGGACAATAGACGATCTAGCCCCAGCGCATTGATTACCCAAAGCTGGTTGCGCGCATCGATCATAATGGCGTAGGTATCGTCCGAAGCCAGACTGTCGGCCCGGCCCGGATCGTGCCGAATTTGGCGCAGGGCCTGCGCCCCCGGCTCTAGCAACCAGACGCCGGTCGCACTGGCCAGCCAGACCCGGCCATCGGCACCTGCCGCGAAACCATACACCCCAGCCGTCATCGACTCGCCCGGTTCGGCACGCAATGCGACAAAGCGCTGCAGTTCGTCATGCCAGCGTGCCACCCCGCCACTGGTAGCGGCCCAAACCCGTGCATCAGGCCCCAGCCAGAGCCGGTTGACCTTGATCGCAGGCAAGCCATGCAACAGCGAAACGGTTTGCCAGCGCGAACTGCCGGGCGACAGCACTTGCACCCCGGCCTGTTGCGTGCCAGCCCACAGCTTGCCATCCGGGGTGGTGAGCAAGGCGGTCACAATCCCGTCGCCCAGTGCACCGGGTTGATCCGGGTTGGGCCGGTAACCGCCGATCCGTCCACGCTGGCGGTCGATGATATCGATCCCATTGCCACTGGTTCCGACCAACAGCCGCCCGTCCGGCGCTTCGGCCACGCTCCGCACATCGGCATGGCTCAGACCTGCGGCAAAGGCCGGACTATGCTGCAAAATCCGGATACCATGATTGCGCGGGTGAAACCGCTGCAAGCCGCCACCCCAGGTGCCAATCCAGAACAGGCCACTTTGGTCTTGCAAAAAAGAGCCGATCCGGTCATTGGCCAGACTGTGGCTGCGCGCCACATCGTGCCGCAGGTGTTGCAGCGCCTGCCCGTCACGCGCGGAGACAATCCGTACCCCGGCACCATAGCTGCCGAGCCAGATTTGATCACTTTGCGGCTGTCCGATTGTTTTGATGTAGCCCAAACCAGCAAACAAGGGCAGGGGCTTGCCGCCCGTCCCCGGCCCGGGTGTCGCAGGGGCCGGGGACGACACCCAGTGCAAGCGCTCGGTTTTCGGCTCAAGCCAGGCGGCACCGCGCTCACGCGTACCGAGCCACAGTTTGCCGTCTTGCGCCTCAAACAGCGCATGCAGTTCCTGCCCGGCCAGTGAGGTGGCATTACCCTCCATCGAGGCCACGGCGTCAATCCGGCGTCGTTCCCGATCCAGCCGGTACAAACCCTGGGCCGAGCCCAGCCACAGCCGCCGCTGCCGATCCAGCAGCAAACTGCAAATGCGCAACCCAGAGCCCTCCCCGACCGACCAGTGTTCTACCGTGGTGCTACCCGCTGCCAGGTAATCAAGCCCGGTGTCGGTGGCGAGCCACATGCCGCCATCCGGCTCACCCGCCAGCGCCCAAATTTTGCCAGCGCGAATCGATCCGGCCTGCCCCGGCTGGTGCCGATACCCGGTAAACTGCCCGCTGGCCGGGTCATACACCGATACCCCGTCGCTAAAGGTACCGATCCAGATCCGGCCATCAGCGCCGATGGCCAGTGCCGTAATATAGTTGCCCGCCAGAGAATTGGCCTGTTGTGGCTGATGCATAAAACTGCGAAACCGGTAACCATCATAACGGATCAGTCCGGCCTGGGTGCCGATCCAGATCAAGCCATGCCGATCCTGCACCATGCTAACGATAATCCCGTCCGGAATACTGCTGCTGTCGCCTACCGATTCCAGCAGCGGTTCACCCAAGGCCATGCGCAATGGTGCTGCCTGCGCCAGTGCTGCCGCACTGGCTAACATGATGGCCCCGAACCAACAGAGGCAACGATATACGATGCGGTTCATGGACTGACCTACGCCGCACCCGGTTGCACCGGTGCTTGCAAGGGTGGTGGCACGGATGGTTGCACGGATGGTTGCACCAGCGGCAACCACACCACAAAGGTGCTACCTACCCCCAGCTCACTGTCAACCGTGATCCGGCCATGGTGCCGCTCGACAATTTTCTTGACCACATCAAGCCCCAGCCCGCTGCCCTCCCCGACCGGCTTGGTGGTAAAGAATGGATCAAAAATCCGGTGCCGGATCGCTTCGGCAATCCCGCTACCACTATCGCCAAGCGCCACTTGCACCTCCCCCTCTTGTGCCGCCAGCACAATTTTCAACTGCCCCTGTTTGCCCATCGCCTGCAAGGCATTCTGGATCAGATTGACCCAGACCTGTTGCAATTGCTCGGGTATGCACGGCACGGGCGGGACGTCGCCATACTCACAGACCAATTCAATGCCATTGGAAAACTGGCGCTGGTAAATCATCAACACCGTTTCAAGGCTGTCCTGGACACTGGCCAGTTGCATTGCGCCACCCGAATCGATCCGGGAAAATGTCCGCAACGCAAACACCATGCGCGAGACGCGCGACACCGCCAACGTGATATTGCCGGCATTGAGCAAGATGGTGGCCATTTGCTGTACCAGATTAAGAATCGGTGCCGATTCGGCATGCTGCAACAGTGGCAGCCAGTATTGCCAGTCGGTCTGCGCGCGCAGCATAACCAGTATCGCCGCCTTGCGCTGACACGCGGATAGTCCGTGCGCCTCCATATCCGCCGCCAGTTGCCGGATCTGCGAGCGCTCCTGACGCGTGGACAACGGTGCCAGGCCGGGCAGGGCCGCGACATGGCGTTCCATCAGTTGCAACAACAGGGTACTGTGGCGCAGATCGAGCCGCTGCATCAGTGGCGGCAATTGTTGCAGCGTTTGTACCAGTGAATCACGGATGGTTTGGCCGCTGGAATTGATCGCCCCGAGCGGGGTATTAAGTTCATGCGCCACATGGGCAATCAATTGCCCGAGTGCCGCCATTTTCTCCTGTTGCACCAATTGCTGCTGGGTTACCAAGAGGCTTTGATGGGCACCGGAATTGGCCACGGCAATCGCGGCATAACTGGCCAGCACCCGCAAAAACTCCAGTTGCTCATTGCGATAGGCATGGGGCCGGGTACTTTGTACGGTCAGGCAACCGATAACACGCTGTTCAGCCACCAGTGGCAGATACACCACCGATTCGGTCGGTTGGCCGATTTGAACCACGATCACCTGCCCCATCATGGCAAACAAGGTCTGCCGGGGGGGTGCAATCAACTCTTGGCGCTGCGTCACACAACGCACGGCGGGCCGTGTGGTTTGATCCATCGACATGGTTATGACCGGCTGGCGCTGCCCGCCTTCCATCAGATAATCGAAACGGATCAATTGCTGCTCCTCGATATGCAGTCCGATGCCAAACACGTGGGCATCAAGCCGGGCAGCGACCTGTTTATAGACCCGTTCAAAGGCTTGCTCCATATCCAGCGTGGCAGTCAATTCCTGACCGATTTCGCCCAATTGCAAAATATCGGCGGTGCGCGCCGCAATCAATTGCTGCAAGTTTCGCGCTTCCTGCGACAGACGCCGCATGCGCCAGCGGTAGGCCAGCACGGCACTGCCGAGCAGCAGCAGCAACATCAAGCCCATAAACCAGTGGGTTTGCCAAAACGCGGGCAAGATCTGCAACTGCAAGCGCAACGGTTCTGCGCCAAACTGCCCCAGCCGGTTGCTGCCATACACTTCAAGCGTATACCGGCCCGGCCACAGATTGCCGTAACTGGCACTGCGGTGGGCCGCATCGGCTTCAATCCAGTCTTTATCATAGCCTTGCAGGCGGTAGCGATACAGGTTTTTGTCCGGTGCAGAATAATCGAGCGCGGCAAATTCGACCGTAAAATTGCTCTGCCACGGTTCCAGAGCGAGCGAGCCATCAAGCCGAATCAGATTGCCAACCGGAGTCGGTTTGCCATTGACCTTGAATTCGGTCAGCACCACCTTACTGCGACCGGCCCAGGGGACAAACGCTTCCGGTTCCACAACCGCCCCCCCGGCACTGCCGCCATACAAAAACAGGCCATCATGGGTCACGGCAAACGCACCATCCCAGTTGGCACCACTATCGACGCCGTCAGCCCGCACCAAATCGAGATAGCGTTTTTTTTGCGGATCAAACCAGTAAGAATGGGCCCAGATCCGGCCTAGCCGGTCTTCCAGCAAGTTGCCGCCCCGATACACACTGGGCTGGCCATTTTCGACACCGATATGCTGAAACCGGGCCGGATCATCGCGCCAGTGGGATAATCGATCCAGCCCCTTGTCGGTGGCAACCCACAGTGCGCCATGGCGATCTTGCACCATGCCGCCGATGCTGTTGGAACTGAGACTGTCGGCCCGCCCCGATTCGTGCACGGTGCGGCGCAAGCGCTCTGCACCCGGCTCCAACAACCACAGGCCAAGGTTGCTGCCGATCCAGACCCGGCCGCCCGCTGCCGGATAAATCGCATAGCTTACGCCGCGCATCGGTTCGCCATTTTCATCCAACAGCGTGCGAAACGGCTGTTTGCCGCCTTGCCACAGCGCCACCCCACTATTGGTGCCGACAAAAAGCTGGCCGCTGGGTGACACCACCAGACGCCGAATTTGGTTGTCGGGCAAGCCATCTCGCACCGTCCATTGCTGCCAGTTGGTCTGGTCGGGCGCGCGCCGAAACAACCCGGCCTGCAGGGTGCCAACCCACAATGCACCATCAGTGGTTTGTGCCAGTCCGCGCACAATTGGCCGCCCCGGCAAGTAAAAGGTATCCACCCGCCCGCGCCCACGCTCGATTACATCGATCCCCGGGCCAGCCGTGCCGAGTAAAATTTGCCGGTTTTTCAGTTCCAGTACGCTGTGTATATCAGAAAAACTCAGGCTGCTGCGGTCAGACGGACTATGGCGCATGACGCGAAACGCCCGATTCTGGCCATTGACCCGTTGCAAGCCCCCGCCCCAGGTACCAATCCAGAGCAATCCGGCAGAATCAGATAACAGCGCCCCAATGTTATCAAAGCCCAAACTGCCAATCCGCGCCAAATCATGCCGCACCTGTTGCAGCAACCGGCCATCTCCGGCCGAAACCAGTAGCACCCCGGCTCCGTAACTGCCGAGCCAGATTTGATCCGGGCCATTTTGGCAAATGCTGGTGATAGAAGGCACGCTGCCGGTTTTCTTGCCGCCGACCCAGTGCAATTGTTCGGTATCAGGGCTCAGCCATGCTGCACCATGATTTTGCGTCCCGAGCCACAGCTTGCCATCCTGCGCCTCGAAGATCACCCGAATGGTTTGATTCGCCAGTGAAACCACACCCGCGTTGGCACCGTTGCGCGTAACAAACCCGGCCTGCCCCGGCACATGGCGCTGCAAACCTTTGCTGCCACCAACCCACAACCGCCCTTTTTTGTCGAACAACAGGCTGCGCACGCCGCCCGCTTGCAAGCTGGCTGGATCTTGCGGGTCATGCCGAAAGTGAACGAAACGAGCGCTGCCACGGGCCAAATAATCGAGCCCGCTATCGGTGCCGATCCACAGCCCACCCTGCGCATCTTGAACCAGTGCCCGAACCGCGCCGTGCGAGATCGAATCGTCCCCATTCGGATCGTGGCGAAAGTTTTCAAACGTTTCATGCAGTGCATTAAAGCGTGACAAGCCATCGGTATTGGTCCCGATCCACAGCGTACCGTCCGCGGCTGGCAACAGGCTGACCACGAAATCACCGCTCAGCGATCCGGGCTCTTGCGCAACATGCACGAACCGGCGAAACCGGTACCCGTCGTAGCGCAACAAGCCGCCCTGACTGCCGATCCAGATATAGCCCTGCCGATCCTGAACCAGCGCGGTCACGATCCCGTCCGGTACGGCCTGGGTATCACCTATCAATTCAAAATACGGTTCGAGCCGAGTAAATGACGCCAAACCGGTCGGGGCGCTCCATGCGGCCCCGGCCCCGCCCGCCAGTACCAGCCACAGCAGTATCAGGCAAGCAGACCGCCCATGGCTACCATAGTCGCAGAACAGCATCTGCAGGAACGATGTGGCGCGGTTCATGGCAAATCTCCCACGCCGGGCAACGACAGCGGCAAATACACGCGAAACGTGGTGCCGCTACCGGGCACACTGTCCAGTTCGATCTGGCCATGATGTTTGTCCACAATCCGCTTGACAATATCAAGCCCCAGACCACTGCCTTCGCCGGTCGGCTTGGTGGTAAAAAACGGATCAAAAATCCGCTCGCGCATCTCGGGCGCGATGCCGCAGCCGGTATCACCAATCGCCACCATCAGCCGCTCTTGCTCGCGCGCGATGCGGATCGTAAGCGTGCCCTTGTTTGCCATCGCCTGCAAGGCATTGTGGATCAGATTGAGCCAGACCTGATTCAATTGATCGGGAAAACACGGGATCTCTGGCAGCGGTTCATATTCACACACCAATTCCACGCCCTGACGAATTTGATGATGGTAAATGGTCAAGGCCGTTTCGACTCCGTCCTGAATATTGGCCGATACCACTTCGCCACTGACATCGATGCGTGAGAATGATTTCAGGGCGAACACAATTTTCGAGACCCGCTCCACCGCCAAATTGATGTTGTTCGAATTGTTGATCACATTGGCCAGATTGCGCGCGGTTTCCAAAATCAAATCGGCTTCGGCATGCTGCAGCAACGGCAGCCAGTTGGGCACCTGTTCGTGGGCGCGCAACTGAACCAAAATGGCGGCCTTATAACGCGCCTGCGCCAAACCGGCTGCTTCCAACTGGGCGACCAGAGTCCGGGTCAGGCCGCGCTCGGTACGGCCATCGAGCACCAGATTGATTTGTTCGTGCTGGCCAATCAAGCGTAAAAACAATTGCTGCAAGGGTGCATCGAGTTTCAGCAATAAACCGGGCAAATTGCCCAGTGCCTGCCCCAGCGCATCGACAATATTGTGGCCGCTGGCCTTGATGGCACTGATCGGGGTATTGATTTCATGCGCCACATTGGCCACCAACTGCCCGAGCGATGCCATTTTTTCCTGTAACACCAGTTGCTGCTGAGTCTCCTGCATGTGTACCTGTGCTGCCGCCAGTTCCAGATTGGCTTCGGCCAGACGACCATGGGCTTCCGAGTTGGAAATGGCGATTGCCGTGTAGTTGGCCAAGACCCGCAAAAACGCCAGTTGATCGCTGTTGTAGGCATCCTTTTTTGGGCTTTGCACGGTCAGGCAGCCAATCACGCACTGCTCGACCATCAGTGGCAGGTAAATCATTGATTCTATCCCGATCCGGCACCCATCGCTCTGGCTGTGCTTCAGTATCGGGTACAGTTGTTCGGCACTGCCAACCACCAATTCACGGCACTGCAATACGCACCAAGCCGAGGGGCTGCCGGGCTGGTCGGTTTCATCATAGGACGACGGCAGGCGCTGGTTATTTTCCATCACATAGTCAAAGCGGATCAATTCAACCTCCGGCTCATGGATACCGATGCCAAATACAAACGCATCAAGCCGGTCACGTACCTGGCTATACACACGCAAAAATGCCTGCTCAATATCGAGCGTGGCTGTCAGTTCACTGCCAATTTCCGACAATTGCAAAATATCAGCGGTGCGTGCTGCGACGCGCTGCTCCAGCCATTCGGCCTTGGTTCGTACCCGCACTAACCGGGCGCGATGCACGGCATAGGCAACAATGGCCAGCGAACACAGGCCAACGAAAAAAAATCCACGGGTTTGCCAAAACGCGGGCAAGACCGTAATCGGGATCGTCAATTCATGTCCGCTCCATTGCCCCACCCGGTTCGTGCCCCGTACCTGCAATGCATAGCGCCCCGGCCACAAATTGCCGTAGCTGGCCCCCCGGTGCGCCGCATCGGTATCAATCCACTCGGTTTCAAAACCTTGCAGGCGGTAACGATAGCGCGTTGCCTGCGCCCCGGAAAAGTCAAGTGCGGCAAACTCAATGCGAAAATTGTGCTGCTCTGGGATCAGTCTCAGGCC
>JACCDS012086206.1_pt1 | contig 30293 bp, 18 predicted proteins | sample 7446441 | NCBI WGS metagenome assembly JACCDS01 (sample SAMN15323445, study PRJNA562643) | freshwater metagenome | isolation source: river surface water | place: USA:Blue River Watershed | collected 2017-08-17 | reverse complement strand
GTCCAATGCTTGCCCTATCTCATTTTTGAACAATGTGATGAATTAAACTACTAGCGCATTTTCTATGCGTATTAAAGTGGCGCCTGCTCGTGACATCTCCACTTCACCAACACGAGCACCGCACTCTTCGGCGTAGTCGGCTTGTCAGGTGCAGCAAGGCCTAAATTGTGCGGGGTCTTTCCGCTTCGCGTAAAGCCTCCGCCAATCAAGGCCTTGCAGCACCTGTCTGCGCCGAGCTACTGCCTACGATTGCTGGCGCGGGGTTTACACAAGCTTTTACGCAACACTAATCGTTGTGGACATTATAGCCTACCATTCACAACAAGTCTGTAAAAAGTAGAGAGTAAAGCAGCGACTAAAACAAAGGGATTTTAAAACGAAGTCGACCATGTTTTTTAGGTTGATGAAACACTATTACTTCGATAGTTAACCAATTGAATGAGACTGTGGCTAAACAACAATTTCTAAAAAAACCAATTAGATCGGTAAATGAGGGTCATTAGTAAAATGGCAACGCAGTATTTATCAGCGCTTCAAGAATTAACCTTCGTTATCGTTCGTGTGATTTAATTGAACAATGGCAAGGGCGCTAGTTCTAAAAAACCTAACTAAAAAGGGATTTTGTATTCCGAAGCCAACACGGCATTTATTAGCGCTTCAAGAGTTAACGCTTCTCCATCGTTCGAGTGATTTAATTAGGCCAGGACAAGGCAGCAAGTTCTAAAAAACCAAACTTAAATGAGGATTTTTTAGAAGGACGCCATCGCAGTATTGTTAGCGCTTCAAGAGTTAACGCTTCGTCGTTGTTCGAGTGATTTAATTGGGCCAGGACAAGGCGGCAAGTTCTAGAAGCCTAACGTCAATGAAGATTTTTTAGAACGACGTCAACACCGAATTTGTTAGCGCTTCGTTATCGTTCGAGTAATTTAATTGAACTATGGCGAGGCCGCTGGTTCTATAAAAACCTAACGAAAAAGAGGATTTTTTAGAACAATGCCAACACCACAATTGTTAGCGCTTCAAGAGTTAATGCTCCGTCATCGTTCGAGTGATTTAATTGGGCCAGGACAAGGCGTCAAGTTCTAAAAAACCGCAGTTTACTAAAACGTAAATGAGAATTTTGTAGAACGATGCCAACGCAGTAATGGCCCAATTAAATCACTCGAAGTAGTCCCACTTGGATTCGAACCAAGGGCCGCAGGTTTAGAAAACCTGTGCTCTATCCAACTGAGCTATGGGACCAAAATGGGGCACAAAGCTACAAAATTCTAAGGAGTCTGTGCTCTAAATCTGAAATTTCACGCCTACACATAAAACGCCATATTCATGCTCTCCAGATTTCTTACATCTCGTTTTGGCGTGAAAACCACAAAGAAATGTCACATATTAATGTGATTCATGTGTTAAAACCCTAATAATCTGTGACAAAAACTTTGTTAAAATTTAGAATTTAGATTACTATTGTTGTGTCCTAAAACCTTCATTCCGTAAAACATGACGAAAAAATTACACCTATTGTGGTGTTTATTGCTCATTGGTACAATAAACGCCCAGCAAAATTGGATCTGGATGGCTGGTACTGGTTCCAGTACTTACCTCAATCCTGTCTATGGCTCCCAAGGAGTAGCCTCTTCCAATAACGATCCCGGTTCAAGGGAGCACGCCTATTTATGTGCCGATAATTCTGGAAACGTATGGTTATTCGGCGGGTTATCCAACGCAGGTTACAGAAATGACCTTTGGAAATTTGATCCAAGCACTGGTAACTGGACTTGGGTAAGTGGCGGCAATGGCACATACGCCTACGGCAATTACGGTACACAGGGGTCAGGATCAACAAGTAACGCTCCAGGTTGTCGTTACGGTGGGGGTATGATTGCCGATAACAATGGTAACCTTTGGCTCTTTGGCGGTTACGGTTTTTCTTCAAACAACTCATACGTCTATATGAATGACTTATGGAAGTACAATATTGCCTCAGGGCAATGGACATGGGTAAAAGGACAGAGCACCGGTGGCAATGCAAATGCAACATATGGTACAACAGGGGTGGCTAATAGCGCCAATATTCCGTCTGCAAGACATTGGAACCAGTTGTGTAAAGATCCTTCTGGAAACATTTGGCTTTATGGTGGCTGGGGTTTTGTTTCAGGCTCTTTAGGTAGATTGGGTGATATTTGGAAACTCGACCCGACAACTGCCAATTTTACTTATATGGGTGGCACTACAAGCCTTAACATGTATGGCACCAGTGCCTCATTAGGCGTGGCTTCAACCGCCGTTCGCCCAGGTAACCGCTACGCAACTGGTATTTGCTCGGATTTAAGTGGCAACATTTGGATTTACGGCGGGAATGGGCATAATTATACCGGCGTCGGTAATCCGAATGATTTGTGGCGATTCAACCCCTCTACTTCAGAATGGACATGGATGTCAGGCTCAATTAGCTCAATGATACAAGCGCCTAACTACGGCTCACAAGGAGTAGGAAGTACATCGAACTATCCGTCAGGTCGTGAAAGCGCACATCTTTCTTGCGATGGCTTGGGTAACCTTTGGGCCTATGGCCTCGGCAATGGGTATGCAGGCAATGGACAAGGTTATGTGAATGACTTATGGCGTTTTACCCCCTCTAACTCACAGTGGGCTTGGATGAAAGGAACGAATTCCACCTATGTGCAAGGCAATTACGGCACAAAGGGTGTTTCAAGTTCGAGTAGTTATCCAGCTGGCCGTATTAACAACATTTCTTGTCAGGATGCCAGTGGCAACATTTGGTTATTCGGTGGTTATGGATATGGTAATAGTACTAGCGGGCAATACAATGACCTATGGAAGTTCAATGTATGTGATGCTCCAAATACTCCTACCTTTCAAAACTCAAACACATCGCTTTCAATTTGCAGTGGCGGCACTACCACCCTTTCCGCCTCTACCAATTCAGGTGTAATAGCCTGGTTCAATAGTGCAACAAGCACGACGGTACTCGCTTCTGGAAATAGCCTGACAACAACACCGCTTACGTCGGTTGGCACCACCTCTATATATACCTACTTCGCCGCCGGATCAGTAGCTTGTGGTTTCAGTCCGGTACGCGCCTCAGTTAACATTACTGTAAATCCTACACCAACTGTTTCTGTAAACAGCGGCACGGCTTGCCAAGGTGCTCCGTACATCCTTTACCCATCAGGTGCTAGTACATATAGTTATATTAATGGCACACAAGTGGTCTATCCGAGTTCTAACTCCAGTTATACAGTTGTTGGTTACTCTTCTGCCGGCTGTGCAAACACCGTTGCTGCAGTAGCATCTATTACCGTTTCACCAGCTCCCATCATCACTGTAGCGAATGGCTCTGTTTGCATGGGTAATGCTTATACCATAACGCCTTCTGGTGCCAGTACGTATACTTTTAGCGGTGGCAGTGCCGTGGTTTCACCAACAACATCCACGTTTTATTCAGTAAGCGGCACCTCTTCTGCTGGTTGTGTATCATCATTGCCAACGCTCATGAGCGTGCAGGTTTACAACTCACCTACTGTTTCAGTTAGTGGAGGTACTCTATGTGAAGGTTCAACATATACTATAACTCCTTCTGGTGCTAACACCTACTCGTATAGCAGCGGCACTGCCGCAGTTTCTCCAACTACCACCACTACCTATTCTGTAACTGGTTTTGGTCCAAATGGGTGTCCATCACAACCAGCACCTGTATCAGTAACAGTGACCCCTGCCGCTTTGATTTCTGCATCTGGTGGAACTGTTTGTAACGGCACTTCCTTTACTCTTTCGCCAAGTGGCGCATCCAACTACAGCTACACAGGTGGTAATGCAGTGGTTTCACCAACCTCAACCTCATCTTACACCATTACCGGTATAGCCAATAGCTGTAATGCTGTTCCTGCTGTAGTAACAGTTTCTGTTTTCAATGGACCGAACATCTCTGTGGCAAACGGCACCATTTGTTCAGGTGAATCGTATACCCTCTCCCCTTCAGGCGCTGGTTCATTTACATTCGCCAATGGTGGTCCGGTTGTAACACCTACTACCACATCAGTATATGCAATTACAAGTTCTAGCAACGGTTGTAATTCACAAGCTAACGCCACCGTCGTTGTCAATGCTGTACCAGTGATGACTGTAGCTAACGGTAGCATTTGCATCGGAGAAAGCTTTAGCATTACGCCAACCGGGGCTGATAATTATACCTATAGTAGCGGAAGCGCTGTGGTTACCCCAACTGCCAACACCTCCTACACGGTTTCTGGCGAAAGCACTGCAGGGTGCGATGCTAGCGATGTTGTAGTAAACGTAGTTGTTAATGCCTTACCAGTATTAAATCCTGTAGCTTCTGCAACAATGATTTGTGCAGGTGAATCAAGCTCCATCACTGTAGGTGCAGCAGCTATGTATGTTTGGAACAACAGCAACGCCAACACACCGGCGGTTACTTCAAACAGTGTTTATGTGGTTTCGCCTACACTGCCAACGACTTATTCTGTAACTGGTACTAGTGCTGATGGCTGTGTGGCCACTTCAACCATTGCCCTCAACGTTCAAGCATGTACCGGATTAAAAGAATCAGAAAACGAAAAGCTGGTGGTTTGGCCAAATCCTACAAATGGACAATTAACAGTGCAGGTAACCAGTCAGGCTAACATTACGGTTATCAACCAACTTGGACAGGTTGTTTTAACTACACCTGTGCCTGCAGGCAACAATAACATCAGTTTATCTGACTATGCCAACGGCGTGTACTTTATTCAAGTGCAAACCGGCAACTCATTAAAGTCAATTAAAGTAATCAAGCAGTAAAAAAATAAATAATGAAAAAAAGTGTTCAACTGTTTGTAGTAGCCCTTATTTTGGCTACAACGGCAACAGCCCAGTTTAACTGGACGTGGATTGGCGGATCGTCTACAAGCGTAAACAGCAGCCCAATATTTGGCACGCAAGGTGTTAGCTCAACAAGCAATTACCCTGGATCGCGCTATAATTGCGTCACATGGACCGATAACGCTGGCAACTTATGGATGTTTGGTGGTAATGGCGCAAGTGGCCTAATGGCTGATTTGTGGCGTTATACGCCCTCCAATGGTCAGTGGACTTGGATGAAAGGGCCGTCCACAACCTCGTCTTATGGTGTTTACGGGACCCAAGGTGTTGCTAATTCTAACAACTACCCTCCTTGTCGTCAAAATGGCGGAGGTTGGGCTGATAACAATGGCAATTTATACTTGTTTGGTGGTTATGGCTTTTCATCGAACAACTCCTATGTATATAATAACGATTTGTGGGTCTATAGTATATCAAATAATACTTGGACTTGGTTAAAGGGTTCAAATACGGGTTATGCTAATGCTGTTTATGGCACTCAAGGTACAGGCGCAAGTAACAATACCCCAGGTGCGCGCTATGCCTGCCCTATGACCAAAGATCAAAATGGTAACGGCTGGCTGTTTGGTGGTTACGGCTATAGCAGCAGTTCATCTGGTCGCTTAAGCGATCTCTGGAAGTATGACATATCGACTGGCAATTGGGTATGGGTATCTGGAAGCACATCAGTAAACCTCAACGGGGTATTTGGCACCCAAGGTGTGGCTAGCACATCTAACCTACCAGGCGCGCGTGAGGTCGCTTCTATGATCTCTGATTACAATGGTAACTTATATATTCAAGGTGGTTATGGTAACTCTAGCAATTCTGTCGGCTATCTTAACGATTTGTGGCGATACAATATTGCTAATAACACCTGGGTCTTTTTAAAAGGTACTAGCTCTGGCGCTAATAATCTTGGAGTTTATGGTACTCAAGGCACTTCATCTGCAAATAATTATCCGGGTTCTCGTTACCAAACAACCGGAAATAACATCATGTGTGATGGCAGTAATAACATTTGGTATTTTGGGGGTTATGGCTACAACTCCAATTCAAGTGGCGCCAATAATGATTTATGGCGTTACTCTCCATCAACCAATGAATGGACTTGGATGAAGGGCTCTTCAACGTCGAACCAATTAGGCACGTATGGCACATTAAATGTAGCGGGAAGTTCAAACACGCCTGGCGGACGTGAACAACCTATTGGGTTTTCAACTTCTGGTGCATTCTATATATTTGGTGGATACGGCTATAATTCTAGCTCATATGGATCATTGAACGATTTCTGGCGATACGATGTGTGTAATTTTGGCACACCGCCTGCAAGCAACACACCAACCAGCAATTTAACTGTTTGTAGTGGTAATACCACTACCCTCAGTGTTACAACCGCTTCGGGCACAACTCTTTGGTATGCTAGTCCAACAAGTACCACTAGTATAGGAACAGGCACAAGTGTCGTCGTTTCTGGCACACTGCTTACTAATGCCAGTTCTGCTTCGACTACAGCATTAATATACGTCACCAATTCCGTTACCTGTGGTGAAAACGCTAACCGTCAGGCTATCACAGTTACAGTAAATCCTAGACCTACTGTTGCTGTTAACAACGCTACGATTTGCGAGGGTTCTGTTTTTGTAATGAGTCCCTCAGGCGCTCAAAGCTACTCCTACTCAAATGGGTCTAACACGGTTATAGCAACAACATCACAAGGTTACACAGTAACAGGGAGTAATAGCTTCGGTTGTACTAACGCTACGCCTGTTGTTGCATCGCTTGCTGTTATTCCTTCGCCTTCCATCGTTGTAAACAGTGGTAGCATTTGTGCTGGTAACTCCTTTGTAATTGTACCAACTGGTGCAGTAAGCTACACCATATCTGGCGGTAGCGCTACCGTTTCACCACAAACGTCAACAGGTTACTTTGTTACGGGCACTAGTTCTTTAGGCTGTACCTCAGCATCTCCTGCAATTGCAAGTGTAATGGTTTATGCCCTTCCAAACATAGCTGTAAATAATGCCACTATTTGCGCTGGCACTAGCTATACACTGAACCCTACAGGAGCAGCAACCTACTCTTACAGCACTGGTAATGGCGTTGTTTCTCCTTCTGTTTCTACCGTTTACGGCATCACAGGAACTAGCCAGTACGGCTGTGTATCCAACAACACCGTGCTTGCCTTTGTAAATGTCAATCCGCAACCCAACATCGCTGTTTCTAATGCGGTGATTTGTTCTGGACAAACGGTTACCTTCCAACCTCAAGGTGCTGTTAGTTACACTTACAGCAGCGGCAGTAATGTGGTTTCACCATCAACTACTACCACTTATTCTATCACTGGCACAACAGCTGCGGGTTGTATAAACACAAATCCTGCTCTGGTAACGGTATCTGTAAATGCAACGCCTACTCTTGTAGTAAATAGCGGCACACTCTGTTCGGGTAATGCTTATACAATTAGTCCTTCAGGTGCATCAACCTACACCTATTACAGCGGCGGCCCTGTTGTTTCACCTGTAGTGACTACTACCTATATGATTGCAGGCACCTCCTCTGCTGGTTGCACCAGTCCTATTACGCCTGTTATTATTACCCTTCTTCAATCACCAAGTATCGTTGTGCCTGATGGTATGATTTGTGCGGGTGAGTCTTACACATTCAGCCCTTCTGGTGCTAATACCTACACCTTTTCTGGTGGATCAGCGGTAGTAACGCCTTCAGCGACCACCCAATACACCATTACAGGTACTGCTACCAATGGTTGCAATGGCATTTCACCAGTGGTTGCTAGTGTTATCGTCAATGCACTACCTGCTTTGAACGCCTCAGCGTTTAATCCAACTGTATGTGCAGGTGAATCTGCTACACTAGTGGCTTCAGGCGCTTCAAGTTATAGCTGGACAGGTAATAATGGTGGACAAATGACCAGCGTTGGTTTTGCCGTTGTTACTCCATCTGCTACTTCTGTTTATACCGTTACTGGTTATTCAAACGAGGGTTGTGAGTCATCAGCTACGATTACTCAGTTTGTCTCTGAGTGCGCTGGCCTCGCCTTAAATCAACTTGAAGGCGTAAGTGTTTATCCTAACCCTAACAATGGGGTATTTATGGTTAATACTCCAGTCAACGCTAACTATGTTATTTTAAATGCAGCGGGACAATTAATAAAAGAAGGCCAAACAAGTCTTGGTGAAAATGCGATTGATCTTCAATCCTACAGCAACGGCTTGTACTTTGTTCGCGTTCAGTTCAATCAGCAAAGCGCTGTCATCAAAATTGTAAAACACTAAACAGCAACCCTTTCAAAATGCAAATCATGAGAAATAAAATAAATTTAATTTGGTGCTTGTTGCTTTCGGCGGGTTTCATATCCGCTCAACAAAACTGGGCATGGATGGCTGGTACTGGCAATAGTTACAATGTTAACTCATCTTATGGCACACAAAACGTTGCTTCAAGTAGTAACGACCCGGGATTTAGAAGTTATTCCCAAATGTGCACCGATGCCTCCGGAAACGTATGGCTCTTTGGTGGTAACACAAACGCTGGGATGAAAAACGACCTTTGGAAGTTTGATCCCACAACGGGTTTTTGGACATACGTAAGCGGCACTTCAGGCACCTATTCCTATGGAAATTATGGTTCACAAGGTGTTGGTTCAACTAGTAACTATCCAGGCTGTCGCTATCTTGGTTCTATGGTAAGCGATAACAATGGCAACCTATGGTTGTTTGGTGGTTATGGCTTTAGTTCTAATCAAAGCTATATTTACTTAAATGATATGTGGAAATACAACATTGCTTCTGGACAATGGACTTGGGTAAAGGGCTCTAATACTGCTAGTGCAAATGGCGTTTACGGCACAATGGGCACGGCGAATTCAAGCAACATTCCTGGCGCTCGGCACTATCATCACATGACTAAGGACCTTTCTGGTAACATTTGGCTTTTTGGTGGTTACGGATATAATAACTTCGGCAACGCAGGTCCAATGAATGATTTATGGAAGTTTGACCCATCCACCTCCAATTTTACCTGGATGGGCGGCACCACGTCTACTTCAATTTATGGTGTTTCTGGTACACTCGGCACAGGAAGCACTTCCAATTACCCTGGCTGCCGCTATGGCGGAGGCATTGCCGCTGATGCCAGTGGAAACATTTGGGTTTTTAGTGGTTATGGTTACACAAGTAATAATTATGGTTATACCAACGACTTATGGCGTTTCGTGCCTTCAACTGGAGTATGGACATGGATGAGCGGTTCTCAAAGCGTCAACACATACGGCGTCTATGGTACACAAGGTACCGGAAGCACCAGTAACTATCCTGGCTCAAGATTTATTGGAAACCTAAACGCTGATAATGCTGGCAATTTATGGGTTTCACCTGCTTATGGATACGCACAAAATAGTGCAGGAACTCTAAATGATTTATGGAAATACAACATCTCTAACAGTCAATGGACATGGGTAAAAGGCAGCTCAACTCCTAGCAACTATGGAACTTATGGTACACTTGGCCTCGCATCCTCGTCTTCTGTACCTGGCTCACGAGACAACAATGTAAATTATGCGTTTGATGCAACAGGCAATATTTGGCTAATGGGCGGGTACGGCTTTGGTGCTAACTCCTCTGGGAATCTGAATGACTTGTGGCGCTTCAACGTTTGTGCGGTACCCAACAGTCCAACTTTTCAAAACACGAACAACTCCATTTTCCTCTGTAGTGGCAACTCGTCAACTCTAGCAGCAACTACTAATACCGGTACGATTTTATGGTACGCTAGTCCCACTAGCTCAACTACTATAGGTACTGGTACATCGTTCATACCAACCGGCCTCACGGCTGTTGGAAATGCATCACTTTACACGTATTACGCAACTGGGTCTGTTTCTTGTGGAACGAGCTTACAGCGTTCGTCCATTACCATCACAGTAAACCCAACACCAACCATCAGTGTTAACAGCGGCAGTGTGTGTGCGGGAACGCCTTTTGTTATGGTGCCTACCGGGGCAACATCTTACAGTTATACCGGCGGAAATACACAAGTAGTGTATCCTACCACTTCAACAAGTTATACTGTTACTGGTTATTCATCGGCAGGTTGTACGAATACAACCAACGTGGTTTCTAACGTAGCTGTTTCGCCTTCACCAACTATTACTGTAAACAGTGGTTCCATTTGTAGCGGCAGCTCCTATACAATCAACGCCTCTGGTGCTTCAACATACACCTTCAGCAGTGGTTCAAATATTGTTGCTCCAACTACGCCTACTTTTTATACTGTATCAGGCACGAGTTCACAGGGCTGTACGTCTTTCTCCCCTGCTATCGTCAACGTAATGGTTTATGGCTTACCAACAGTTAGCGCTAGTAACGGTACGGTTTGTGCTGGACAATCGTTTGTGCTTACTCCTTCTGGTGCGTCAACTTACATTTATAGCAGTGGCTCGGCAACAGTTACACCAACCTCTAATACTACTTACAGTATTATTGGCACTAGTGCACAAGGTTGTGTGTCCTCAAATACCGCCGTAGCTTCTGTATCGGTAATTACCGTTAACACCATTACCGCCAACAGTGGTAGTATTTGTGTGGGTGGTTCTTATACAATTACCCCTAGCGGCTCAAGCAACTATAACTACTCATCACTGAGTCCCGTTGTATCACCAAATACCACCACTTCTTATACAGTAACTGGCTCGGCCTTTGGTTGTAATGCAATTCCTGCAATAGTAACTATTACTGTAAATGCGTTACCAGTTGTAAATGTTACTTCAGGGGCTATTTGCGCTGGCAGCTCCTTTACACTCAACCCGTCTGGTGCTTCAACTTATTCGTACGTTAACGGAGGTCCCGTTGTTACACCTACAACCACAACCGTGTATGGCATTATTGGCACCTCGAATGGTTGTACAGGCGTCGCCTCAAGCGCAACAGTAGTAGTTAACGCTATTCCAGTAATGACTGCTGCTGATGGCACCATTTGCCTTGGCGACAATTTTGTTATCATGCCAACTGGCGCAGACTCCTATACCTATAGCAGCGGTGCAGCAGCAGTAACACCAACTACTACAAGTTCTTATACTGTTTCAGGCGAAAGCACTGCCGGTTGCGACGCCTCTGATATCGTTGTAAGTGTTGCGGTTAACAACCCACCCGCTCTGAATCCCGTTGCTACGGGCACATCGTTATGTGCAGGTGAAAGCGCAACCATTACTGTTGGAACTGCAAGTTCCTATATGTGGGCCAATAGCAATTCTAACAATCCAACTACAACTACGCTTTCAAGTAATGTTGTTAGCCCTTCACTACCTACTACCTACACCATTACAGGTGTAAGTGCCGAAGGTTGTTCTTCTTCAGCAGTAATTGCAATTAAAGTGTCGGCGTGTACTGGCCTCACCGATAACAGTGCAGACCAGATCGCGTTATGGCCGAATCCAAACAACGGCAACTTTACTCTGCGATTGAATGACAAAGCGAGTGTTACTATTTTCAACCAACTCGGACAGTTAATACAAACGTCTAATGCAATTGCTGGTGATAATCACCTCGACATCGAAAACAAAGCGAACGGCATTTACTACGTAACTGTTCAAAATGGTCAATTCACACAAACCATTAAAATCGTTAAACAGTAACCCCACAAAATAGAATGATTATGAAAAAACAAATTCAACTATTATTACTTGCAATCTCATTAGTGGGGACCATGCAAGCGCAATTCGATTGGACATGGATTGGGGGAAGTTCAACAGCCGTAAATGTGGTACCCAACTGGGGCACTCTGGGTGTTGCAGCATCCTCAAATAATCCTGGAACACGTCAATATGCAACTACATGGACAGACGCAAGTGGCAACCTTTGGCTGTATGGTGGGCTAAACTCGAGTTATGGCTACATGTCAGACTTATGGAAGTATTCACCTACAAGTGGCTTGTGGACCTGGATGAAGGGGCCAAACTCTAGTTATAACTACGGGGTTTATGGCACCCAGGGAACTGCAAATGCAAATAACAATCCGCCATGTAGAATATACTCTGGAGGATGGGCTGATAATAATGGCAACCTTTATCTTTTCGGTGGTTATGGCTGGAGTTCAAACAGTTCTTATGTATATAACAATGATTTATGGAGGTATAATATCACCAATAACACGTGGACTTGGGTGAACGGTTCCTCAACAGGTTACCAAATGGCTAATTATGGCACTCAAGGTGTTGGGGCTACATCAAATATTCCTGGCGCCAGAGCCTTCTGTCCTATGACAAAGGACGCAAATGGCAACGGATGGCTTTATGGTGGATATGGGTATACCAATAATAACAGCGGCGTTCTAACCGATCTTTGGAAATTTGATGTGAGTACAGGGAATTGGGTCTGGGTTGGTGGTACAACTCAAGTTTATCAAACCGGAATTTATGGCACACAAGGTGTTGGTTCAACAAGTAATCGACCAGGTTCAAAAGAAGAAACCGTAATGACTTTCGACAATTCTGGTAATTTATATTTGTTCGGAGGTTATGGGTACACTTCGAATAACAGTGGCTATACCAATGATCTTTGGAAGTACTCTATTTCAACTGGTCAGTGGACTTGGTTAAAAGGTTCTAACACAAACGTATATGGCATCGGAACGTATGGCACTCAGGGTGTTCCAAGCTCAGCAAACACACCGGGTTGTCGCCGTTCGTTCATCTCAAATGGACTTTTCACTGATCAGGCAGGAAATTTATGGCTATTGCCTTCTAGTGGTTATAGCTCCAATGGCAGCGGTATTTTAAATGACCTCTGGCGGTATAATACTACTACAAATGAATGGACTTGGATGAAGGGAAGTAATTTCAGTAATCAATTTGGGGTATATGGAACACTGAACACCCCTGCGTCAAACATAACCCCCGGCGCCCGAGATGGTAGTGCGGCATGGGTAACAGCCTCTGCCATTTATTTATACGGTGGTAATGGTTATAACCAATCTACAACCGGCTACCTCAACGATTTCTTCCGCTTCGACATCTGTAACTACGCGGCTGCTCCTTCTAACTCAACCAACATAACTAACCTCAGCGTTTGTAGTGGTAATACTACTACCCTTTCTGCTACAACAAACACGGGTACAGTTAATTGGTACACAAGCGCTACGAGCACCACTGCCTTCGGAACAGGCACCAATGTGGTTATCACAAGCTCACTCATGAGTGCGGCATTCAACCCATCCTTGGTTACTTTCTATTCAGCAAGCTCTGTTAGCTGCGGCGAAAACCCTAACAGAACCGCTGTTGTTGTTACTGTTAACCCACGCCCTACTCTTACAGTTAATAGCGCCACTTTGTGTCAAGGCTCTGTATTCATTATGCAACCTTCAGGGGCTTCTAACTATACTTACTCGAATGGCTCTCAAACTGTATTAGCTACTTCTAATGCGGTGTTCTCAGTTAGCGGCACTAGCCAACTGGGTTGTACAAGCACCGTTTCAGCGGTAGCTAATCTTTCGGTATTGCCCCTACCTGTGGTAACAGTTGGTAGCGGCTCTATCTGCCTTGGTGGCTCATTTGTTATGAGTCCAAGCGGGGCATCTACCTACACCTATTCAAGCGGTACGCCTTCGGTAAGCCCTATTAATACTTCTGCCTACTTTGTTACTGGCACCAGCTCACTGGGTTGTGTTTCTGCTTCACCGGCTATTGCTAACGTGGTAGTGTACCCTTTACCTACTGTATCCGCAAATAATGGAACGGTTTGCGCTGGTGGCTCCTTTACCATCCTGCCGCAAGGGGCAACTACTTATACTATAAGTGGTGGATCGAACGTGGTAACGCCTTCAAGTTCTTCCATCTACACAATTACCGGCTCTAACCAATACGGCTGCTTGTCTTCTAACACCGCCTATGCTTCTATCATCGTAAACCCACTGCCTGTGGTTACCGCTTCGGGTAGCCAAATTTGTGCGGGACAGTCGGTAACACTACTCGCTGGTGGTGCTGCTACGTACTCCTATAGCGGTGGCTCTAATGTGGTAACGCCTTCTACTACCACTTCCTACTCCATCACAGGGGCCTCAATGGCTGGTTGTCAAAGTGCTGCGCCTGCTGTTGTTACCATCACAGTAAATGCGGTTCCGGTTGTTTCTGTGAACAGTGGCTCAATTTGCGTTGGTAGCTCGTTTACCATCACGCCTTCTGGCGCTGCAACGTACACGTTTATTAATGGCGGACCAGTAGTTAATCCTAACACCACCATGTCGTACTTTGTATCAGGAACTTCTTCTGCAGGTTGCGTAAGTGCAGCTAATGCAGTAGCGACTGTAACCGTTTACCAAAGTCCTTCTATTTCTGCTCAAAGTGGCATGATTTGTATGGGCGAATCGTTCTCTCTGAGTCCGACTGGTGCTGCTGTTTATACCATTACCGGCGGCTCTGCTAACGTTAGTCCAACGGTTACCTCGCAATACACCATCACTGGGGTTTCTGCCGAAGGTTGTGAAAACCTTACCGGGGTGGTTTCAACGGTTGTTGTTAATGCGCTTCCTGTTATCAATGCTTCTGCTTACTCTCCAACTATCTGCGCTGGCGAATCGGCTACTCTCTTGGCTACTGGTACTGGGGTTTACATCTGGACCAGCGCTAACGGCTCACAAATGTCTACCGTTGGTTTCATTGTAATCACTCCAACTGCCACCACCGTTTACACTGTAAATGGCTACTCTTCTGAAGGGTGCGAATCGGCCGCTGTAATGGTTACACAAAACGTATCGGAGTGCGCAGGTATCGCCATGAACGAACTGTCTGGCTTTGATGTGTACCCTAATCCTAATAACGGCTCGTTTGTTATCAGCGCACCATACACTGCTAACTATAGCATTATGAACGCTGCTGGACAATTAATCAGCGAGGGTCAAACAAGTGCAGGTAACACTCAAATTGATCTAAGTAATTATAGCAATGGACTTTATTTTGTTCGCCTGCAAAACAACAACCAAACTTCAGTGATTAAAGTAATTAAACAATAATTACACCCTCTTTTCGTTCGAGACCCGGTCCTTATTGGCCGGGTCTTTTTTTTAGCCCCCCGAAAATCCTATTTTTACACGTTACAACTTGTTGGAACTCTCAGTCATCATAGTCAACTACAACGTAAAGCATTTTCTCGAACAATGCCTACACTCCGTTTACAAAGCATTGGGCAACCTTTCTGCTGAGGTGTTTGTGGTCGATAATAATTCTGTCGATGGCTCTACCGACCTCATCCGCTCCCGCTTCCCTCAAGTAAAACTTATCGCTAATTCTAAAAACACAGGGTTCTCCGCCGCGAATAACCAAGCTATCAAGTTGGCAACAGGCAAATACATTCTCCTCCTCAACCCCGATACCGTTGTTCAAGAAGACACCTTCGAAAAAACAATTGGGTTCATGAATAACCACCCCGATGCTGGGGGACTAGGCATCCGCATGCTCGACGGAAAAGGCCGTTTCTTGCCCGAAAGTAAAAGAGGATTACCAACACCCGCAGTTGCTTTCTATAAAATATTCGGACTCTCTAAACTATTCCCGAAATCAAAACGTTTTGGCCAGTACCACCTCACCTACCTCGATAAAAATCAAAACCACCAAGTAGATATTCTCAGCGGCGCCTTCATGCTCATGCGCAAAGAAGCTCTGGATAAATGCGGACTACTCGACGAAACGTTTTTTATGTACGGCGAAGACATTGACCTTTCCTACCGCATTACCCTCGCTGGTTATAAAAACTACTACTTCGCCGATAGCAGCATCATTCACTACAAGGGTGAAAGCACTAAAAAAAGCAGCGTTAATTACGTTGTGGTGTTCTACAAGGCCATGGCCATTTTCGCACGCAAACATTTTAGCTCTACTAACGCCGGCTTATTCAGTTTCCTCATTCATCTGGCTATCTACCTGAGAGCCGGATTGGCTATTCTCGTGCGCCTTGTTAAACAATTGGCCTTACCCGCACTCGACTTTATCATCCTACTCACTGGCTTATTTGTTCTTAAAAGTGTTTACCAAAACTACCGCGAACTTTATCCGAATTTTTATTCGGCCGAAATCATAAAGGTCTTCTTTCCGCTCTATTCGCTTATTTGGATGTGGTTCGTTTACATGAACGGCGGATACGATAAACCCATTCATTTGCGCAACATTACGCGCGGCGTTATTACCGGTTCTGCAACCATCCTTATTGTTTATTCACTTTTGCCTGAGCACTACCGTTTCTCGCGTGCGCTCATCCTGCTCGGCTCCATTTACACCCTTGGTGTTTACCTGCTTTCCCGCATCACGTTTCATTTCGCCGGCATCAAGTCCATGCAAATCGGACGTCGTGCCGAACGCATCGCCATCATCGGTAGCGAACACGAATTTGAACGCGTAAACAGTTTACTTCGCGAAACAAAAATAAATGCCGAATACATTGGGTTCATCACCATCAACGATGTATCCCCGCACACCAATTGCATCGGCAACTACAACCATGCCGAAGAAATTATTCAATTGCACAGCATCAACGAAATTATTTTCTGCGCTAAAGATCTTTCGTCACAAGAAATTATTGCAAAAATGACAACGCTCGCGGCAATGGGCTTAGAATATAAAATCGCCCCGCCCGAAAGCCTCTCTGTTATTGGCAGTAGCAGCATTGATACCGCTGGTGAACTTTATGTGATCGACGTTAATAATGTAGGACGACCGGCCAATAAACGCACCAAACGCTTACTCGATGTCTTCGTAAGTTTAACCCTCCTTCCGCTTTCACCCGTACTTTTCTTTATTCAAAAAAATAAAGCCGGCTTCCTGCGTAACGTGGTACAGGTGTTATTCGGACTAAAAACCTGGGTAGGTTACGGCAATGTAAGTCCCGTTGAATTACCCAATATAAAACCGTCGGTACTCACGCCAGCCATTTTATTAGAGGGACCCGTCGACTCGCTGCGCAGCAACAAGGCCCTACTAAATTATGCCCGCGATTACCAGCCCGAAAACGACCTTAAAATCCTTTTCAAAGGCCTTCAACAGTTAGGCAATTAGTCCTTTCTTGTTTTTTGGGTGTACCTCCTCCGTCGGCCGGGCCATCCGCTGTAGCCTTTTCCCCCGCATTAAGCAAATAAAATAACAGCGCCGGCCAGGTCTCCTGCTTCAAAGCTGAGCCAGGCCGGCTTCTATTTGCTAAATGCGGGGTTCAAAGGGCTGCCGCTCCTGTCCCTTACACATCACTTACGCCTTGGTGTACGCCATTTACGGCTCTTCTTTTTCTCTTCTATTAACTATTTTTAAACGCAGCGTGATTGTTAAACTTTGTTTCTAGGTAACCAATGTTCCAACACATTCCCGAACTTGTTTTGAAATTTAAACCATGAAAAACTTTCTTGCTACCTTCCTCTTGTTCTTCAGCCTTGCTAGCATGGGCCAAAACCCTGTCACTTGGAAAGCGACGTACAAACCGATCAGCGCCACAGAAGGCGAAATTACCATCGTTGGCACGCTCGAAAATGGTTGGCATACCTATTCGCAAAGGGCAACCGATGCCGGACCCATTCCTACTACCATCAAGTTCTCGCCTTTAGCTCAATATGATTTAAATGGCAAAACCGAAGAAACTGGCGCACATGAAGAGTTTGTAAAAGCATTCGACGCTAAAATTTTTGTGTTCACAGGTAAGGCCGAATTCCAACAAAAAATCAAGGTCAAAGGCAAGGGGTTTACCATTCCAATTACTATTGAATACATGACTTGCAACGACATGATGTGCCTACCGCCCAAAACCATCACCCTGCAGGTAAAAGTCGGATAAAAAATATACCTTAGTCCCCGCTTTATTTAACAGCCACTGGCTTCACGCAACGCAGTAACGTTCATGAAAAGAATAGTCGTCTTCTTCACCCTCCTTGTCCTTACTTTTTCTGCTTGGTCACAAGCCCTAGGCAACATGGTGAAATGGTCGGTTTCGTCAAAAAAAATTGGCGCCGATAAATTTGAACTCATCTTTACGGCTAAAATTGAGCCGGGTTGGCACCTCTACTCACAAATCGAAACCCCCGATGGTCCGCTACCAACGTATTTCGAATACAATAAAAACAAAGCGTTTAAATTGGTTGGTAAAACCATAGAACCAACGCCACACGAAACCAAGGAGCCCATGTTCGATAACCAGGTGGTACGCTCATTTGAAAACAAGGCCGTGTTCCGCCAAACCATTCAGGCACTTACCGACCAACCTTTTGATGTTACCGGTTTCGTAGATGGCATGGCCTGTAACGACAGTCAGTGCCAAAAGTTTAGTCCACCGTTCGATTTTACTGTACACATTACCGGCGCTGAAGTTGCGGCCACTAGCCCAACTCCGGCTGCTGTCGATACGACTGTCACGCCAACCACTGATTCTGCTACTACTCCTGTTGAAGACACCACCACGCAAACTGCCGTTCGTGCCAGTGAGCCCACGCCATCTGCGCCAGCAGAAGGCAAACGATCGTATTGGGCATTGTTTATTGCCGGCTTCTTGGGCGGCTTCGCGGCGTTATTAACGCCTTGCGTATTCCCCATGATTCCAATGACGGTCAGCTTTTTTACTAAACAAAGTAAAACCCGCTCTGCAGGTATTCGCAACGCCATCATTTACGGGGTCTCTATTATTGCTATTTATGTGTCATTGGGGCTAGCTGTTACGGTTATTTTCGGCGCCGATGCCTTAAATGCCATGGCAACTAACGTCTGGTTCAACCTCTTCTTCTTTGCGTTACTCATCGTTTTTGCCATCTCCTTCCTCGGGGCTTTTGAAATTACATTGCCCTCGGGTTTTGTAAATAAAATGGATGCTAAATCAGATCAAGGTGGACTTCTCGGTATTTTCTTTATGGCATTTACCCTGGGCCTCGTTTCCTTCTCTTGCACGGGTCCAATCATTGGCACCTTGCTTGTGGAGGCAGCGTCATCTAAAGCACTTGCCGGACCATTTTTCGGTATGTTAGGGTTCTCCCTCGCACTTGCCCTGCCGTTTACTTTGTTTGCGGCCTTCCCTGGTTGGATGAACTCCCTCCCTAAATCAGGCGGCTGGCTCAACTCCGTAAAAGTTGTCCTCGGCTTTTTAGAAATCGCTCTCGCCATGAAGTTCTTGTCCAACGCCGACTTAGTAACAGATGCCCACATCATAACGCGCGAAGTATTTCTTATTGTTTGGATAGTGGTGTTCGGCTTACTCGGCGCCTACCTCATGGGCTGGTTCATATTGCCACACGATTCGCCACACAAACACGTGAGTGTTGGCAAACTCTTACTCGCCATGATCTCGTTTGCCTTTACCTTCTACCTTATTCCCGGTTTATGGGGCGCCCCGCTCAAACTGATCAGCGGTTTCCCACCACCACTCGAATACAACGAGGGTTCTGAATTCTTTAATCGCTCTGCCGCACCTGCTGCTACACACAGCGAAGCTGTGCCTGGTATGCATCCCGGACCTAATGGTATCCCTGCCTTTCACGATTATTATCAGGCATTGGAGTACTCTAAAAAAGTGAAAAAGCCCATCATGCTCGATTTCACTGGTAAGGCCTGCATCAACTGCCGTAAAATGGAAGCACAAGTGTGGAGCGACCCTGACGTAAAGCGCAAACTTTCAGAAGAATTTATCTTGGTTTCGCTGTATTTCGACGACCGCAAAGAATTACCTACTGAACTTCAAAAAGAAGTGGAGTGGAGTGGCAGCGTGAGAAAACTCAAAACCGAAGGCGATCGCTGGAGTCACCTCGAAATTACCCGCTACCACTCAAGCACCCAACCACAATACTATATTATCGACCACAACGAAACCCGTTTTGTCGACTCTACCAGTTACGACCCCGATATTAATAAATACATCAATTGGCTTAACACAGGTTTAGCCGGTTATAGGAAAAAACACGGCGCTTAAGCCGTATATTTGTATCAGTAAATCAATTACCATGTTATCTCCAAACCTCAGCAAAGCCCTCAACAAACAAATTGAACACGAGGGGTTTTCATCGCAATTTTATCTCGCAATGGCCAGTTGGGCAGAAACTCAAGGCCTCAATGGCGTGGCGGCGTTTCTCTTTCATCATGCCGATGAAGAACGCATGCACATGCTAAAGCTGATTAAGTTTGTGAATGAACGTGGCGGACACGGTGTAGTGCCTGCCTTGAAGCAACCACCTACCACCTTCAAATCAGTGAAGGCCGTGTTTGAAGAAATTTTAAAACATGAAATCAATGTGACCAACACCATCAATCAGTTGGTAGACCAAACATTGAAAGAAAAAGATTATACCACGCATAACTTCTTACAATGGTACGTAAGCGAACAAATTGAAGAAGAAGCATTGGCGCGCCAAATCGTTGATAAACTCAAATTGATTGGTGATGACAAAGGTGGACTTTACTTTTTTGACCGTGACCTTGAAAGCTTGGCAGGCCAAGTAGAAGCCAAGGAGAATGGCGGAAAAGAAGGCAAGTAATACCATAAAAAAAGGGGAGTCAATGACTCCCCTTTTTTTGCTCGTATACTAATGACTAGTTGGTTACAAACACAAACACGTCTTCATCTTCTCGTTTCATCAAGTACTTCTCGCGTGCTACTGTTTCTAAATACTTTGGGTCTTTTCTTAACGCGTTTAAGTACTGCCGATTTAACTTTATTTGATCGTGGTAATACGTGGTGTCTTTCGCTAACTTATCACACTTCTGCACTAACGCATACTGCGAGAATACGTCGTTCTTGTCAAAAAACAACAACCACACTATTAGTCCCAGTGATGAAAGGAGGTACTTGTTGCGTATTAGCCTTAGAAAAAACATTTACTTTGTAAGATTAAAAATACCGGCTTAATGCGTCGCACCTCCCACCTTCCAATAAACCTTATCAAGATGGCGCTGTTAACTCTTGCGCTAACCGGCTGTAATCGCAACGATGACTTTAGCCAGGTACCTCCGCACATTCTGCCAATCGATTCGTTTGCTCAAATAATGACCGACTTTGCCATCGCCGAAAGTGCCACTAACATGAACATTGGCAACCAACCCGTGTTTCGCCTCGATACGGCCTATGCGTTTAATCCAGTTCAAGAACACGGCATCTCTCGGGCACGTCTCGACTCTTCAATGGCCTTTTATGCGCGACACCCAGAGCGTTACGAAAAAGTTTATCAAATTGTACTCGACAATTTGAATGCCTTGAAAAAAATAGAGAAATAAACTGCCGTTTATTCCACCGTTACACTCTTCGCTAAATTACGCGGCTGATCAACATTACAACCACGCATCACAGCAATGTGGTACGATAACAATTGCAACGGAATCACGGCCACCAGTGGCACTAACAACTCATCCGTTTCAGGAATTTCAATAACATGATCAGACATGGATTTTACTTCCTTGTCGCCAGATGTAACCACCGCAGTGATCCTGCCTTTACGGGCCTTTACTTCTTGTATATTGCTGACTACCTTTTCATAACTGTTGCCCTTGGTGGCAATTACAAACACCGGCATTTCTTCGTCAATAAGGGCAATTGGTCCGTGCTTCATTTCTGCAGCGGGGTACCCTTCAGCATGGATATACGATATCTCTTTCAGTTTTAAAGCCCCCTCAAGTGCAACTGGGAAACAAACGCCTCGTCCTAAATACAACGCATTGCGGCTGTCTTTGTTGGTGTAGGCAATTTCTCTTAACTGATCGTTTAATTTTAAAACCTCTTCAATCTTCGATGGTATGGCTTCCATCTCATATAAAAGCTGGCGGTAACGGCTCTCAGGCAAGGTGCCGCGCACACGCGACATGTGCAGAGCCATTAGGGTAAGCACGGTTACTTGGGCAGTAAAGGCCTTGGTGCTGGCTACGCCAATCTCTGGACCAGCATGGGTATAACTACCGCCATGTGTAGCGCGCGCTATTGAGGACCCTACCACGTTGCAAATACCAAGCACCGTGGCGCCCTTCGATTTTGCTAGCTCTATAGCGGCTAACGTATCGGCGGTTTCGCCACTTTGTGAAATAGCAATTACAATGTCCTCCGGATAAATAATGGGATTGCGGTACCTAAATTCCGAAGCGTACTCCACTTCAACAGGTATCCGTGCCATCTCCTCAAACAAATATTCTCCTACCAAACCTGCGTGCCACGAGGTACCACAGGCTACAAAAATAATGCGACGGGCTTTTTCAAATTTCTTTTCGTGATCAACAATACCGCCTAATTTTATTTCGCCTTCGGCCGATAACAAACGACCACGCATGCTGTCCATAATAGACCGTGGCTGCTCATAAATCTCCTTTAACATGAAGTGATCGTAGCCCCCTTTTTCGATGGACTCTAACTCCAACGTGAGTTTTTGCACGTAGGGCGTAATCTCTTTGTCCTTAAGGTTTCTGATTTTTAATTCTTGACCCTTGCGCAAAATGGCCACTTGCTCATCGTCTAAATACACCACATTCTTGGTGTACTCAATAATGGGCGAGGCATCAGAGGCTACAAAATAATCATCGCTGCCAACGCCAATAACCATCGGACTCCCCTTCTTCGCCGCTACCAGCGTTTCAGGGTCGTTACGGTGCATAACAACGATGGCGTAGGCGCCTATCACCTGGCGAAGCGCGGCTTGCACAGCATGACCTAATTTCATGTTCTCGTGCACCATAATGTCTTCTATCAAATGCGCCAATACCTCGGTATCGGTTTGTGATAAAAACACATGTCCTCTTTTTTCCAATCCGGCTTTTATAGAAGCATAGTTTTCAATAATGCCATTATGTATTAGCACTAAATCGCCCGATTGCGAAAAATGAGGGTGCGAGTTAACATCGTTGGGCTCACCGTGAGTCGCCCAACGGGTATGACCAATGCCAATACTTCCACCCATGTCCTGACCATTGGCAAAGGCCATCAATTCACTTACTTTTCCTTTTTTCTTGTAAACGTTTAATTTACCCGATTTGCTGATTAATGCCACACCGGCACTGTCATAACCGCGGTACTCGAGACGTTGAAGTCCCTTTATCATTATAGGATATGCTTCGCGATCACCGATGTAACCAACTATTCCACACATAAATTATCTCTTAACTTTACTAATTTAAGCATTTAACGTACTAATACCCTGGGCAAGTGCTATTATTGTTGTTTACCACAAGCTTTTACTTGCTCATGTGCAGGAAGCTAATTTCCTTTGGTGTCAAAAAGCGCCACTTGCCACGTGAGATGTCCTTCTTCGTTAATCCAGCAAACGAAACACGGTCGAGTTTTATTACTTCGTAACCTAAGTGCTCAAATAAACGGCGCACAATACGGTTACGTCCACTGTGAATTTCGATACCTACTTCCTTACGGCTCTCACCCGGAAATTGCAAATCGTCGGCTTGAATCATGCCATCTTCCAACTCCACCCCTTCAATAATTTGACGGAAATGGTCGGCTCTGAGCCCCTTGCTTAGCGTAACATGGTAAATTTTCTTGACACCGTATTTTGGATGGGTTAACCGTGAGGTAATATCGCCATCATTGGTCAACAACAACACCCCCGTGGTATTCCGGTCTAAACGGCCAACGGGATAAACGCGCTCCTTGCAGGCGCCTTCTATCAAGTGCATCACTGTTCTGCGCTCTCTCGGATCTTCTACTGTAGTGATGTAATCTTTTGGCTTGTTTAATAAAATATAAACGCGCTTTTCGCCTTTTACCGCTTCATCACCATAGGTGACTTTATCGCCCGGATTAATTTTATGGCCTAATTGGGTCACCACTTCGCCATTCACCTTCACCGCACCACTGGTAATAAGCACGTCGGCATCGCGGCGTGACGCAATACCCGAATTAGACAAATATTTATTCAACCGAATGAGTCCGTCTTCACCAGCTAAACTTTTAGGGCCCGCTGGTTTACCCTTTTTAGAGAAACGATCGCTCTTTCCCCGGTAGCCACCATCGTCGTCGCGGCGTGGTTTCTTATAGTCTGAACGGTCGCTGCTCGTGCGGCGAGCGGGACGTTCGTTATCACTGTCATAACTTTTCTTTCTGAAGCTTGGCTCTTCTGCCCCATCGTCGCCCCAACCTTTTGAATCACTGTCTGGTTGTCTGCGGCGAGGCGCGTCATCACCACTTCTCGATTTTCTAAAACCGCCTTCGCGGCTCTTAAACGCTGGCTTGTCGCCGTCTTCTCTTTTTTCACGAAAAGGTCTTTCTTCACCGTCTTCCCGTTTTCTAAACGACGAACGTTCACCGTCGTCGCGGCGTGAACGAAACGTTTTTTCTTCGCCACCACGGGTGTAACTTTTCTTTTCGCCATCATCGCGGCGCTTACGAAACGATCCTTCGTCCCCATCACGCTTTCTAAAAGCCGGCTTATCACCATCATCGCGGCGTTTGCGGAAACCGCCTTCATCGCCATCGCGTTTACGAAACGCTGGTTTATCGCCACTATCACTGCGTTTACGGAAGGCTGGACGATCACCGTCGTCGCGGCGTTTACGAAAACCACCCTCGTCGTTATCGCGTTTTCTAAATGCTGGCTTATCTCCGTCGTCGCGTTTTCTAAACGCTGGTTTATCACCGCCATCGCGCGACTTGCCGTAACCGCCTTCGCGTTTCGGAAAGGTCTTATCTGCATTGAAACGGGACTTGCTGTAAGAGCCTTCTTCGCCTGAAGTGCGCTTCCTGAAAGCTGGACGATCGCCGTCGTCTGATTTCTTAAAGGAACGTTCGCCCCCTCTTTCTTTGTTTTTTGAAAAAGAGCGCTTTGCCTTGTACGCACTCTTGCGACCCTTGCCGCCTGAATTTCCGGTTTTTGCCATACTACAAATTTACCGATTAACGGGCAACTGCGCGGAAAGCATCGGGTAAATGTTTTACAGTAAGCCCGTTGGTATCCTCAATAATCGAAATTATGTCGAATCGGGCCTCTGTTTCAACCTTGTTTTCGACCAAGTAATGATTCGCCGCGGCAATAATTCGCCGCTGCTGCCCTACAGAAACGGTTAATTCAGGCGCAAGCAGGGCGTTGGCCGACCGTGTTTTAACCTCGGCAAAAACAACCCAACGGTTATCCGTGGCAATAATGTCGATTTCGTACCTCCTGAAGCGCCAATTGACTTCAAGTATCGAAAATCCTGCTTCTTGGAGCAGTTTTCGGGCGGCCGTTTCTCCAGCCTGGCCCAGTGTTTGTTTCTTTTTTGGGTGCATACGTCTCAGTTAATTCCAAAACGCAGTTATTTCTTTCGTGACAAGAATCTACGCGTTTATGCATTTTGGGTATTGCTGAAATTACATACTTTAGCTGCTGCATGCTTAAGTCGGTCTTCAAAATATCTGCACTAACGCTTTTTTGGCTGCTCATTACGGGCGCTGGAGAAGCCACCTTTACTGGTAGTTTAAATTTTAGATACATCACTAACAAAGACACTTCGCTCAATGTTTACTTGGTAAAGGAGCCCTTTGTGCGACTCGATCAGTATGCAAAAAACAGCAAACAAATCGAAGGAAGTTATATATTCGACCTCTCTAAAAATTCAGCTAAATTTATTAGTCCACGGCGAAAAGTTTACGGCGAGCAAAAATCAACGCGCCTTCAAGAACCCAAAGGGCATTGCACGGTTTATAAAGAAGAAGGGTCGTTTGAAGTAGCTGGTTACAAATGCATAAAATACACCGTGCGTAACCTCGAAGAAAACACCGAAATAACCTACTTCATTCACCACGGTAAATTCACCTTCTTTACCCCACTGGTTAAATTATGGAACCGCAGCGATAAACAAAGTGTTTACTTCTTACAAATAACCGGACTGCCACCGGGTGCAATGCCCATGAAAAGTGAAGAGCGCTTAATTAGTAATCGCTCCTTGGTTTCGTTACTCGAATTCACCAGCGTTTCTACACAAATGCCGCCGGCCGATTTTCAAAAAATTCCAGCTGGTTACACCAAGTTTGAATGACCGTTTAGTTATTCGCTTTCTTTTTCGCCTACGCCAAAAATAAAATTAAGAACGCCGGTAACGAAGGAGAGAATAACGCTAAACAACAGCGCGTTTAAAAAACCGGAAACATGAAAGCCTGCCACCAATTTTTGCGCAAGCAGTATCATTACCGCATTTATTACTAATAAAAATAGCCCCAATGTCACCACCGTTACAGGTATTGTAAGCACGGTAAGAATTGGTTTCACCACCGCGTTTAAAAATGCCAATGCCACCGACACTAAGGCAGCTGTTAAAAAACTATCAACCGCTACACCTGGCAAAAAATTAGCTACTACAAACACCGCAATAGCTGACACTATTAGTCGTAATAAAAAACTCATGCCACAAAGATGCTGTTTTCAGTTGGAGTTTAAAACCGGTATTTAACACCATTGCCTTGCTGTTTGTGCTAATTAAAATAATGGCTGCAAAAAGAAAACTTGTATAAACTATTGTCAGCATATTTGAGACGTTATTTTTTTCTTTTTTTTCTCGCATTATTTGGGCGCCTGATGCCGCCTTCCGCTGTAGCCTTGTAGTTTGTGCACCAGCAGGCCTAATGCGTGCGGGGTTGCCGCATGCAGTAGCTGCAGCACCTCCACCGCATAAGGCCTGCTAATGCCCAACCCACAAGGGCTGCCGCTGCAGTCGGCGGCGCACGTTACCGTGAGTCGTTACCGCTACTTTACTCATTAAGTATACGCCTTTAACCATTTCTTGAATCAGCCTACATTGAAATGCCTTGGTCCCTGTTTGCGAATTGTAGCGTTTCCTAAAAACACTGCACGAAGAACACGTTTAAGATACCGCCCATAGAGCAGTGGCGAAATAAGCGAAAACGCGCGTGAGGGATACGAAAGTAGCCCGACCCCCGCACAAATGGGCAACCGTTTTTTTTGCACGGCCCATTTGTTGCGAGGGGGCACGCCCACATCTAAAAAAACAAGTCGGCTGTATTTGTTGCCATTACTTCTGCGCACTGTGATAGATTCGTTTGAATTGTTGTGGGACTATTCTATCTTTAGTCTTTTACAAAAGCGTATGACTGTATTTCAATTGGCCTCTTTATTGGTTTTTATGTGTGCAGTATTCGCATACATCAATACACGTTATTTAAAGCTCCCGCCGTCGGTAGGTTTAATGGTGATTGCCCTGGTGTTTTCAATTCTTGTTATGATTGAAGGTCACCTCAGCGACAGCTTTCATAACGTAGTGGCAAACGCCGTTCGGCAAGTGGACTTTCCGCATATTTTGCTCGACATCATGTTGGGGTTCTTACTTTTTGCAGGGTCGTTGCATGTTAACCTCGGTTTACTTAAAAAACACTGGAAAGCCATTACCTCGTTCGCTATTCTGGGCACGTTGCTCTCAACCTTTTTATTTGGCACCTTAATTCAACTCGCATTGGGTTTATTCGGTTACGAGGTGCCGTTCTTAATGTGCTTGTTATTTGGCGCTATTGTTTCGCCCACCGATCCAATAGCGGTGTTGGGTATTCTTAAAAAAACCAATGTGCCAAAAGACATCTCCATTATGATTGAAGGCGAATCGTTGTTTAACGATGGTATTGGGGTGGTTATTTTTCTAACGTTGTTAGAGATTGTAGAAGCGGGCACGCAGAACTTCTCAATGGGCTCGGCCTTACTTTTGTTTTTACGAGAAGTAGCCGGAGGACTTTTACTGGGCGGCGCATTAAGTTTAATTATTTTGTTCTTTGTTCGAAAACTTAGCGATTACCACACCATTGTATTGATTTCGTTGGCCATGGTTATGGCAACTGGGCACATTGCCAAATTGATTCACGTTAGTGGTCCCCTTGCAGTTATTGTCATCGGCCTTTTCTCGGGCACCCGCCTTAACGCGGAGCTTTCAGAAGAAACGCGCGATTACCATTCTAAATTTTGGGAGTTAATTGACGATTTTTTAAACGCCTTGCTCTTTGTCATGATTGGTTTTCAAATGGTGTTGCTTGATTTTCTTCCGACCTATCTTGAAATCGGTCTCATTGCAGCAGTGGTGTTGCTCTTGTGCCGCTTTGCATCGTTGCGTTTGCCAATGCTGGCGATGAAAGACAAAGCCATTCATAATAACAATACCGCATTAATTATGACCTGGGGCGGTTTGCGCGGCGGACTATCCATTGCGCTTACCTTATCGCTGCCGGAGTCTGGCTATAAAACTATTTATATTGCCATCACCTTTATTATTGTGGTTATTTCAGTATTGCTACAAGCACTAACAACCGAGCGGTTGGTTAAAAAACTTTTCCCCGGCAACCTCAGCGAACCGGCGCCGCATCATTGATTACGTTTTCTGCTTTTTCTTTTTAGCAGCAGGAAACAGAATGTTGTTTAATATTAACCGGTAACCGGGTGAATTGGGGTGCAAGGCCAAATCGGTTGGTGGCTCTTCTACACGGTGTTCGTAGTCTTCAGGGTCGTGACCACTATAAAAAGACCAGGTCCCTTTTCCATATTCGCCGTGAATGTAGCGTGCTTCGTTGAGTGCCTTGTTCTCACCCATAACCAGCACCCCTTTCTTAATATACTCTTTATTGAAGGCGGCTGTTTGTCCCCAAAACCCCTTTATAGTCGTTGTATGGTTTTGGCACAACATGGTTGGCACCGGGTCCCATTTCGCTGAAAAATCAAACAACGAAAACACATCGTTTTTTTCGGTTACATACGCTCGCCGTTGGTGGTAGGTGTCAATAGTTGAATACTCGTATTCATACGGGTTCATGCTTAAGCGGTAATTCTCAAAGGCAAACCCTTGTGAAAAATCTATTTTAGATTGTGCCATAGGGTCGGCAGCATCGTGGTCAAAAATATTGGCACAAATATCAACCCCCTCTGCCGCCAGAGCAATATCATAACTATCGGTAGCGCTGCACATGGCAAACAAAAAACCCCCGTTCATAACGAAGGCCTTTATCATTTTTGCCGTATGCAATTTCATTTGAGACACTTTGGCAAAGCCCAATTTTTTTGCCATTTCTTCATTGTCGCGCACCTCTTGTTGGTACCACGCTGTTTGATGAAAACCAGCGTAAAACTTTCCGAACTGGCCGGTAAAATCTTCATGGTGCAAGTGCAGCCAATCATAGTCCTTCAGCTTGCCCAAGTACACCTCTTCATCATAAATAACATCGTAGGGAATTTCGGCATAACTCAGCACCAAGGTAACCGCATCGTCCCATGGCTGTTTTCCCTTGGGTGAATAAACCGCAATTTTTGGCGCCTTCTCCAACTTTACAGCATCTTGATTTATTTCAGGATTTTGAATGTCACTTAAAATGGCGGCGCCTTGTGCGTCTGAAATTTGCTCGTAACTAACGCCCCTAACAATGCATTCGTTGGCCACGGCCTTGGCTGCAGGAATCATAAAACTGCCGCCACGGTAATTGAGCAACCAATGAATTTCTAGTTCACCTTTTAATGCCCAATAAGCAATGCCATACGCCTTAAGATGATTTTTTTGCGAATCGTCCATCGGCAACAAATAATAAGCTCCACGCGAGCTTAGCATTGCTACTAAAAATAATAGGGTTAACAGGCGTTTCATCACTAGCACAAGTTAGGAAAAAGTAAGATGAATGCCGTTGAAAAAAAGGTTAATTCGCCGATTTAACTAATTTGTTGTGCAGCCCGTCAATTAGCGTCAAAATTGGTTGAATAGCGGCTGCATCGTACCTGCCGGCCGACTCAGCCCTCACAAATTCTGCAAACAGTGCTTTCAAATCTTCAAGCAAGAAGGCCTGATTGGTTTCTAGCTTAATGCTGTTTAACATTACGATCAAATTTTTTAGTGACTCCCGTTGATCGATTAATGTTTTATTGGTCTTCTCATCCTTCAGCTTACTAGCAATGTGGGCAGAGACATAGAGACCTTCAATCCAGCACCCTGTTAATATAATGGCGGAGGTACCGGGACGGTTATTGTACTTTAAAATTTCATCGACACGTTTGAAGGCGCCTGTTACTAGACTTAGCACAGAATCCTTTCTATCTTTATTGGCTTCAATGCGCTCAAACAGCGTTTGATCAAATGCCGAACTCACCCCCAACGATTGGGCTAGTATGTTCACGCATTTTAGATAAATCATGCTTTCTTGTGTTTGATTGAAGGAAGAAGCGATGATTAAATCAGATCCGTAAAAGCCAAGATTGGCGGCTTTATAAAATTCGGCTGGATAATTGTTGACGGCTTTAGGGTCCGCTAAAAGCGAGTGGTCGTATTCAATCTTTTTTTCATCAATTAATTGATTGATGATGCGTTTATCAGGTAAGGTGACAAATACGTTTTGTGCATCATAACGGCTTTCTTCAAGCGTGGGCTTCATTTGCTCACTCTCACTTATCAACTCTTCGTGCTTGTCGGCGCTCGATGACGAGCAACTCACCAACCAGCCGGAAGCCACAACACATACTAC
>JACCDS012331160.1_pt1 | contig 30295 bp, 24 predicted proteins | sample 7446441 | NCBI WGS metagenome assembly JACCDS01 (sample SAMN15323445, study PRJNA562643) | freshwater metagenome | isolation source: river surface water | place: USA:Blue River Watershed | collected 2017-08-17 | reverse complement strand
GTTGACGATGAACGCCAAGTCATGTGGAAACAGACGCAGGTTGAGGTTGTGCATCACCGCGCCGGCCGCTGGAATGCCGAAATAGCACTCGAGGTGCGCGTAGTGATTCCAGCTCAAGGTGGCCACGCGGTCGCCGGGCTGGACACCCGCAGCGACCAACACTTCCGCCAAGGCCAGCGCACGCCGGTGGAAGTCGCGAAAGGTGTGGCGGTGCAGCGACTTGTCCGGCATGCGGCTCACGATCTCCACGTCAGCGTGATACCGCCCCGCACGATCCAGGAAATGGTTCAGCGACAGGGCCGCACGCATCATCGTTGAGACTGCGGTCATGGAAACTCCTCGGCAGCCGGAAGCTGTGGTGTGATGGAACTCGCCGCCCGCCCCGAACGATCGGCGACAACGTCGGAAAGATCGGCGGCGCAAGCCCCGAGGGCGATACCCGGCTGTGGTCCGCAGCCCAATTGCGCGTGCACCGCGGGCATCAGGATGGCGAACATGCGTGTCGACAACCCGTCGACACCCAGTCGGCTGCTCGCTCGGTACCACTGCCCGGCCCAGTTCAGCGCACCGAGCACGGTCTGCCGCACGAGAACTACATCGGAGTCGACCCAACCGTTCGCAGCAGCAGCACGGATGGCTCGGTCCCAGAGATCCTCGTAGCGATTTCGCGAGGCCATCACCCGCCGCACCGCCGGCTCGGAGAGGCTCCGCCACTCGTACACCAACACCATCAGCGCGTCCAAGTTGGCCCCGAGCAGTGCGGTCAGGTGGCGGCGCACCATGGCCAGCAACTGCTCCGGCAACCTGCACTCGGTGGCCAAGCCCTCCTGCACTGACGCATGCACGTCGCGGATGCCCTCTTCCATCACCGTGACGAGGAGTTCTTCCTTGGTGGCGAAGTGATAGAAGAGCGAGCCCGACTTGATGCCCAGTTCCACCGCAATCTGGCGCACCGAGGTGCGCTCGAACCCCTGCCGCCTGAACAGGCTGGCTGCGGCCCTCAGGATTTCCTGCCGTCGATGGCTATCCACCTGTTGCGTCATCGCTTACACTATATCAGCTAACAAGCGTTAGGTCGAAAATCCACGCAACGACAAATCGAGCCACTCGAGCGCCATGCTTCAACGCCCCCTCTTCACCTCCGAGCACGACCTCTTCCGCGAGCAGGTCCGGCGCTTCTTCGACCGCGAGGTCACGCCCCACCATGCGCGCTGGGAGGCCGAAGGCATCGTGCCGCGTTCCGTGTGGCGCGCGGCCGGCGCGGCCGGGCTGCTGTGCCCCGCCGTCCCAGAGACCTATGGCGGCGGTGGCGGCAGCCGCCTGCACAGCGCCGTGCTGATCGAGGAGGTGGCCCGCGCCGGCGCCAGCGGCATCGGCTTCGGGCTGCACTCCGACATCGTCGCCCCCTACATCCTGGCCTACGGCAGCGAGGAGCAAAAGCGCCGCTGGCTGCCGCCAATGGCGCGCGGCGAGGTCATCGGCGCCATCGCGATGACCGAGCCCGGCGCCGGCAGCGACCTGCAGGCGGTGCGCACCACGGCGCTGCGCGACGGCGACGAACTGGTGGTCAACGGCCAGAAGACCTTCATCACCAACGGCCAGAACGCCGACCTCGTGATCGTGGTCGCCAAGACCGACCCGTCAGCCGGCGCCAAGGGCACCTCGCTGGTGCTGGTGGAGACCGACCGGGCCGGCTTCAAGCGCGGGCGCAACCTAGAGAAGATCGGCATGAAGGCGCAGGACACCTCGGAGCTGTTCTTCGACGGCGTGCGCGTGCCGGCCGCCAACATCCTCGGCGGCGAGGGCAAGGGCTTCATCCTGCTGATGCAGGAGCTGGCCTGGGAGCGCATGCAAATCGCCATCGGCGCAGCCGCCGGCGCCGAGGCGGCGCTGCAATGGACGCTGGACTACACCAAGGAGCGCAAGGCCTTCGGCCAGCGCGTCATCGACTTCCAGCACAACCGCTTCCGCCTGGCCGAATGGAAGACGCAGGTGCAGGTGATGCGCGTCTTCGTCGATCGGCTGATGGACGAACTGCTGCGCGGGCAGCTCGACGCCGCGACCGCCGCCATGGCCAAGTACTGGACCACCGACCTGCACTGTCGGCTGCTCGACGACTGCCTGCAGATGTTCGGCGGCTTCGGCTACATGTGGGAGTACCCGATCGCGCGCGCCTATGCCGACGCGCGCGTCTCCCGCATCTACGGCGGCACGAACGAGATCATGAAGGAGATCGTCGGCCGCACGCTGTGACGCGCCGCCGGGCCGAAGCGCCTGCGGACCGTCCCCCTCACCCTCTCATCCAAACGCCCATGACCGAAGCATTCATCTACGACGCCGTGCGCACCCCGCGCGGCAAGGGCCGCGCCTCGGGCGCGCTGCACGGCAGCACGCCGATCCATCTGGCCGTCACCGCGCTGCAGGCGCTGCGCGATCGCAACCGGCTCAACACCGCGCAGATCGACGACGTGATCCTCGGCTGTGTGGAGCCGGTCGGCGAACAGGGTGCCAACATCGCCCGCGTCGCGGCGCTGGTGGCCGGCTACGACGAGTCGGCGCCAGGGGTGCAGATCAACCGCTACTGCGCCTCGGGCCTAGAGGCATGCAACATGGCCACGGCCAAGGTGATGTCGGGCCAATCGCCGCTGGCCGTCGGCGGCGGCGTCGAGAGCATGAGCCGCGTGCCCATGGGCACCGGTGGCGGCGCCTGGCCGGCCGACCCGGCGGTAGCGCTGCCCACCTACTTCGTGCCGCAGGGCATCTCCGCCGACCTGATCGCGACGCTCTATGGGTATACGCGGGCCGACGTCGATGCCTATGCGCTGGAAAGCCAGCGGCGTGCCGCTGCCGCCTGGCAAGAGGGCCGCTTCGCGAAGTCGATCGTTCCGGTGCGCGACGTCAACGGCCTGGTGGTGCTCGACCGCGACGAGCACATGCGCCCCGAAACCACGATCGAATCGCTGACCAAGCTCGAGCCCTCGTTCAAGCTCCAGGGCGAGCGCGCCGGCTTCGACGCGGTGGCGCTGCAGCGCTACCCGCAGCTCGAACGCATCGAACACGTGCACCACGCCGGCAACTCCTCGGGCATCGTCGACGGCGCGGCCGCCGTGCTCATCGGCAACGCCGAGGTCGGCAAGCGCCTGGGGCTGAAGCCGCGCGCGCGCATCCGCTCGTTCGCCTCCGTCGGCAGCGAGCCGACCATCATGCTCACCGGCCCGTCGTTCTCGGCCGAGAAGGCGCTCAAGCTGGCCGGCATGTCCTGTTCCGACATCGATCTGTTCGAGCTCAACGAGGCCTTCGCGTCGGTCGTGCTGCGCTTCATGGAGGTGATGAACGTGCCGCACGCGCGCATGAACGTCAACGGCGGCGCCATCGCGATGGGACATCCGCTGGGCGCCACCGGGGCCATGATCCTCGGCACCCTGCTCGACGAGCTCGAGCGCCGCAACCTTGCCACCGGGCTGGCCACGCTGTGCGTGGGCGCCGGCATGGGCACCGCCACCATCATCGAGCGCGTCTGAATCGCTCCGATCGGGAACTCTCACCATGAGCATCGACTACCAAGCAGGCGCCGACGGCATCGCCACCCTGACGTGGCAGATGAGTGACGCGCCGATGAACGTCCTCAACGCGGCCTCGATGGCCGCCTATGCGGCCGCGGTGCGACGCGCCATCGCCGACCCCGCCATCAAGGGCGTGATCGTCACCTCGGCCAAGCCAGAGTTCATCGCCGGCGGCGACCTGAACATGCTGCTGGCCTTCAGCGACGCGCAGGCCATGATGCGCTTCACCGAGGATCTGCACGCCCTGATGCGCGGCATCGAGAAGAGCGGCAAGCCCTTCGTCGCGGCGCTCAACGGCAGCGCGTTGGGCGGCGGCTACGAGGTGGCGATGAGCTGCCACCGCCGCATCGCCGCCGACAACCCGAAGGCGCAGATCGGCCTGCCCGAGGTGGGCCTGGGCCTGCTGCCCGGCGGCGGCGGCACGCAGCGCCTGCCGCGATTGATCGGCATCCGGCCCGCCCTGCCCTTCCTGCTGGAAGGCAAGAAGGTCTCGCCGGCGCAGGCGCTGAAGGCCGGCATGGTGGACGAGGTCGTGCCGCCGACCGAGCTGCTGGCGCGCGCACGCGCCTGGCTGCTGGCGGCGAAGCCCGAGGACGCGATCCAGCCCTGGGACCGCAAGGGTTTCAAGCTGCCCGGCGGTCCGGTGCAGAGCCCGGCCGGCTACGAGACCTTCACCGCCGGCAATGCGCTGCTGCGCGCCAAGACCTTCGGCAACTACCCAGCGCCCGAAGCGATCATGAGCTGCGTCTACAACGGCTGCCAGGTCGACATCGACACCGCCCTGAAGATCGAGGGGCGCGAGTTCGTCAAGCTCACCGTCGGCCCGGTGTCGAAGAACATGATCCGCACGCTGTTCTTCGGCATCGGCGAAGCCAGCAAGCTCGCCGCCCGACCCAAGGGTGTGCCGCCGGCCAGCTACCGCCGCGTCGGCATCCTCGGCGCCGGCATGATGGGCGCCGGCATCGCCTGCGCGGCGGCCGAGGCCGGGCTCGATGTGGTGCTGCTGGACACCACGGCCGAACTCGCGGCGCGCGGCAAGGCCTACGGCGAGGCGCGCTGGGCCAAGCAGGCCGAGCAGGGCCGCCTGAGCGCCGAGAAATGCGCCGCGCTGGCGGCCCGGGTGCGGCCCACGGCCGACTTCGCGGCGCTGGATGGCTGCGACATCGTGGTCGAGGCCGTGTTCGAGGACCGCGCCCTGAAGGCCGACGTGACCCGCAAGGCGGAGGCCCAGCTCGCGCCCGACGCCATCTTCGCCAGCAACACGTCGACGCTTCCCATCAGCGGCCTGGCGCAGGCCTCGGCGCGGCCGGCCAACTTCATCGGCCTGCACTTCTTCTCGCCGGCCGAGAAGATGCCGCTGGTCGAGGTCATTGTCGGCAAGGCGACGAGCGAATCCTGCCTGGCCCGCGCGCTCGACTTCGTGAAGGCGCTGCGCAAGACGCCCATCGTCGTGAACGACAGCCGCGGCTTCTACACCAGCCGCGTGTTCTCCACCTATGTCGGCGAGGGCCTGACGCTGCTGGCCGAAGGCGTGGCGCCGGCCTTGATCGACAACGCCGGCCGCATGGCCGGTATGCCGGTGGGGCCGCTGGCGCTGGCCGACGAGGTCTCGCTCGAACTGATGGCCCGCATCCGCCGCCAGACTGCCGCCGACCTGGGCTCGGCCTACCAGCGCAGCGCCATCGACGAGGTCTGCGAGCGCATGGTCGACAGCGCCCTCGGCCGCCTTGGCAAGAAGGCCGGCAAGGGCTTCTACGAGTATCCGCAGGGTGCCACCAAGCACCTGTGGGCCGGCCTGGCCGGCCTGTGGAAGCCGGCAGCGACACAGCCGGACGTGGCCGAGGTCAGGCAGCGGCTCATGGCGATCCAGTCCATCGAAACCGTGCGCTGCCTCGAGGAGGGCGTGCTGCGCGCGCCGATCGACGCCGACGTCGGCGCCATCCTCGGCTGGGGTTTCCCGGCCTACCTTGGCGGCCCGATCGGACAGATCCACAGCCGCGGTGTGGCTGCCTTCGTGGCCGACTGCGACGAGCTGGCGCGCCGCCACGGCCCGCGCTTCGAGCCACCCAAGAGCCTGCGCACGATGGCCGCCGAAGGCAAGACCTTCTTCGCGCGCTGACGGCCCCATCTGCGCGCTGTCCGCCCAACGCCCTCTTCGAGAGACCCAAGACCGCATGCCCACCATCGAGTCCGCCATCGACCGGCAGTCCGAAACCTTCCAGGCCCAGCGCCAGCAGATGCTGGCCTTGATCGACAACTTCCGCGACCTGGAAGGTCGCGTGCGCGACACCTCCAACGCGATGGAGTCGCGTTTTCGCGAGCGCCGGCAGCTTCTGCCGCGCGAGCGCGTGTCGCTGCTGCTGGACCGCGGCTCGCCGTGGCTGGAGCTGTCCACGCTGGCCGGCCTGCGCCTGCACGACGACGACGGCGAGAAGAACGTGCTCGGCGGGGCGCTGATCACCGGCATCGGCATCGTCTCGGGCATCCGCTGCATGGTCATCGCCTCCGACAGCGCCATCAAGGGCGGCACCATCACGCCGATGGGCATGCGCAAGAGCCTGCGCGCCGAGGCCATCGCGCTGGAGAACCGGCTGCCGGTGGTGCGGCTGGTCGAATCGGGCGGTGCCAACCTGATGCACGTGGGCGAGGTCTTCATCGAAGGCGGCCGCGGCTTCGCCAACCAGGCGCGGCTGTCGGCGGCCGGTATTCCACAGGTCACCGTGATGCACGGCCACTCCACCGCCGGCGGCGCGTATCTGCCGGGCATGTCCGACTACGTGATCATGGTGCGCGGGCGTGCCAAGGCCTTCCTGGCCGGCCCGCCGCTGCTGAAGGCGGCCACGGGCGAGATTGCCGGTGACGAGGAACTGGGCGGCGCCGAGATGCACACCCGGGTCTCCGGCGTGGCCGAGTACCTGGCCGAGGACGATGCCGACGGCATCCGCATCGCGCGCGACGTGCTCGCGCGCATGCCGTGGAACGACAAGCCCGGCCAGGGCACAGGGCGCGGCTGGAAGCCGCCGCGCTACGCCGCCGAGGAGATCGCCGGCCTGGTGCCGCCCGACTACCGCCAGCCCTACGACGTGCGCGAGTTGCTCGCGCGCCTGATCGATGATTCGGACTTCCTCGACTTCAAGCCCGAGTTCGGCGCCGCCACCGTGTGCGGACACGGCGCCATCGAAGGCCAGCCCTGCGGCTTCATCGGCAACAACGGCCCGATCGACCCGCAGGGCGCGAACAAGGCCACGCAGTTCATGCAGCTGTGCGAGCAGTCGGGCACGCCGCTGATCTACCTGCAGAACACCACCGGTTTCATGGTCGGCAAGGAGGTCGAGCAGGTCGGCATGATCAAGCACGGCGCGAAGATGATCCAGGCCGTCACCAACTGCAAGGTGCCGCGCATCACGCTGATGATCGGCGCCTCCTTCGGTGCCGGCAACTACGGCATGTGCGGCCGCGCCTACGACCCGCAGTTCGTGTTCGCGTGGCCGAACGCGCGCGTCGCGGTGATGGGTGGCGAGCAGGCGGCGATGGTGATGCGCATCGTCACCGAGGAGAAGATGGCGCGCGCCGGCAAGGCGCCGCCCGAGGCCATGCTCGAGGGCATGCGCGCCGAGATCCTGAAGCGCTTCGACATGGAATCGCACTCGCTGTTCGCCACCGCGCGGCTGTGGGATGACGGCATCATCGACCCGCGCGACACGCGCGCCGTGCTGGCGCTGGCGCTGGCCGCGTGCCGCGAAGGCCGCGCGCGCACCGTGCGGCCCAACAGCTTTGGCGTGGCGCGGATGTGAGGGCGACGGCGATGCGAACCAACTTCCACAAGATCCTTGTCGCCAACCGCGGCGAAATCGCCTGCCGCGTCATGCGCACCGCCCGCGCGCAGGGCTACCGCACGGTGGCGGTGTATAGCGAGGCCGATGCCGGCGCGCTGCATGTGCAGCAGGCCGATGAGGCCCTGTGCATCGGCCCGGCGCCAGTGCGCGAGAGCTACCTCAGCATCGACGCCCTGCTGCGCGCCGCCGCCGCCAGCGGCGCCGACGCCATCCACCCCGGCTACGGCTTCCTTTCGGAGAACGCCGCGTTCGCGCGCGCGGTGCAGGAAGCGGGGCTCGTCTTCATCGGCCCCGACCCGCACTCGATCGAGCGCATGGGCAACAAGGCAGCGGCCAAGCGCCTGATGCTTGAGGCCGGCGTGCCCTGCGTGCCCGGTTACCAGGGCTCTGACCAGTCCGACAGCAAACTGCTCGCGCAGGGCCGCGAGATCGGCGTGCCGATCATGGTCAAGGCCGCAGCCGGCGGCGGCGGCCGTGGCATGCGGCTGGTGCACGACCTGGCCGAGCTGCCCGACGCGCTGGCGCGTGCGCGCTCGGAAGCCGCCAACGCCTTCGGCTCCGACGAGCTGATCCTCGAGCGCGCCGTCATCGAGCCGCGGCATGTCGAGGTGCAGGTGTTCGGCGACCGCCATGGCCACGTCATCCACCTCGGCGAGCGCGACTGCTCGGTGCAGCGCCGTCACCAGAAGGTGTTCGAGGAAGCGCCCTCACCGGCCGTCGACGCGGCGCTGCGCGAGCGCATGGGCGCGGCGGCGGTGGCGGCGGCGCGCGCGGTGGACTATGTCGGCGCCGGCACGGTGGAGTTTCTGCTCGACCGCGAAGGCCGCTTCTACTTCCTCGAGATGAACACCCGGCTGCAGGTGGAGCACCCGGTCACCGAGTGCATCACGGGCCTGGATCTGGTGGCCTGGCAGCTCGCCGTGGCGCGCGGCGAACCGCTGCCACTGACGCAGGACGAGGTTCGCCTCACCGGCCACGCCATCGAAGTGCGGCTGTACGCCGAAGACCCGGCCAACGACTTCCTGCCGCAAAGCGGCGAGGTGGCGCTGTGGCAGCCGCCTGCGGGCAGCGGCGTGCGCGTCGACCACGGCCTGGCGCAGGGGCAGGCGGTCAGCCCCTTCTACGACCCAATGATCGCCAAGATCATCGCCCACGGCGCCACGCGCGATGAAGCGCGGCGGCGCCTGGTCGGAGCGCTGGCCAACACCTGCGTGCTGGGCCTGCCCACCAACCTGCGCTTCCTCGCGGACGCGGCGGCGCACCCCGAGTTCGTGGCCGGCCAGGCGACCACCGCCTTCATCGGCAGTAACTTTCCCCCGGAGCGGCTGCGCGCAGCCGAGGCGGATTCGCGGGCGCTGGCGGTCGCCGCAGCCCTGTGGTTCGACGCCAGCGCGTACCGAGGCGCGCAGTTCGGCTTCCGCTCCAACGGGCCGGCGCGCTGGCCGCTGGTGCTGGGCGCCCACGGCGACCGTGTCAACGCCCACGTCACCGTGCTCGGTGCCGATCGGTTCCGCGTCGAGTGCCCCGCGGGTGCGGTACACGACATCGCCCTGCTAGGGCGCGACGCCGCCCATCATCGGCTGGCCATCGACGGGCTGCACATGCAGGCCACGGCCGTGTTCGCCGCTGGCCGCTTGCATCTGGCGCTGGACGGCCAGACGCTCAGTGTCGAAGACCTCACCTACGCCGCGCCCAAGCGCGACGACGACGCCGGCGAGTCGAGCGTGCTGGCGCCGATGAACGGCCGCCTGCTCGCCTTGCTGGTGTCGGCAGGCGACACCGTGGTGAAGGGCCAGCGCGTCGCGGTTCTCGAGGCCATGAAGATGGAACACCAGCTGCTGGCGCGTCGCGACGGCGTGGTCGAGCGCATCGGTGCCGCGGTGGGTGAACAGCTGGCCACGCGCGCGCTGGTCGTGAAGCTGACCGAGGCGGCCGATTGAACAGACAGAACAACCCGCATTGGTCCGGAGACCCACCATGAGCAGATCCAGCCCCTTTTACACCGCCGAGCACGAAGCCTTCCGCGCCGCAGTGCGGCGTTTCGTCGCACGCGAGATCACGCCGAACGTCGAGACCTGGGAGAACCAGGCGAGCTTCCCGCGCGAGCTGTACCGCCAGGCCGCCGAGCTCGGGGTGCTGGGCCTGGGCTTCCCCGAGGCTTACGGCGGCAACGATGGCGACCTGTTCATGACCATCATCGCCGCCCAGGAGCTCGCGCGCTGTGGCGGCGGCGGCGTGCTGGCCAGCCTGCTGTCGCACACGATCGGCTGCCCGCCCATCGTCAACGTCGGCAGCGAGGCGCTCAAGCGCAAGGTGCTGCCGCCCGTGATGCGCGGCGAGAAGATCAGCGCGTTGGGTATCACCGAACCTTCGGGTGGCTCGGACGTGGCCAACCTGAAGACCACTGCCCGGCGCGACGGCGACCACTACGTCGTCAACGGTTCCAAGACCTTCATCACCTCGGGCATCCGCGCCGACTTCTACACCGTGGCCGTGCGCACCGGCGGCCCGGGCCCGGCCGGCGTGTCGCTGCTGCTCATCGAGAAAGGCATGCCGGGCTTCACGCAGACGCCGCTGTCCAAGATGGGCTGGCTGTGCTCGGACACCGCCACGCTGCACTTCGACGACGTGCGCGTGCCGGTGGACAACCTCGTGGGCACCGAGAACCAGGGCTTCAAGGCTATCATGCAGAATTTCAACCGCGAGCGCATCTTCCTGGCGGCCGGCGCCAACGGCTTCGCGCAGGTTTGCCTGGACGAAGCGCTGGCCTGGGCGAAGCAGCGCGAGATGTTCGGCGGCAAGCTCATCGACCAGCAGGTCACGCGCCACAAGCTGGCCGACATGGCCATGCGCATCGAGGCCACGCAGGCGATGCTGGAACTGCTGGCCTGGCGCGTCGAGAACGGCGACGCGCCGGTGGGCGAGATCTGCCTGCTGAAGAACCAGGCCACGCAGACCATGGCCTTCTGCGCCAACGAGGCGGTGCAGATGCATGGCGGCGCGGGCTTCATCCGCGGCGTGACGGTGGAGCGCATCTACCGCGAGGTGAAGGTCAACGCCATCGGCGGCGGGGCCGAGGAGGTGATGCGCGACCTGGCGGCGCGGCAGCTCGGGTTCCACGCATGAAGACTTCGGCGGCTGCCGAGAGCCCGCAGGCCGAGGGCCTGGCGCGGGCCCTGCGCCAGGCGTTGCGTGGTGCGCCCGCGGTGGCGCGCGAAGCCGGCTTTCCGCGCGTCTGGTGGCGCCACCTGGGTGAGCAGGGCCTGCTGGGCTTGTCGTTCGACCTCGACGGGCGCGGCCCACGTGCCGACTGGCCCACCATCGGCCGGCTTGCCGGCGGCATGGCGCGCGAGACCGGCAGCCTCGGCCTCACGCTCGGCTGGATGCTCAACGAGATGCTGGGGCGCTGCGTCATCGGCGGCGCGGGGAACGAATCGGAACGGGTGCGCGCACTGCTGCGGCGCATGGCCGCCGGCCAGGCCATCGTGGGCCTGGCCGTCTCCGAGCCCGACGCCGGCGCGCACCCGAAACGCCTGCGCTGCAGCGCCCGCCGAGAACAGGACGCGCAGGGCGAGCGCTGGCTGCTCGACGGCAGCAAGTCGCACGTCAGCAATGGCCCGGCAGCCGATGTCTTCGTGGTGCTGGCGGTCACGTCGGATGACGGCCTGCGAAAGGCCTTCGACGCCTTCCTGGTCGAAGCCGGCACGCCGGGCCTTGCGCTTCAGCCTTCGGCTGGCGCCGGCTCTGGCCCGATCAGCGCACCCGCTGCTGCGGTGCTGGCGCCCTTGCAGCACGCCGGCCTGCAATTCGAAGCCTGCGCCGTGCCCGCCGGCTCCAGGCTCGGCCCGGGTGGCACCGCCTTCGACCGCATCGCCAGGCCCGTGCGCGTGGTCGAGGACGCGCTGCTCACCAGCGCGGTGGTCGGCGCGATGCACGCCGAGCTTGACGCACTGGCGCGCTGGTTGCGCCCGACCCAGCCCGCGCCTGCACTGCTGCGCAGCCTGGGCGCGTTGCGGCTCGAGCTCGATGCCCTGCAGGCGGTGGCCGACCAGGCGGCCCGCCGCCTCGAAGCCGAAGGCCCGGGCACAGGCCTGGCGCAGTTCAACGCCGGCAGCCGGCGCCTGCTGGAACGCTGGCAGGCCGAGTTCGAATCTCTGGCCGCAACGCTCGACGATCTGGGCGACGCCATCGCGTCTCTGAGCCGCGACATCCGTTGCGTGCTGGGCATCGCCCGCAGCGTCGGCGAGACGCGCCAGCTCGAGGCCGGCCAACGCATGCTGCTCACCGAGGAATCCGATGAAGTCCCTGCATGACACCCACTTCGCGAGCGTGGACGTGGTGTCGTCCCGCCTGGCGGACGCCGACTACATCGCCAGCCGGCAACTCGCCACTGCGGTCTACTTGGCCTTCAACCTCGAGAAGCCCGTGCTGGTCGAAGGCCCGGCCGGGGTCGGCAAGACCGAGCTGGCCAAGACCATGGCCGGCATCCTCGACGTGCCGCTGATCCGCATGCAGTGCTACGAGGGCCTGGACGAATCGAAGGCGCTGTACGAATGGAAGTACGGCAAGCAGCTGCTGTACACGCAGCTGCTGAAGGACGAACTGGCCGGGCTGATGCGCGACGCGGAGGGCCTGGCGGCCAAGATCGACCGGCTGCATGCGCACGACGACCTGTTCTTCTCCGAGCACTTCCTCGAGCCGCGCCCGCTCTATCAGGCGCTGCACCAGGAGCGCGGCTGCGTGCTGCTGATCGACGAGATCGACAAGTCCGACCCCGAGTTCGAGGCCTTTCTGCTCGAGGTGCTGTCGGACTTCCAGGTCTCGGTGCCCGAGCTCGGCACCATCGCCGCCAAGGTCAAGCCGCTGGTCTTTCTCACCAGCAACAACACGCGCGAAATGAGCGACGCGCTCAAGCGCCGCTGCCTGCATCTGCACATCCCCTTCCCCGACGCCGGCATCGAGAGCCGCATCCTTGAGCGGCGGGTGCCGGGGCTGAGCAGCAAGCTCAACCGTGATCTCGTCGCCTTCGTGCAGGCGGTACGCGAGCTGGAGCTGAAGAAGCAGCCCTCGGTCAGCGAGACGATCGACTGGGCCAAGACGCTGCTGCTGCTGAACTCCGAGCACCTGAGCCTGGACCTGGTGCGCGACACGCTCAACGTGTTCCTGAAGTTCGAGCAGGACATTGCCACCGCCGCCGAACAGCTGCCCACCTTGATGGACAAGGCGCGCAAGAACGCGGAGTTCCCTCATGCAAGCCACGCTTGAGGACTTCTTCAAGGCGCTGCGCGGCAGCGACCTGGACGTGAGCCTGAACGCCCAGATCGACGCTGCGCGCGCCACCGCGCTAGTGGGCTGGGGCGAGCGCGAGCTGCTCAAGGCGGCGCTGGGCACGACGCTGGCCAAAACGCTGCCCGATCGCGCCGTCTTCGACGAGACCTTCGATCGCTTCTTCCACTTCGATTCATTCGGCACCACCGCCGCATCGGCAGGCGCGCCGGCCGTCGACGCCTCGCAGCCGCAGGCGCCGCCACGCGAAAGCAGTGGCCAGGGCAGTGGTGGCCCCGGCGGCTGCCACGGCAGCGCCGGGCAGGCCTTGTCCCAGTTGCTGATGTCCGGCGACTCGGCGGCACTGTCGCGCCGCATGCAGCAGGCCGCGCGCGAGGTCGGCCTGACCGACATCTGGTTCTTCACGCAGAAGGGCCACTACACGCAGAAGATCCAGCAGGCCATGGGCCTGGAACTGCTGGACCGCGAGATCAGCGAGGCGCGCCGCCAGATCCTGGCGCCGCAGCGCCACGCCGACCTGGAGCTGGCGCGCAAGCGGCTCTTCAACGAGGTGCACAACTTCGTCGAGCGCAAGCTCGCGATGTACGGCGCCGCGCCCACGCGCGAGTTGCATGACGAGTTCCTGCAGTCGCAGAAGCTGTCCACCATCGACCGCCGCGACTTCACGCGCATGCACGAGATCGTGCGCAAGATCGCGCGCCGGCTGGCCGAACGCCACGCCCGCCGCAAGCGCCGCGAGCAGCGCGGCCAGCTCGACTTCCGCCGCACGATGCGCGCCAACGCGGCCTACGGCGGCGTGATGTTCGAGACGCACTGGCGCAGCACGCGCATCGAGCGGCCCAAGGTGGTGGCCATCTGCGACGTGAGCGGCTCGGTGCGCCAGTACGCGCGCTTCCTGCTGCTGTTCCTGTACAGCCTGGACGAGCTGCTGTCGGACGTGCAGTCGTACGCGTTCACGAACCACCTCGTCGACGTGAGCGCTACGTTCGAGTCGCTGCCAGTGGAGCAGGCAGTGGACAGGGTCATGCAGGCCGTCGGCGGCTCGGGCACCGACTACGGCCAGATGCTGCTCGACCTGGACGAGCAGCTGATGCACCGCATCGATCACCGCACGACCGTGCTCGTGCTAGGCGATGCGCGCAACAACCGCGGACATCCGCGCAGCGAGATCATGAAGACGCTGTATGGCCGCGCGCGGCGCGTCATCTGGCTCAACCCCGAGCCGCGCTCGTTCTGGGGTCTGGGCGATTCGGAGATGAAGCGCTACGCGCCCTACTGCCACATCGCGCGCGAGTGCAACTCGCTGCGGCACCTGGAGCGCACGCTCGACGAGCTGTTGCGTTCGAACAGCGCGAGCGCCTGAAGGCTGTTGAGTCATGGTCCGCGCAGCCACCCAGCTTCATCCACCGCGCACGCCCGTCGCGCCGCGGCCGGCAGCCACGCTGATGTGGCTGCGCGACACGGCCTCCGGCCCCGAGGTGCTGATGACGCGGCGCTCGCCCAACGCGAGCTTCCTGCCCGGCGTGTTCGTGTTCCCGGGCGGCCGCATCGACGATGCCGATGCGGACGCGGCCGACCTTGCGGGCCCGGCCGCAGCCGCGCTGCCCCACCTGCCCGCCGCGATGGCCGCGCTGCGCGAGAGCTTCGAGGAACTCGGCGTGCTGCACGCGCAGGACGCGGATGGCCGCCCGCTGGCCGCGCAGGAGCTCGCGGCGCTTCGGCGAAACGAGCCGCTGTACCCGCAGCTGCGCGCACGCGGCCTGCGCCTGGCCGCCGACGCGCTGCGCGTCGCCGTGCGCTGGACCACAGACCGCGACGTGCAGCCGCGCCGTTTCGACACGCTGTTCCTGATCGGCCGCATGCCCGAAGCCCAGACGCCGGTGGCCGACGACGGCGAGCAGTTCGAGCCGGTGTGGCTGCGCGCCACTGACGCGCTGGCGCATCACGAGGCGGGCACGCTGCCGATGATCTTCCCCACCCTGCGCACGCTGCGCTGGCTGGCGGGCTTTGCCAGCGTCGACGCCGCGCTGGCCGCCTGCGCCAGCAACCGGCCGCACTGGGAGTCGTGCCCGCGCGGCGCGCTCGTCGGCGGCAAGCCGCAGCGCTTCATGGAGAGCGACCTGCCGTTCGGCGAGCTCGAACTCGTCTGCCCCGACGGGCAGCTGCTGCATGCGCTCGACTGGCAGAGTGAACGTCCGGTGCAGTTGCTGCGGCACCTGTGGCGCTTCACCGCGCCCAACCCGGGCCTGATGACTGGGCCGGGGACGAATTCGTACATCCTGGGCAGCGCGGCGGCAGGCTTTATCGTCATCGACCCCGGGCCGCCGGACGACGTACATGTCATGCGCCTGCTCGAATTCACCGGCGGCAAGGTGCAGACCATCGTCTGCACGCATTCGCATCCCGACCATTCGCCCGCGGCGCGGCCGCTGGCGCAGGCCTGCGAAGCGGCCACCGGCCATCGCCCGACCATCCTCGGCCTGCCGTCGGAGGCCACGGCGCGTGCGCATTCCGAATTCACGCCCGACCGCGTGCTCGCCGATGGTGAACGCGTCGTGCTCGACGCCCCGGAGCACCGCGTCACGCTGTGCGCAGTGCACACGCCCGGCCATGCCGCCAACCACGTGTGCCTGGTGCTCGAGGAGGATGGGCTGCTGTTCTCCGGCGACCACGTGCTCAACGGCAGCACTACGGTGATCGACCCGCCCGACGGCAATATGGCCGCCTACATCGACTCGCTCGACCGGCTGCTGGGTGAGTGTGCCCGCCACGACATCCGCTTCATCTGCCCGGCCCACGGTCACGTCATCGGCTCGGCGCCGCAGGCCATCGCGTGGCTGAAGGCGCACCGCCTCGCGCGCGAAGCCAAGGTCATCGAGGCGATGCGCCTGCGCCCCGACGGCGGCCCGGAAGACTGGGTACCGATCGCCTATGCCGACACGCCCAGGCAGCTCTGGCCCGTGGCCAAGCGCTCGCTGCTCGCGCATGTCGAGCGCATCGAGGCGCTCGGGCTCGCGCGCCCTTGACGTCCACGTCACTCTCTGCGACAGGAACCCGACCTTGACCGATCAGCCCCCCCTTCCCCCCGCCGTCGTCGACGCCTTCTGGCAGCGCTGGGGCAGCAACACCTTCCTCAGCGCGCAGGGCCTGGAGCTGGAACTCGCCGGCGTGGGGCGTGCCGTCGTGCACCTGCGCAAGCCCACCGTGATGCAGCGCGGCGGCGGAGGCTCGGCCGACGTGATCAACGGTGGCGTCATCGCCTACATGTTCGACGCCGCGCTCGGCTGCGCCATCGCCTCGGCCAACCTGGCGCGGCCCGAGATGCGCAGCATCGCGCCACACGAACTGCGCCAGTCGACCATCAACCTCGACATCACCTACGTCGATGCCGCCGCCGGCCCGCGCTTCGAAGCCCATGGCCGGGTCGTGCGCTCGGGGCGCAGCGTGGCCTTCGCCGAAGGCGAGCTGCACGACGACCAGGGCCGTGTCTGCGCCACCGCCAAGGGCATCTGGCGCGTCATGTGGCCGCAACCGGACGGCGCCGGCCGCTGAAACGGCTGCGCACGCCCACCAACCACCGCTCGCGAAAGGACCTATCGGCATGAGCAAGAACACCCTGCGCATCGGCTGCGCCTCCGGCTTCTGGGGCGACACCGAGTTTTCCGCTGCACAACTGGTCGAGCACGGCGACATCGACGTGCTGGTCTTCGACTACCTGGCCGAGATCACGATGTCTCTGCTGATCCGCGCCCGTGCGAAAGATCCGGCGCAGGGCTATGCGCCGGACTTCGTCGCCACCATGAAGCCCCTGATGAAGCACCTGAAGGCGCGCGGCATCCAGGTGGTAGCCAACGCCGGCGGGGTGAACCCGTCGGCCTGCCGCGATGCGCTCGTCGCCGCAGCTGCGGCCGAGGGCGTGGACCTGAAGATCGCCGCCGTCCTCGGCGACGACCTGATGCCGCAAGTCGAGGCGCTGCGTGCGGCCGGCACAAAGGAGATGTTCTCCGGCGCAACGTTCCCCGCCAAGGTCATGAGCGCCAACGCCTACCTGGGCGCCTTCCCGATCGCCGCGGCGCTGTCCGCGGGCGCCGACATCGTGGTCACCGGGCGCTGCGTGGACAGCGCGGTGACGCTCGCACCGCTGATCGCGCGCTTCGGCTGGACCGCCGACGACCTGGACAAGCTGGCGCAAGGCAGCCTCGCCGGCCACCTGATCGAATGCGGCACGCAGGCCACCGGTGGCAACTACACCGATTGGGCCAGCGTGCCCGGCTGGGACGACATGGGCTTCCCGATCGCCGAGTGCCGCACCGACGGCAGCTTCGTCATCACCAAGCCGCCGGGCACCGGCGGGCTGGTGTGCCCCTCGACGGTGGGCGAGCAGATGCTCTACGAGATCGGCGACCCGCGCGCCTACATCCTGCCCGACGTGGTGTGCGACTTCACCGGCGTCACGTTGACGCAGATCGGCCCCGATCGCGTCGAGGTGCGCGGCGCGCGCGGCCTGCCGCCCACCGACCAGGCCAAGGTCAGCGTTACCTACGCCGACGGCTTTCGCGCCACCAGCCTGTTCATGATCGGCGGCATTGACGCCGGCGCCAAGGCGCGCCGTGTCGGCGCTTCGATGCTGGCGCGCATGCGGCGCAAGTTTGCCGAGCGCGGCTGGCCCGACTTCACCGAAGCCAGCGTCGAGGCCATCGGCGCCGAAGACACCTACGGCCCGCAGGCCAGGGTGAGCGCGCGCGAGGTCATGCTCAAGGTGGGCGTGCGCCACCCGCTGAAGGACGCGCTGGAGCTGTTCTCGCGCGAAGTCGCGCCGATGGCGCTGATGTCGGCGCCGGCCATCACCGGCTTCACCGGCGGGCGCCCCAAGGTGCAGCCTGTGGTGCGGCTGTTCTCGTGCCTGGTGCCCAAGTCCAGGCTGGCCGTGAGCATCGACATGGGCGCGCAAAAGGTCGCCGCGCCCGCGCTTGCCGGTGTGCCATTCGATGCCGGCGCGCTGCCCGCGGTCGATGGCCCGCTGCCCGCTGCCGATGCCTTTGCCCGCGGCGCTCGTACCGTGCCGCTGGTGCAGCTGGCCTGGGGCCGCAGCGGCGACAAGGGCGACGCCGCCAACATCGGCCTCATTGCCCGCAAGCCCGAGTACCTGCCCTTCATCCGCGCCGCCATCACCGAGCAGGCAGTGGCGCGCTGGTTCGCGCACCTCGTGCACGGCGAGGTGCGCCGCTACGATCTGCCGGGCACGCATGCGCTGAACTTCACGCTGCAGGAAGCGCTGGGCGGCGGCGGCATCGCCTCGGTGCGCATGGACCCGCAGGGCAAGGCCTATGCGCAGATGCTGCTCGACCATCCGGTGGAGATCCCCGCCGAACTCGCTCTCTGACCCCACCCGCCCTGCCCCAAACCCCAAGGAGTGATCCATGAACGCCCCGACCACGCCGACCGGCCGCACCACCGCCTCCTCGATCATCCAGTCGCGCATCCGCGACATCCAGGAGGCCGCGCGCGGCGTCACCAAGCAATACCCGCGCAGCTACATCCTGCAGTGCATCAAGGAAGACCGCTTCCCCGACGAGCTGTGGCGCGAGCTGGGCAAGTTCGGTCTTCTCGGGCTGTCGATCCCGGAGGAGCACGGCGGCTCCGGCGGCGGCGTGCTCGAGATCACCGCGCTCAATGAGGCGCTGGCGCTGGCCGGCGTGCCGACGCTGTTCCTCGTCGTCACCGGCCTGGCGCGGGTGCCCATCGTGCGCCACGGCACCAAGGAGCAGATCGCCAGGTACGTGACGCCCACCTGCACCGGCGAGAAGAAGATGTGCTTCGCCATCACCGAGCCCAACGCCGGCACCAACAGCTTCGCGATGACCACGCTGGCCACCCGCAACGCCGACGGCGGCTGGACGCTCAACGGCCAGAAGGTCTTCATCTCCGGCGCGCGCGATGCCGACTACATGCAGGTGGTGGCGCGCACCGCCAAGGCCGGCGAGGTGGCGCACCGGACCGACGGCATGTCGCTGTTCGTGCTGGACATGAAGACGCCGGGCATCAAGCTGCAGCAGCTCAACATCCAGGTCGAGACCGCCGAGCGCCAGTACATGGTGTTCTTCGACAACGTGCAGCTGCCCGCCGAAGCGGTGATCGGCGCGCCCGGCAAGGGCGCCAAGCTGATGTTCGAGGGCCTGAACTCGGAGCGGCTGCTGGCCGCTGGCGCGGCGCTCGGCCTGGGCGACTACGCGCTCGGCAAGGCGGTGGCGTATTCGAAGGACCGCAAGCCCTTCGGCAAGCCCATCGGCGGCTACCAGTCGCTGCAGCACCGCATGGCACTCGCCAAGGCCGAACTCGAAGCCGCGCGGCTGATGACCTATGACGCCGCCGACCGCTTCGACAACGGCGAGGATGCCGGCGCGCACGCCAACATGGCCAAGCTGCTGGCCTCGCGCGCTGCCGTGGCGGCCATCGAGGCCACGCTGCAGGTGCACGGCGGCTACGGCTTCGACCGCGACTACGACGTGGTGACGCTGTGGCCGATGACACGCCTGCTCGAGATCGCACCCATCAACAACGAGATGCTGATGAACTACATCGGCGAGCACGTGCTCGGTCTGCCCAAGTCGTACTGAGCAGCCGTGTCGAACCGTCGGGCAGATTCGCCGGCCGCCGCGGGAGCCACAGCCGGTCGGCATCGGCAGGCGCAGGCGCCGGCGAGCGCGTGTATGGCGCAGCCGAACTTCGCACGCTGGAGCTGCTGCAACGCTTCAAGGCCCTGGGGTTCACGTTGAAGGAGTGCCGCAGCGGCCTGCGGTGGTTCGGCCAGCCAACGTCCGGCCCATCCACCGATTCCGGAACCGGGCTGCAAGCGCTCATTGAGTTGCTGCAGAGACGCCCCGACGCGGTCGATTCGATGCTCGCTGAGCTGCGCGTGATCTGCGATACCGCATCGGCAGCACTGGCGACGGGGGATCGGTGTTGAGCGACGGCCCGTACATCGAGCAGCACCGCCTGGTTGCCGGCGGCCGCAGCCTGGCGGCGACCTCCTGGGGCCGGATCAAGATTGGAGCACCGGTGATCGTCATGATGCACGGGGGCCTCGACTGCACGAGCACCTGGAAGGACCTGCCCGAGGCCATTGCCCGGACGAGCGGTCTGGCCGTGCTGTCCTACGACCGCTGGGGCTACGGCGGCTCGGAGGCCTACGTCGGTCGGCGCGACCGCTCCTACCGCTTCGAGGAATCCGGTCCGGTGTTCGCCGAGGTGCTGCGCCACTTCGGCATCCGGCAGACCGTGATCTTCGGCCACAGCGATGGCGGCGCCATGGGGATCCTGGCCGCTGCCGCGCACCCGCTGGCGGTGCGCGGCGTGTGCGCCTGTTCACCCACCGTGGCGCTGGACTTGCCGATGGTGCAGGCCATGGCCTCGGCCCGACGGGCCTTCGAGCACGGCGGCCTGCGCGAGAAGCTGGCGCGACACCACGGCGACAAGACCGATGCGATGTTCTGGGCGTGGTACGAGCCGTGGGCCGACGAGGCCGCGATCGACTGGTCGATGGCGGCGCAGGTCGCCCAAGTCGGCTGTCCCGTCGCCGCAGTGTTTGGCCAGGACGACGACTACGGCTGGCGCGCAAGTGCGCGACTGCTGGTAAACCACGGCCGCATGCCCCTGGAGGTGGCGGCCCTCACCGGGATTGGCCACGACCCTCAGCACCGCGCGCGCACAGCCGTGCTGGAGGCGCTGGCCCGCGTGCTCCGCGCAGCCGGCATCCGGGCCTGATATGAGCCCGCACACCCGAGGCACGCGCGTTGCCCAACCTGCCGAGGCCGACCCCCGGCAGGCTGCATAACGCCCGCCAAGGGCTCATGCCTGGAGAAGGCGCTGGCGCAGCTGCGCCTTCAAGATCTTGCCCACGGGATTGCGCGGGATCGCATCAATGTATTCCATGCGCTCGGGCAGCTTGTAGACGGCCACGCCGATCTGCTTGAGGTGCGCGACGATATCGTCCAGCGTCGGGGGATGGGCCTTGTCCCTGGGCACCACGTAGATGCAGGTCTTCTCGCCCATGATCTCGTCGGGGACGGCCACTGCGGCAGCTTCCTGCACGCCCGGGTGGGTAAGCACCAGATTCTCCACTTCTGCCGCACTGATGTTGAATCCGCCGCGAATGATGATGTCCTTCTTTCGGTCGAAGAAGCCGACGTGCCTCTCGTCACGCACGATGAAGTAGTCGCCCGTGCGGAAGAACCCGTCGGCGGTGAACGAATTCGCTGCCAGGTCCGGCCGACGGTAATAGCCGGCAAACACGTTGGGCCCTCGGTAGACCAGTTCGCCGACCTGGCCAGGTTCCGTGCATTCCTTGTCATTGTCGTCGAGCAGTTTCGCCTCCACGCCCCTTACGTTGGACGGCCACTCCGCGCCGCGCTTGCCCCACCACGGGAAGTTCTCGCTTCGCTTGCCGAACTCCGGCACGTCGAGAGGTCCGGCGATCAATCCGGTGCCTTCGGTCTGCCCCCAGAGATTGCAGATCTCGATGTTCCAGCGGCGCTTGAACTCCTCCATGCTCCAGCGCGAAGGCGGCGCAGAACCCGTGGCAATCGAGCGGATCGACGACAGGTCGAGGCTATCGATGTTCGGCAGCTTGAGGACCATGTTCAGGATCGCCGGCACCAGGATCGTGAACTGCACGTTCTCGGTGAGCATCTGACGGATCAGCAACTCGACGTTGATCGGGTGGTGCAGGATCAGCGTGCCTCGCCCCGAAAGCCAGCTCATCCAGGCCACCGCCCCGGTCATGTTGACCATGGGCGCCGGAGCCAGCACGCGGTCCCCCTCCTGGATACCGACAACGGCCGGAATCAGGCGCATCTGGAACTGCCAGTTGTTGTGCGACATTGGGCAGCCCTTGGCGTGCGACTCGGTGCCCGAGGACCAGCACAGGCTGAAGATGTCGTTGGCCGAGATCTGGATGTCTGCGAGCAGACCCGGATCGGGCCGCTGCCGGGACATCTCGGTGATGTCCTCCAGCGTCAGTGTTTGATAGCCCACGCGTTGGGCCATGCCGATGTGGTCGAAGCCCTTGAAGTTCCTGACGCCGATGTAGCGCGTGGCCTGGCTGACTTCGGCCACGTTGCGCAGTTCGGAGTCGCGCCACTGCATCGCGATCGGCGACAGAACGCCGCCTGCGCGCGCCACGGCGAAGTACAGAGCCATGAGCTCCCAGACGTTGGGCAACTGGGCTACCACGACTTCGTCCTTCTGCAGGCCGTCGCGGAGCAGTCCTGTGGCGATGGCATCGACCGCTGCGCCGAACTGCTGCCAGGTGACCGAGGTCGCCGGAGTGCCGATCAAATCCGCCCGGTCGGGCGTGTCGACAACGCAGTCGCGATCCGGCACATCGGCAACGTGCCGCGCGAGCACATCGAGCAGAGTCTGGTCGCCCCACTGGCCCTTGGAGACGAAGCTGTCAATCAACGATGACGGATGCAAGATCATGAAGCAAAGCCTATGGTGATAATCGCGCCTGGGGCGCCAAATGGAAGATGGTGAAGGTGACGTTCAGGCGCGCGGTTGTACCGCTGCCGGCACATCGCCGGCCAGGGTGATGCGGTGCATCACGCGGCGGAACCCGTGGTAGTCGTTGATCGGGTAGTGCTGCGTGCTGCGGTTGTCCCACAAGGCCAGCGTACCGGGCGCCCAGCGCATGCGGCAGGTGAACTCTTCCTTCTTCTGGTGTGCGTGCAGGTACTGCAGCAGCGGCGCACTCTCCTCCTCGGTCAGGCCGGAGAAGCGCACCGTGTGCGCCATGTTCATGTACAGCGCACGGCGCCCGGTCTCGGGGTGCAGCCGCACGGCCGGATGCTCGGCCTCGTACACGCGGCGGTCTTCGCGGCCGGCGTCGGCGATGCGGTCCTCGCGCGTGCGGGAGGTGTCGGCCTTGGCCGAGCTGTTGACGCAGCGCAGCCCCTCCAGCAGCCGCTGCATGCCACCGGACAAGGCCTCGAAGGCGGCGGTCTGGCTGGCGAACAGGGTGTCGCCACCCTGTGGCGGTACTTCGCGTGCCAGCAGCAGCGTGGCCATCGGCGGCCGTTCGAGGTAGGCCGTGTCGGTGTGCCAAACGCCGCCGAAGTTGACGCGCTCGTGCTCGAGCTTCTTGACTTCGATGATGGTCGGCCAGCCGTCGAGGCCCTTGACGAATGGATACTCCACCGGAGTGCCGATGCTGGCGGCGAAGGCCAGGAACTCGTCGCTGCCCAGCGCCTGGCCGCGAAACACGATGACGCCGTGCTCGAGCCACAAGCGCCGCAGTTCGGCCGCCTGCGCCGCAGCCAGCGGCCGGCGCAGGTCGAGCCCCGTCACCTCGGCGCCGATGGCGCCGGCCAGGCGCCTGACTTCCGGCTCAGCGTTCGCCATGGTCTCGCTTCCTGCGCCGTATCGGCGTTCTACAGATCGGCCCGCCCGCTCAGCAACTGCCGCGCGATCGTGCGCCTCTGGATCTCGGCCGTGCCGTCGGGAATGCGCATCACGCGCGCGAAGCGCCAACCTTCCTCGATGCGCAGTTCGTTGGTCAGCCCCATGGCGCCGTGCACCTGGATGCTGCGGTCCATCACGCGACCCAGCATCTCGGTGGCGAAGGCCTTGACCATGCTCACCTGCGCGGTGGCCACCTCGCCGCGGTCGACGCGCCAGGCGCAGTTCTGGATCATCGACTTGGCAGCGTAGATGTCCATCGCACTGTCGGCCAGCATGAACTGCACGGCCTGGTGCTCGGCGATCGGCACGCCCTGCGTCTTGCGCACCTTGGCGTACTCGATAGCCTGGTCCAGGGCCCAGCGTGCCAGGCCCAGACAGGTGGCGGCCATGCCGATGCGGCCGGCGTTCACGCCGTCCATTGCCACCGCTAGGCCTCGGCCGACGGCACCCAGGCGGTGGTTGTCGGCCACGCGCACGCCGTCGAGCACCACCACGCCGGTGTCACCGCCCAGATGGCCCATGGTGTTGATCAGGCGAGGCACCGAGAAGCCGGGCGTCTTCGTGTCGACGAAGAAGCCGGTCACGCCGCCCTGGTGGCGGGCCGCGGCCTCGGGGTCGGTCAGCGCGAAGATCATCGCGTGGTCGGCGTAGGGCGAGTTGGTGATCCACTGCTTGGTGCCGGTGAGCACCCAGTGATCGCCGTCGCGCACGGCACGTGTCTTCATCGCAAACACGTCGGAACCGGCATCGGGTTCGCTCAGTCCGAAGCACAGCGTCTTGTCGCCGCTGGCAATGCCCTCGCGATAGACCGCGAACACCGCTGGATCCAGGTGCCGCAACACCGGCGACAGGCCGTTGGTGAAGGGCGACGGCAGCACCACCGTCTGGATCAGCGGCCGACCCGGCCCGAAGCGATGGTTCAGCACCTCCTGGATGTGCGCCATCGCTATCGCGCCCAGACCTTCGCCATCAAGCTCTCTGGCACCGAAGAGGTTGTAAAAGCCTATTTGGGCTGAACGCATGCGAATGCGCCGACGCAACGCAAGCACCTCAGGCGTGAAGCGACCATCCGGCAGGTAAAGCGTGCGCTCGCTGGAAAGCTCGGCACTGTGCTCGGCCTCCAGGGGCAGCACCTCGCGTTCGACGAAGCGCACTATTCCCTCGGCAATTTCCAGGGTATCGGGGTCGACGTTGAAATCCATGGTTGACTCCCTGGCTCAGGCCGCCTTGAACTTGGGCAGCGTGATCTCGTCGGTGACCGCCTCGAAGTCAACCGCCACGCGCTGGCCGATGCGCACCGACTCGACATCGTCGGTGACGATGTTGGTCATCATGCGCGCGCCTTCGTCGAGTTCGACCACCGCCACCACATAGGGCGCGTCGGCCTTGAAGGCCGGGCCGGCCGGGCGCCGCGCCACCGTGTAGCTGTAGATGCTGCCGGTGCCGCGGGCATCGGACCACTCCAGCGCGTCGCTGTGGCAGTGCGGGCACAGTGCGCGCGGGTAGAAATGGTGACGTCCGCAGTCGCGGCAGCGCTTTAGGATCAGGCGGCGCGCCTTCAGCGCGGCCCAGTAGGGTGCGCTCTCGGGGTCGACGACGGGCAGGGGCTTCTCGTACATGGTGTGTCCGTGCGATGTCAGTGCGTCGAAAGAATGCAGGTGGCGCCGCTCGACAGCGTGCCGCCGGTGCCGTGCACCAGTGCGGTGGTGGCGTCCTGCACCTGCCGCGGGCCGCACTCGCCGCGCAGTTGCCGAACGGCCTCGATCAGCAGGAAGATGCCGTACATGCCCGGGTGCGCATACGACAGTCCTCCGCCGTTGGTGTTCATCGGGAACGCGCCGCCCGGTGCCGTGCGCTGGTTGGCCACGAAGGCCCCGCCTTCGCCCCGCTTGCAGAAGCCCAGCGCCTCCAGCGTGAGCAGCACGGTGATCGTGAACGAGTCGTAGAGCTCCACGACGTCGATGCCGTCGGGCCGCACGCCAGCCATCGCAAAGGCCTCGCGGCCGGCGATCTCGGCCGCGGTCAGGCGCGCCAGGTCGGGCATCGCAGCGATGGTCCAGTGCGTGTGCGCCTCGCCATAGCCGCGCACGTGCACCGGCTTGCGGTGACCGATGGCGCGCGCGTGCTCGGCAGTGGTCATCACGACGGCGCCGCCGCCGTCGGTGACCAGGCAGGCGTCGAGCAGGTGCAGCGGGTCCGAGATCATCGGACTGGCCAGCACGTCGTCGATCGACAGCGGCCCGCGCATCGTTGCGGCCGGGTTCAGCGCGGCCCACTGGCGCGTGGCCACGGCGATCTCGGCCAGTTGCTGCGAGGTGGTGCCGTGCTCGTGCATGTGGCGCATGGCCGCCAGCGCGTAGCCGCCCACCGGCGTAGGCATGCCCCAGGGCGTTTCGTACTGCATTGTCAGCACGGAGGGCCGACCAGCCAGGTTGCGGCTGGCCTCGCTGCGCTGCAGGCTGCCGTAGGTGATGAGCGCCACCTCGCAGCGCCCGGCCTCGAGGGCCGTGGCAGCGTGCGCCACGTGTGCCTCGAAGGCCGAACCGCCGATGTTGGTGCCATCGACGAAGCGCGGCGCGATGCCGAGGTACTCCGACAGCGTCACCGTGGCCAGTTGGCCCGGCCCCGGCACGCCCCACATGCCGGCGGTGAGCAACCCATCCACCTCGCGCATGGCGATGCCCGCATCGGCCAGCGCGTCGCGCGCGCACAGCGCCTGCGCCTGCAGCACCGACATCGGCACCGTCACCTTGCCGTCCTTCAACGGCAGGTCGGACACGCCGACGATCACCGCCTCACGTTTGCCCATGACCGTGACTCTCCTTCACAATGGCAGCTTGTCAAACAAATGTTAGGTTGAAGTGTATGACGTCCTCACCGTCCCGGCAATCGCACCGGCCATCTCCCCCACTCTCGGCCGCCGTCGCGCTGGTCACCGGCGCCACCGCGTACATCGGCCGCGCCATCGCGTTCGAGCTGGCCCGGCGCGGCGCACACGTGGTGGTCAGCGGGCGCAACGCTGCCGCCGGTCAGGCGGTGGCCGACGAGATCGCCGCCGCCGGCGGGCGCGCCGAGTTCGCGGCTGCCGACCTGACCGATCGCGCCGCGGTGCAGGCGCTGGTCAGCGGCATCGTGCAGCGCCACGGCCGGCTGGACGTGCTGGCCGCCAGCGGCGCCGGCGCCAGCAGCGATTCGCTGGCCTTCAAGCTGTTCATGGACATGAGCGGCGAGGACTTCGACACCTACATCCGCTCGCACTGGCTGGCGCGCGCGCACGTCATTCAGGCGGCCGCTGCGGCCATGCGCGCCAACCAGCACGGCAAGATCGTCGCCATCGGCACCGACGCGGGCCGCGTGGCGACGGTGGGCGAGTCGTTCATCGGTGGCGCCACCGGCGGCATGATGCAGATGTGCCGGGTGCTGGCGCGCGAGCTGGGCCGCGACGGCATCCGCGTCAACGCGGTGGCCATGAGCTACATCGCCGACGCCGAGCCGCGCTGGGGTGGCGCCTCGCCGGCGTTGGCCAGCCACGAGCGCGGCATGCTGCAGCAGTTGAAGAAGCGCATGCTGTTCCCGGTGCACTGCGCCGACATCGCGCAGGCGGCAGCCTTCTTTGCGGGGCCCGAGTCGGACGCGATCACCGGGCAGACGCTCAGCGTCAACGGCGGGCTGAGCACCCCGGGCTGAGCGGGGCGGGTACCCGAGCGCCGGCAGCTTCGCTCAGCCGCCGTGCGCGGCCTTCACGGCTGCCCGGTCGACCGCGCCAGCGGCGGTGCGCGGCAGCCGCTCGACGAAGACCACGTGCTTGGGCTTCTTGTAGCGCGCGATGCGCTGGCCGACGAACTCGATCAGCGCCTCGGCCGCGACACTTGCGCCCGGTCTGGCCTCGCAGACGGCCTTCACCGCCTCGCCCCACTGCGCGTCGGGCACGCCGAACACCACCGCGGCAGCCACCGCCGGGTGCTCGGCCAGGGTGCGTTCCACCTCGGCCGGATAGACGTTCTCGCCGCCCGGCTTGATCAGTTCCTTGGCCGGCGAGCGCCCCATGTCGCCGGTGTGGTGCCAGCCGTTGCGAAAGGTGAACGCGTTGTCTGGGTCGCGCTGCCAGTAGCCCAGGAACACCATCGGCCCGCGCACGACGATCTCGCCGGTGGCACCAGTGGGCAACAGATGGTCTTCGTCGTCGACGATGGCCACGACGTGGCCGTCCACTGGAATCCCGGCGCTGCCCGGGCGTTCGGACAGGCGCGCCGTGGAGATCGAGCCCGAGGTCTCGGTCTGGCCGTAGCCCACCCAGAACTCGGCGTGCGGGCAAGCAGCGGCAAATCGCGCCAGCGTCTCGGGCGACTCCAGTCCGCTGACCACGCGCAGCGCCTTCAGCGCCGACCCGGCCGCCGCCGCCGCGTCCAGCACGCCGGCCAGCATGGGCGGGAACGATCCCATCACGCTGCCGCCTTCGCGCTCGATCGCCTCCACCACCGCCTTCGGGTCGAAGCGCGGCATCACGATCGTGGAGCCGCCGGCCGCCTGCAGTGCCATCCACATCGCAATCCCGGCGATATGGAACAGCGGCAGCACGCCCACATGCACGTCCTGCGGCGTCAGCCCCCAGTCCTGCGCAGCGCGTGCCGCGCCCTCGAGCAGGCCGTGGTGAGACAGCAGGGCACCACGCGCCTTGCCGCCGACGGCTGCGGTGTGGACGATCAGCAGCCCGGCGGTGTCGTCGATGACGGCCGGCGGTGGCGCAGGGTCGTCCCGGTACAGCGTGGCCGCTGCCGGCCAGCCGGCCGCGTCGACCCCGGCGGAAAAGGTGCGCATGGCGGAGAGATCGGCGTTCGCCAATGACGCCAGGAGGTCGGGCGCCGCGATCACCACCCGGGGCGCGGTGTCGGCCAGCACGTGGGCCACCTCGTCGGCCGCCAGGCGCCAGTTCACCGGCACGACGATGGCGCCCAGGCGCGCAGCGGCGCCGAACAGGTCCAGGTAGAGCGCTCCGTTGTGGACGACGATGGCGATGCGGTCGCCCGCGGACACCCCGGCGGCGGCCAGGCCGCAGGACAGCCGTTGCACACGCTGGGCGTACTCGGCGTGCGTCACGCGGACACCATCGGCTCTGTAGGCCGTGCGCTGCCCGTGCAGGCGGGCGTTGCGCTCGATGCGATCAAACAGGGTGAAGGAGCGAAGGCTCACGCGGTGCTCTCCTTGGGCGTTGCAGTCGCTGCCGTGACGCCCGCGCGGGTGGCGGGCATGGCGGTGTCGAGGAAGTCGATCAGGCTCGCCGTGAACACGTCGTTGGCGTCGCCGGCCACCATGTGTCCGGCCTGGGCCAGCTCATAGAAGCGCGCGCGCGGGAACTCGGCGCAAAAGCGCGCCGCACCGGCGGCGCTGATGACGTCGCTGCGGCCACCCCGCACCAGCGCCACTTGCCCGCGATAGCGGGCGAGCGCGCGCGCGAGGTAGTCCGGGTCGTTGCGGTGGCTGTGGTTCTCGTCATTCATGAGCCGCGGATCCCAATGCCACACCCAGCGCCCGGCGGCGTTGCGGCGCAGGTTCTTGCCAAGCCCGCGCGGATGCGCCTGCACCGGCCGGCCCCGGTAGGCCGCGATGTGTTGCGCCGCCTCTTCGAGCGAGGCGAACCCGTCGGGGTGGGCGCGCATGAAGCCGACGATGCGATCGACCCCCGCCGATTCGAGCCAGGGGCCCACGTCCACCAGCGCCAGCGCGGCAACGGCCGGTGCATCGGCGCGGCCAACCAGCGCCATGCCGATCATGCCGCCGAGCGACGCGCCGACGATGGCCAGCGGCGAACCGAGGCCACCGCACAGCCGCGCCACGTCGGCCGCCAGTTTGTCGACGTGGTAGTCGCCCTGAGGCGACCACGCCGATTCGCCATGGCCTGGCAGGTCCAGCGCCACCGCGCGCCAGCCGGCCCGCGCCAGCGCCACCGCCGTGCCATGCCAGGCATGGCGGGTCTGACCCCCGCCGTGCATCAGCAGCACGGTCGGCGCCTGCTGCGGCCCGGCGACATCGGCCACCCAGGCACCGCCGTCGAAGCCCGCAAACTCGACGCGCTGCGCCCGCGCCGCAGGCGATTCAGTTGGCGGCGCCAGGGCTCACCTCCTGCTCGAAGTCGCCGCTGCCGGCATTGCTCATCCAGCTTTCGAAGGCCGGGTAGGTCTGCGCGAAGACGGCGAGCATCTCGCGCCGGGGAATGTCGGCAAAACTGCCGCGCTCGCGGATGTATTCCATGTGGCGGCGGCCCTGGGTGTCGAACTCGTGGAAGATCGAATCGGCCGTGCCGTCGAACTCCAGCGGCTTGACGCCGGCCTTCTCGCACAACGCCAGATTGAAGGCCGGCGTCGCCTTGACCCATTGGCCGTCGATCAGCAGTTCGGCGAAGCCGTGGAACGCGAAGACATCCGTCTTCATCATCTCCAGCAGCCGCGGGCTCGTCAGGTGGTTGCGCACGTCGGCGAAGCCCAGGCGCGCCGGAACGCCCATCGCACGCGCCGACGCCGCGAGCAGCGCCGCCTTGGGCACGCAGAAGCCGCGGCCGTTGGCAATCACGTGGCTGGCCTTGAGCCCCTGCTCCGACATGTCGAAGAAGTACGGGTCGTAGCGAAAGCCGTCGCGCACCGCGTAGTACAGCCGCACGGCGATTTCGCGCGCGGGCATCGAGCTGCGCGCGTGTTCATGTGCGAAGGCCTGCACCGCAGGGTGATCGCTGTCGACGCAGCGCCCGGGCGCGAGGTAGACGTCGGTGGAAGGGTTCGAAGCGCTGGACATGCGGGTGGGCGGCAAGCGATGGACGGAGGCGGCGCAGCGTGGCTCGGCGCTGCCTGCTCGACGCTGCGGGCAAACCCGTAGCGCATTGCAGCGACGATACCCGGCCAAAGCGCTAGGATAGCATACCTGTCGAACATTCGTTAGTTGCCTCACCTGCCAGCCGAATTGCGATGCGCCCGTCGACACCCGCGTTCCCCCATCTGCTCGCCCCTCTGAAGGCCGGGCGCCACACCCTGCGCAACCGCACGCTGATGGGCTCCATGCACACCGGCCTGGAGCACCTGGATGCCAGCACGGCGCGCCTGGCCGCCTTCTACGCCGAGCGCGCGCGCGGCGGTGCCGGCCTGATCGCCACCGGCGGCTACG
>JACCDS010275124.1_pt1 | contig 30310 bp, 27 predicted proteins | sample 7446441 | NCBI WGS metagenome assembly JACCDS01 (sample SAMN15323445, study PRJNA562643) | freshwater metagenome | isolation source: river surface water | place: USA:Blue River Watershed | collected 2017-08-17 | reverse complement strand
GGTAATCAACATCGCAGTTAAAAAATCACCAACCATTACTGGTTTCGCAATGCCTCCAGTAGTTTGTGAAGGTAAAACATCTAACCTTTCTGCTTCAGGTGCTTCAACTTATACTTGGGCTGCAGGTGGAACCGGTTCAGTTAAAACTGTTACCGTAACTGGTGCCGCTAACTACTCAGTAATTGGAACAGGCACTAACGGTTGTCAAGCAAGTGCAGTTGTAGCTGTAGCATCGATGCCAGCTCCAGTAGTAAGCGCCAATGTATCAGCACAAACTATTTGTGTTGGAGAAACAGTAACCCTCAATGCAACAGGTGCTACTACCTATCAGTGGGTGAATGCTTCGCCTGCAACATTATTGGTTGGTAATGGTTTATCATTCTATGGTTCTATGCCAGCAGCCTATTCATGGGTAGTAACTGGTACCGATGCTAACGGTTGCGAAGGTACCGCTAACGTAAACTTGACAGTAGACGCCTGTTTAGGTATCTCAGAAGCTGCTAACAACAACGGAGTAGCGGTTTATCCAAATCCAACAACTGGAAAATTGAACGTTGTCACTTCTTCTGCATCAGCAGTAGCGGTAGTAACAGACATGACCGGTCGTGTGATTATGTCACAAGACGTTAAGGCTAACGACCAGTTAGATCTTTCTTCACTTGCTAACGGTGTATACTATGTACGCGTGGCTGGTGAAAACGGAACTTCAACAGTAAAGGTTGTAAAAAACTAATAACTGGTTCCTAATAATAGTGAAAAAGGGTTGTCCATCGGACAACCCTTTTTTTATTGAACTCCTTGAACAAACAACCTTTTCATCGTTGTTTAAAGGTACTAGGGCGCTAATCTTACCCGCTGCCAGGAGTTATCTTCTTTTGTGTACAAAACCCTATCATGAAGCCGGTCAGGACGGCCTTGCCAAAACTCTATCTGATAAGGCACCACTTTATATCCACCCCAAAACGCAGGACAGGGAGGTGATGAATTTTTGAATTTTTCTGTTAGCTCACTTACATGTGACACTAGTTGTTCGCGTGACGAGATGATTCGACTCTGTGGTGAAACAATAGCAGAAATGCGGCTATCGAAAGGTCGGCTAACAAAATAGGCTGCCGAGTCGACTCGGTTAATTTTTTCTGCACGACCTGTTATTCGAATTTGTCGAAATAGCGGTTGCCAATGAAATAGGAGGGAGGCTTTAGGATTTTCTTTAAGGTCCTGACCTTTTTGGCTTTCGTAGTTCGTGAAAAACACAAACCCTGTTGCGTCATATTCTTTTAATAGTACGGTCCGCAAATGAGGTTCCCCCATATTGTTTGCAGTGGCCAACATCATAATGTTGGTTTCATCACCGCAACAAGCGTTCGCTTGATTAAACCATTCTTCAAAGAAAGTATACGGATTATCAGGAGCGCTATCAGGATCTATTAATGAACCGCTGTATTCGGTTCTCATGGAGGATAGTGTGTTTTTCATAAAAAATAAAGGGGGCCGGGCCCCCCTTTGATCCTGTTAACCTATCTTGATTGCTCGTCCCGGTGAGTGTCAAGGGTTTTGTTACAACCTACTAGAATACGTCTACAAAAGTACTTTAGATGTTAATCAAACCCAATGAGGTAAATCAATTTCCTGTGTGACAGGAATCATTTAGAGAGTTCCCCTTCTTGCTTGTTCTGCTTCAATACTTTCAAAGAGGGCTTGAAAATTGCCTTTCCCAAACGATTTTGCACCCTTGCGTTGAATAATCTCAAAGAACATGGTTGGACGATCTTCTACTGGTTTTGTAAAGATTTGCAAGAGATAACCTTCTTCATCGCGATCAACCATGATACCCCATTTTTTCAAGACTTCAAGGTCTTCTTCAATCATGCCAACGCGGTCTTTAACCGTGTCGTAGTATGTGCCAGGCACATAAAGAAATTCAACACCTCGACTGCGCATTTGAGAGATCGTGTACACAATATCATCGGTGGCAACGGCTATATGTTGACAGCCGGGACCTTCATAAAAATCCAAGTATTCCTGTACCTGTGAGTTCTTTTTACCGATGGCGGGTTCGTTGATAGGGAACTTGATACGGCCATTGCCATTGGTCATAACTTTACTCATCAAGGCTGTATACTCGGTAGAGATATCTTTATCATCAAACGTCACCAAATTGGCAAAGCCCATTACGTCCTTATAGAAAGAGGACCATACATTCATTGCCCCAAGTTCAACGTTGCCAACCATGTGATCGATGTATTTCAACCCTGTTGGTATCGGTTTAAATTCAGTTTCCAACTTTTCAAACCCTGGCATAAAATACCCATTGTACTCATTGCGTTCGACAAACAAGTGAATAGTTTCACCATAGGTGTGAATTCCGGCTGTAACTACTTTGCCGTAATCATCACTCGTTTCTTTTGGTGACTGATACGAACGAGCACCTCTTGAAATAGCCTGTTCATAGGCGTTCGTAGCATTATCGACCCAAAGGGCAATAACTTTTACACCATCTCCATGCCTTTTAATGTGTTCGCCAATTGGCGAGTTAGCATGGTAGGGAGTAGTAAGAACAAGTACAATTTTATCTTGTCGCAAAACATAAGAGCATTTTTCACGATCGCCCGTCTCTAATCCTCGGTAGGCGTAATCCTGGAATCCAAAAGCACTTTTGTAATAGTGGGCAGCTTGTTTGGCATTGCCAACATATAATTCAACGTGATCGGTTCCATTGATCGGAAAAAAATCTTTTGCTTCTTCGAAAATTTTTTCTCCTGAATAATTAAAATTTTTTACTGCTGTTAGATCTTTCATAAGATGGTTTTTTTATTGAGTGATTGGTTGAGCTAACCACGATTTATAATAGTCCTTTACTTCGTTTTTGACCGCGTACTTTGTTACCGAAACAGGTTGGAACGGATCAATCATTACAGCAACCTCTCGCGTTTCTTTTTTACCGATGCTTCGTTCAATCGCACCTGGATGTGGTCCGTGCGGAATCCCAGCTGGATGCAATGTAAATTGCCCTTTTCCAATATTATTTCGACTCATAAAGTCCCCATCTACATAGTATAAGATTTCATCAGAATCAATATTACTATGGTGATAAGGTGCTGGAATAGCATCTGGATGGTAGTCGTAAAGACGAGGAACAAAGGAACAGATAACGAAATTGGCTGATTCAAATTGTTGATGTACCGGTGGTGGCATATGAATTCGACCAGTGATAGGTTCAAAGTCAAAAATATTAAAGCCGTATGGATAGTGGTAACCATCCCATCCCACAGCATCGAATGGATGTGTAGCGTAATAATAAGGATAAACAAAGCCATTCTTTTTAATCATGACTTTGAAGGTCCCCGATTCATCGTAAGTTTTTAAGTTGGTTGGCAATTTGTAATCACGTTCACAAAATGGTGAATGTTCGCCCATTTGGCCATATTCGTTACGATAACGTTTTGGCGTTTTCACCGGTTGATGTGATTCAATGAAGAGGACTTTGTTTTCAGTAGTATCAAATTTGAGTTGGTAAACCGTTCCTCGCGGTATGACTAAGTAATCGCCATAACCAAATTCAATTTCACCAAAAATGGTATATAATTTTCCCGACCCTTTATGAATGAATAGAACTTCATCAGAATCGGCATTTTTGAAAAAGTAATTCTCCATTGATTGTGAAGGAGCAGCAATACCTACTTGTATGTGGGCGTTGAAAAAGTAGATTTTCCTTGAATTAATATAGTCGCTTTCGGGCTGAGTATCCATCCCTAAAAAACTCATTGCTTTCAAGTTTTCTGAAAACGCTGCAACCGGTCGCAAATCGATAGGCTGTTCGGTTCCTAAAACCATGGTCGGTGGATTGAGGTGATAGATCAAGGATGCCATTCCAGAAAATCCTTCTGTGCCGGCTAATTCTTCGTGATAAAGACTACCATCTTTTTTTCTGAAAACTACGTGCCTTTTTTTTGGCAGGTGTCCGTGTTGCTGATAAATGGGCATAAGTGTAATTAGATTACAAATCAAAGGCAATCGTGATGCGATTACCATGACTGGCGTCATTCAGCTGGACTGATATATATCAAGATTTAACTACTTGCAGAAGTAAAAAGCCAGTAGTTTTAAGAAGTCAGAATGAGCTAGGTTGTGCTGCTAAAAAGGTTCTCCCTTTTTTGTGAACTTTGAAAATACTCATCAAAGCACAAGCAAATATTTCTTAGGTAGGGGCGTCCAGTTTCGGTTACCTTTAAATGATTGCCTCTAACTATTATCAGCTGATCATCGATTAACCCTTGTAATCGGCTAATGGCGTCTGAAAATTGGTTGTTTTCCAATTCTGAATCCGTCCATGATGTTTCCATCTGACACATAATTTCAAGTATGTGTTTTCTGAATAGGAAATCATTTCCGTCGAGTACGTGACCTTTTTGAAACGGCCACCTGCCGGCATTTATAGCCTCCATGTAGCTTTCAACCGTTTTGCTGTTTTGCGCAAAGGCGGTACCTGCATCACTAATGGACGATACACCAAGCGCCAGTAATAATTTTGAGGGGTGTTCGGTATAGCCCATAAAGTTTCGATGTAACCGGTTGTTTAGCATAGCTTTGTACAAGGCGTCATGATCTAGTGCAAAATGATCTAACGCTATTTGTTTATAGCCTGCTTTTAATAATAGCGTATTACCCAGTTGGGCTAATTCAGCTTTTTCATTTTCTTTCGGCACATCTGCATCTGTAAATTTACGCTGACCAGGTTTGATCCAAGGTACATGCGCATAGCTGTAGTAGGCAATTCTATCTGGATGTAGTTGTATAACGGCTTCTAAAGTGGCTTTTAAGCCCTCTTTTTTTTGGAAGGGTAAGCCATAAACTAAATCAAAATTAATTGATGTATAGCCATTTCTCCTTGCGGCATTCACAATCGTTGCCACTTCTTCTATGCTTTGATACCGGTTGATTGCTTCTTGTACCTTTTCATCAAAATCTTGAATGCCAAAGCTGATTCGGGTAAAGCCCAGATTATTGAGTACCCTTAAATGATCTTCAGTTGTATTTGCAGGATGTGCTTCAAAACTGAAGTCGTGATCATGGACTAAATTGCAATCCTTGAGTATTTCGGAGATAAGTGTGTGTAGGTTATTTGGGGAGAAAAACGTTGGTGTGCCGCCACCTAAATGGATGGTCTTAAGTCTTGGACGTTCATGAATACTTCCTGTATACATTTTCCATTCTTTCAATACCGCTTGAATGTAGGGCTCTTCAACTTTATGATTAACGGTTATTCTTGTGTTGCACGCGCAATACGTACAAAGACTCTCACAGTAGGGAAGATGGATGTATAAACTAATTCCATCAGCTTCATTCGCTACTTTAAATGCATTTGAAAGATGCTGTTGCCATTGGTCTAATTCTAGATTGTTTTCCCAGAAAGGGACAGTCGGATAACTTGTATAGCGGGGCGCTGCTGTGTTATATTTGCTTACTAAGTTCATGCGATACGAAGTTGATGGTGCAATTCATTAATGAAATTATCTAACACCCCTTGTTTAACGTGGGGCATTAGGATTAATTTGTACCACTGTGGCTGCTTATCATGCGTATCGGGTATCAAGAAGTACTTAGCGGCAAGAGTGGGTGTGATAAAGTGGGCTTTTATAGAGATAATGTTGATGAAGGGATTTCTGAAATAGCGAACATTTAGTTCATCTAATCTTGCACAAAGTGCGGCAGTTTTATCGTTTAAATCATGCATTTTAACCATCCATCCAGATGAGCCGTAGGAGTGTAAAATCATCCATGTGCACAGTGCGTTGGCACCTGATCGACTGCCACAAAGGGTGAAATCGGTTCCCTTAACATAGGATGCTTCGTTGGTTTGAACATATGGCATCAGGTTTTTTCTCGAAAGAAAAATGCCAGTTCCATATGGTGCTTGCAACATTTTATGAGCATCCAAGGAAATAGAGCCAATATGAGGATTTCTGAATGAAAGTTTATTTGCTGGATTGGTAAATGGATAGATAAAACCACCATAAGCACCATCAACATGAAGTCGGAAATTTAATTTCAATGTTTCGAAAAGCACTACAAATAGTTCAGGATCGTCAACACTGCCAAACATAGTGGTAGCCATGTTTGCAACCACAATGAAGTACTTAATGCCTTTCTGCTTTGCATCTAATAATCGTTTTTCAAGTTGTGGAAGAAGTATCGAACGTTGTTCGTTATCAACTTCGGCAACAATAACGGGTATGTTTAAAATATTTGAAGCTTTATGAATGGAGTAATGAGTGTCTTCTGAACATACAATGGCTATTTCATCATGATCTGCACCATATTCGGCGATAAAGAGGTTCCTGTAGATCCACATGGCTTCTATATTGGCTTCAGTGCCACCAGATGCTACATAACCGTCATACTGGTCTTTATCAGCACCAAGTATTTCACAAGCGCAAATTTTTATAAGTTCTCTTTCAATATCCTGAGTGCCTTTAAACATGGGTTCTCCATCAGTTTCTAATGTATGACAGCCTATGTGGTTGGGATTGGCAATCATAGCTGAGAGAAAAGGAGCATCTTTTAAAAATGGTGCATCATCGTAAAATATTTGATCATCAAGATAGGTTGCAGGTAAACCCAGAATATTCTCTGTGCGATAGTTGGCATTATTTCCTAACGCCGCGAAAACGTGCTGGCTTATCTTATGTTGATTGAGTTTAGGCCAAAACATAATTATTGGGTACAAATAAAATGGGAATTGCAGGATGCTACACCTGTGGAATGGTTAATAGAGGGGCTAACATAGGGGATGCCTAAATTTAATCCCCTTAGAATTAATAGCACACCCACTGCACCCATCATCACGGGAAACGCCCTCCTTAAATAGTACCTACTATTTTTGTTATAGAAAGAGAAAGTTTGCACGGCTAAAAGGGCAGGAAGTGTTGCTATTCCAAATCCAATCATGAATAACGATGCGTTGAAAACATCCCCAAGTGCCGCTGAGGCAGCAGCTGCCATATACACCATGCCACATGGAAGTAAACCATTTAATAGCCCGATACCAATAATGGCTCCAAGGCTTCTTTGAGCTAGCAGGTGGGAGAACTTGTTACGTAATCGTTGATAGGCCTTGTTGATGAATCCAGGGGTGTAATGATTCGGATTTATGAAACGAGGAAGAACCAATGAAAGTACAATCACAAAACCCAAAGCGATGGATAACACTTGTTGAAGTCCATTAACAAAGAAGACTTTACCGGCTAAGCTTGATAAAATACCAATACCAATGTAGGTGGTAGTTTTTCCAACATGATAACTTAGAATAGATAGAAAACGGGTAACAGAATTTTTCCTATCGATGGGTAGTGCCAATGCAATCGGACCACACATCCCTACACAATGAAAACTGGATGCGAAGCCTAAGGTTAAACCAGCTATCAATACAGTAATCATTGTATGGTTACTACTCCCTCATGAAAGTAATTCTTATTGTTGGCCGAGTAATCGACCTTAACTTTGTATACGCCTGGTTTCAAGAGGGACTTACTTATTTCCTGAATGCCATTTTTAAATAGAATAGGAAGTTTTAGGTCATTTGAAGAATGTGCCGGACAGAAAAAATAGATTTCACCAGTAATAGCACTAGCACTTAATGATTCAGGTGCGGAGAACAAAATAAATTTGTCTGAAACGGAGTAGCTAAGACCATCGGTCAGCGCTGCTTCATTGTTCATGGCGTCTATACGGTTTTGGTATTGCAATTCTTGAGCATAATAATCTTTAGCCACCAATTCTTCACCATTTCTGCTACTGATGATGACCAAACTGACAATTAGTGCAACAAAGCCAAGGTATAATAAGGTAATTCGAATCGACCAACTCATGATTTCTAGATTTTATTTAGCTACTGGTGCTAAGAAAGTGGTTTTGACTGTTTTTATTTTTTTGTTATTACTGTAAACCCCAATTTTTAGCTGTGTTTTACGTTTCAATATGTGCTTTTTTTGCAGAATAATAAAGAACTCCCCATCACTAACGCCTTCGCTTTTTACAGTTAAGCTTTTGCCAACTACTTTTACAATTCCTTCGGTGTTTTCAACTCGTAATTCTACTGGCAACGAATCCCGCGTCTTGTTTACTAGTTTAATACGATATAAATTACTAATCTGATCATCGGGCTGATCTTGGTATAGCAGTCCCTTTGCTCTCTGAATGGTGGCGTCATAATCACTTCTGGTGACAAGCAAGGTGGCTTCTAATCCAATTAATACAACTAACACAAGGCTATACGCCAACATACGCCGCGTAAAACGAAGAGGCGTTTTGTTTTTTATTCCATTTTCTGAATCATAACGGATTAACCCCTTAGGCTTATGTACTTCTTCCATGATGCCGTCACAAGCATCAATGCAGGCGGTACAGTTCACACATTCAAGTTGGGTGCCATGTCTAATGTCGATTCCAGTAGGACAAACCCTAACACAGAGTCCACAATCAATACAATCGCCCTTGGGCTCAATTTGGTCTTTTTTCTGTTTACCACGTGGTTCGCCTCTAATATAATCGTATGCCACTACAATGGAATTCGGGTCTAACAATACGCCTTGCATTCGGCCATAAGGACAAACAATTAGACAAACTTGCTCACGAAACCAAGAATAGATAAAAAAGAAGACGATAGTGAATATTAATATCGCAACAAACCCACCTTTATGAAGACTGATAGGTTCCGTAACAATCTTGAATAACTCATCTACTCCAATAATGTAGGTTAAAAATGTATTGGCAATTAGGAAGGAAATGATAAAGAACAGAATGTACTTTATCGACCGTTTTTTTATTTTTTCAGAATCCCAAGCTTGTTTATCGAGTTTTTTCTGATGGTTGGCATCACCTTCAACCCAGTATTCAACCTTTCGGAAGATCATTTCCATAAAAATGGTTTGGGGACAGGCCCAACCACAAAATATGCGTCCAAAAATGACTGTAAATAGTGCTATAAAGACGATGAAGATCAACATCCCCAATCCGAAAATGAAGAAGTCTTGAGGCCAGAAAATCATTCCAAAAAGAATGAATTTCCGCTCAAGAATGTTCATCAAAAAAAGAGGCTGATCATTAACCTTAATAAAGGGAAGACCAAAGAAGAGCACCAGATAGATTGCGCTTAAGTAGGAGCGAAGATTGTAAAATTTACCTTTTGGTTTGGTTGGATACATCCATACCCTTTTACCTTCTTTTATTGTAGCAATACTATCGCGAAAACTATCTGGTGTTTTCTGCTCTGGATCTTGTTTCATAGTACCTATTTCGTAAGTGCAATTGCAGGATTAGCTGCCTTTAATGTATCAAGCGTATTCTGTAAGGTATCTTTTTTTACTGCCGTTGAATCAGTTGGCAAACTGCTTTCTTCTGTAAACAAATCACCTTGAGGTGCTTTGGCATTAGCAGGGTTAGTGCCTGTAATTGATTTGATATAGCTGGTTAATTGTGCAATTTGCATTGGAGAGAAATCCTCTTTCCATGACTTCATGCCTTTTTCAATCCATCCATATTTAATGGATTTAAAAATGTCAGCCAATTTTCCGCCATGTACCCAGTAGTTGTCGGTTAAATTCGGACCAACACCTCCCTCACCGGCACGACCGTGACAGGCAGCGCAACTGGTTAAGAAAATTTGACCACCAGCTTCTATATCTGCCTTTTCAAGCATTTTCACGGTGTTTTCATCCACCATATTTGCCGAATTTTTCATGAATTCAGCAACAGCGAGTTCAGCGGCTTTCATTTCTTTCTTGTACTCAGCCGTTTGCAAATCACCAGTTCCGGTTATGTGGTAGTTGGTTAGATAGATAACTGCAACCAAAATTGTGAGGTAGAAGCCATATTTCCACCATGGTGGTAAATCGTTGTCTAGTTCTTTGATGCCGTCATAATCATGATCTAACATGATTTCTGATTCTTGTTCTACGGCAACCGAAGCATTGAATTTGTCGAGAATACTTGGAGCTGTAGACACTTGTTTGCCTGCTGCAGCAGCTTCACTAGCTTCGTGTGCTAATTCTTCACGCAACAATTTGTTCATTGTTAGAATCAATAGGCCAAGTACCAATGCCTCTATACCAATGATTACTACCATAAAGTAAAAGGTGAATTGGTTCATGCCGCCTATGCTATCGTTCACAACTGTAGCTGCTGCATGCATTTGACTGGCTCCGCCAACCAAGAAAGCAACCAGGGTTGCCTTTGTTGCTTTATTCGCGTTTTTAGTGTTTCGAATCAAGCGATCACTTGCGGCGATGTTTTTTAGAACCGCTGCCAAGGCAATAATTACCGCCAACAATACCAAACTGGTAACCAGCAGTGTATTGAATAGCGCGTTTGAAAATGCCGATGGCGCAGCAGCAGTTGTGGTTTCCTGAGCTATAGTCAGACCGGGTAGCACTAATACCGCGAAGAGTGCATATAATTTGGATTTATTAACCGTTTTCATGTTTGTAGTTTTAATCGTTATTTGAAAGCGGAAGTTCTTCTAAGTGTTGGAAGTATTCTTTTCTTCCTTTGAATACAAATACTCCTACTGCAATAAAGAACAACAGGAAAATGAACAGTGACACCAAGGGGTAGGCACCGATGCCTGTTATGCTTGCCAGATAATTGATGAATTTCATATCTATTAGTTTTCAGCGGTTTCTTTTTTCTCTCCTTTTATATCCTTGCCTAGTCGTTGCAAATACGCGATTAGGGCAATAATTTCTTTGTCTGCTTCAATTGTAATACCATCGTTCTTCAGCGATGCAGCAATGGTTTTAGCTTGTTTTTCCATATCCGAAGCAGCTATATCAGCATAACCTTCAGGATAAGGAACACCAAGTTTTTGCATGGCCTTAATCTTACCTACAGTGCTAGATACATCTACTTGATCTTCTAACAGCCACGGGTAGGCTGGCATTTTAGAGTTTTCAGTCATAGAAGTTGGATCCATCATGTGGTTATAGTGCCAACTATCGGGATACTTGCCACCAATACGGGCTAAATCAGGACCAGTTCGCTTACTACCCCATTGAAACGGATGGTCATAAACGAATTCACCAGCTTTTGAATATTCACCGTAACGGGCTGTCTCACTTCGGAATGGCCTCACCATCTGCGAGTGACAGGTATAACAACCTTCTCGCAAGTAAATGTCCCTGCCTTGAAGTTCTAATGGGGTATAAGGTTTAACGCTGGATATTGTTGGTATATTGGATTTAACCAAGAAGGCAGGTATAAATTCGATAATTCCGCCTATGGCAACAACTACTAGGCTGAGGATCATCATTTGAACAGGTTTGCGTTCGATTACGCGATGCCAGTGGTCTTTTTCGTGACCGACATAGGTTGTAGAAAGCGCCGCTGCTTCAGCTTCTTCATTGGCAATGAAGGATCCAGCCTTAATGGTTTTAACTAAGTTGTAAGCCATCATTACTGTTCCTACTAAGTACAAGGTGCCACCCACAGCACGTGCTGCATAAAACGGCATCATCTTAGTTACAGTATCCATGAACTGCCAACGAAGTTGACCTTCTGGCGTAAAGTCCTTCCACATCAAACTCTGCATAATTCCCGCCCAATACAATGGTACGGCATAGAGAACAATGCCCAAGGTGCCAATCCAAAAGTGCATACTCGCTAATTTGGACGAATACAACTTTGTTTGGAATAGGCGAGGAATCAACCAATATAATACACCAAAAGTTAAAAAGCCGTTCCATCCTAAGGCACCAACGTGTACGTGAGCAATGGTCCAGTCAGTAAAGTGCGAAATAGCATTCACGTTTTTTAGTGAAAGCATTGGTCCTTCAAAAGTGGCCATACCATAAGCAGTAACCGCTACAACAAAGAATTTAAGCACAACTTCGTCACGAACACGGTCCCATGCTCCACGTAAGGTTAATAAGCCATTAATCATACCACCCCAAGATGGGGCAATTAGCATTACTGAGAATACAACACCAAGCGATTGGGCCCAATCAGGGGTTGCAGTGTATAACAAGTGGTGTGGACCAGCCCAAATGTAGATGAAAATCAACGCCCAAAAGTGAATGATAGATAGGCGGTAAGAGTAAACAGGACGGTTCACTGCCTTAGGTACAAAGTAATACATGATACCTAGGTAGGGCGTAGTTAGGAAGAAGGCTACCGCATTGTGGCCATACCACCATTGCACCAAGGCATCCTGAACACCTGCATACCAAGAATAGGATTTCCAGAATGAAACTGGGATTTCAATCGAGTTAACAATATGCAACATGGCAACTGTAACGAAGGTGGCAATGTAAAACCAAATGGCAACATATAGGTGACGTTCCCTTCTTTTCAAAATAGTGCCAAACATGTTCCATCCAAATACAACCCAAATAAGAGCAATGAGAATGTCAATAGGCCATTCTAATTCAGCATATTCTTTACCAGTTGTTTTACCTAGGACAAGCGTAACTGCAGCGAGGACTATAATAAGCTGCCAACCCCAGAAATGGACTTTGCTTAGAAAGTCACTAAACATACGGGCTTTTAGTAACCTTTGAAGGGAATAGTAGACACCCATGAAAATGCCATTGCCTACAAATGCGAAAATAACTGCATTCGTGTGAATGGGCCTTACCCTGCCGTAACTCGTATAAGGTAAATCCATGTTTAATACAGGAAATACCAGCTGCAAAGCTGCAAGTAAACCTGCTGTCATTCCCACAATTCCCCATACGATTGTGGCATACGCGAACCATTTTACAATGGTGTTGTCATAACTGAATTTTTCCAGGTTATGACTTTTGTTGTTGTCCGTCATTTCTTCGGTTGCTATTATTTGTGTTTGTGTTGGTATTTTGTTTTTCGTCGAATAACATCCTGATTGCAGGTGTGTAATCGTCTTCATATTGTCCTGATTTAACCGACCAAATAAAGGCGGCTAAAAATCCTAAGGCGACAACAAGACTGGCAGATACTAGAATAAAAATGGCACTCATATCGTTTTCAAAATTACCTGTGACTTATCCCGCCCCTGATGAGTAGTGTCAAGAGGAGGTATGATAAATGTCAGATTCTTACTTTTGATCATAATTGGCTTGAATATTCAGTGCCTTGGCTCGGCTCTTCAATTTCCTGGCAAGCAGGCTGCTCATTGTGGTTGTAAAAACCACAATACTCACGGAGCTAATCGGCATAAGAATAGCGGCTATAACGGGTTCTAGGGTGCCTTGTACAGCAAACCATAAGCCAATAAAATTGTACAGTATTGAGATGATAAAACTACCTGTGATGATCGTTTTTTCCTTTCTGCAATAACGAATGAGTTCAGGAAATAGGCCAAAGTTTTTCCCTTCAAATATGACATCACAAGCCGGTGAAAAATTATTCACGTTGTCGGTGATTGCTATGCCAGCATCACTCTGTTGAAGAGCACCTGCATCATTCAATCCATCTCCTGTCATAATGACCTTCTTGCCTTCTTTTTGTAAGTGCTGGATGTATTGTAATTTTTCGTTGGGACTACGGTCAAATAGCAATTCCGTTTCTCTCCCAAAAAGATGATGAAGATTACTGCGCTCAGCTGCGTTGTCTCCAGATAGGACCGAAATACCAAAATCGTGTTTTAAATCGCTAACAACTTCATTTAAATGTTGTCGGTAGACGGTTGAAACAATAAAACGTCCCATTATTTTCCCCTCAAGTTCAATATAGATCACACTTCCTTTTTCCGGCGCAGTAACGCTTAAGCCGAGGTAGGCAGGTGAGCCGATGCGGACCTGTTGTTCATTGAAATAAGCTTCTATACCAGCTCCCTTGATCTCTTTAAAACCGGTAAAAGGCAATCTGGTATGAATGGGTAAATAAGTAACAACAGCACGACTTAGCGGATGTGAGGATTGTGCCGCAAGTGTCCGAATCATGCCTGATTGTGATTCAGTTAATGGCTGGCCATCATAAAGAACTTCTGCTTGATGTTGAACCGTAATAGTGCCCGTTTTGTCAAATACAATGGTGTCTGCTTCTCCAATACGCTCTATAACATTGGCATTCCGTGCATAAAAACCAAATTTTTGTAACATCCGTAACATGCTGCCATTGGTAAATGTGGCAGACAAAAGCAAGGCGCAAGGGCAAGCCACTATGAGTACGGCAGTTACTGAACTCCAAACGCGGGTTGAATCGTTAATGGACCAATAGAGCGCACTGGCAATAGCTATTGAAAAAAGTACCCATGTAAATTGTCGCGCCAGTTTATGAATAAAGGACACTTTTTTCTCTTCGCGGTCATTTCTGAAGGCATCGTTGTTCCATAACTGTGTTAAGTAACTTTGACTTACTTCTCGAACAACTTCTAATTCTAAAGCGCCAGCTGTTTGCCGCCCCCCGGCATAAATTATTTCGCCTATTTGTTTGTCAACAGGAATGGATTCACCCGTAACAAACGAATAGTCAATTTGAGCCTTCCCCATAAACAGTATGGCGTCGGCTGGAATAATCTCACCTGATAATACTTTTATTCTGTCTCCACTTTTAATCTCTGAAACAGGCACTTGTTTTTCACTGCCATCTTCTTGTAAACGTGTAACGCCAAGTGGAAAATAAGATGTGTAATCACGATTAAAGGTGAGCGAACTGTAGGTTTTGTCCTGAAAGAAACGACCTACCAACATGAAAAATACGATACCTGACATGGAGTCGAGATATCCTGCTCCTGTTTGTGTAAGAATTTCGTAAACACTGCGACCAAAGGTTATGACAATTGCCAGAACTATAGGCGCATCAATATTCAAAAACCGCTGCTTGAGGGCGCCCCAAGCACTGATATAAAATTCAGATGCACTGTAAAAGAAAACAGGTAGCGATAAGAGTAAGTTTAACCATGAAAAAAGTCGTCCAATTTGTTGGTGCTCAAAATGGCCACCAGCAAAATACTCTGGAAAACTTAACATCATTATATTGCCAAAGGCAAAACCGGCTACACCAATTTTAAAAATGCGTGTACGGTTGTATTTTTTTATGCCTTTTTCTGAAAGGTCGTTTAAACTAATGTGGGGCTCGTAACCAACACTGGTTAGTATTTCTGCTATTGTTCTTAGACTAACTTTTTCGTATTCGTAAACTACCGTTACTTCCTTTTTTAGAAAGTTTACTTGTGAACTTAAAATGCCAGCATTTATTTTTTGTAAGTGTTCCAATAGCCAAATGCATGAGCTACAGTGCATTTGCGGTGTGTAGAAAGTAATATGGGAAATAGTGTTGTCTTTGAACTTAATTAATTTTTGCTGCACCGATTGATCATCCAAAACAGCAAATTTGGAACTGTTGCTTAAGTTCTTTTGATTAATACCAGGCGCTTGATTAAGGCTGTAGTAGTCGCATAGCTCTACTTTATTGATTATGCTGTATACGGTTTTGCAGCCTTCGCAACAAAATGATTTTTCATCAAATTGGATGGGTTGGTTCTGGACATTTTCACCGCAGTGATAACAAGCGGTTTTTGTTGGTGAAGCAGTTAACATAACAACCTCAAATGTAGGCCCAGTTGTAGCGAGTGATTATTGATAGAGGTCAGACCCAGCTGATGATATATATCATAAAACATGGCTTTAACAGTTAGTTGAACAGGAGAGTAGACTAAGCTCTGTAATTCAAAAAATTAATTGGCAAAAAAAAACACCGGAATTACTCCAGTGTTTCTTGCAAGTCAATTTGTTGTTTACATCCATTTAGCAAGGTAGGCGTGTACCTCGCCACGTAAATCTGAAAATGATTTTTCCATCTCAGATACTTCTGAACGCACTTCTGTATGATCTTCTACTTTTCTATGATCCACAGCTGTTGGATTTTGTTTGATATGGTCCATTAACTGATCTTCACTCACATTAATTTTGTGGCTGAGTTCATCAATATTGTTTCGAAAAACAATAAACTTGTTTTGAAAGTGTTCAGCCTGGGCCAACATATCCTTTGATGTGTTTTTATTCACAACTTCACCAAGTCGGTTTTGTAGTACTTTAATTTCGTCCTTATAGAAAGACATTCTTTGATGCCAGCTCTGGTTCTCTTGATGCTGGGTATAAATTTTTTCTGTGCTCATGGTCTGTTGTTTTATGAATCAAAGGTCTCTTCATAACGTTAGAATTATAATGACCCGAATCATACTACCTGTTGAGAAATCTCACCTTCACAAGAGGCACGAATACTCTTTGCCAAGTAAACGGATTAGTGGTTCACTATTCTGAAAGAACGATTTTAAGAAGTTGGAGCTAAGGGGATTACCCGATAAATATGACGAAAGTCATATCCATGTATGACTGCACTCAGTTGACTTTCAGGATGTTTCGTCTAACTTGCTGAATTTTAGCGAAATGGCTACATTAGAGGCAAACAAACCCGATATGGAAGGCAAGGAAGGACTGGAAGCTTTGTTCCGTTTCGCTACTGAAGGAATCATTGTGGTTGATTCTACTGGAACTATTATTAACGCTAACCCTTCAGCTGAACGCATGTTCGGCTATCTTGAAGGCGAGCTCAATGGAAAAAAGGTGGAAGCCCTTGTACCTTCCCGTTTTTCGAACCACCATCACCAACGTGATAAATTCACTAATAGTCCACATGCACGGCCTATGGGACTGGGCATGGACTTATTTGGCTCTCGAAAGGACAAATCGGAATTTCCTGTTGAGATTAGTTTGAGTCCATATATATACGAGGGGCAGCGATTTGTTATTGGTTTTATTATTGACATTACGCGAAGAAAAGAAGCGGAGGATCGACTAAAGCAGTATTCTGCTGAATTAGAGAAACAAGTCGAGAAACGCACTATGATAATGCGTGAAGCCATTCAAGAATTAGAACGCACCCGCGATGAACTGAATGAAGCCTTGGAAAAGGAAAAAGAATTGGGCGAATTGAAAACCCGATTTGTGAGCATGGCATCGCATGAATTTCGAACACCACTTGCCACTATCTTATCGTCGCTATCACTTGTTTCAAAATATGGTGAAAGTGGCGATCGCGATAAACAAGGAAAGCACGTCACACGCATAAAGGGGGCTGTCAATCATCTTACCGATATTTTAAATGATGTTCTATCCATTAGCCGATTGGAAGAAGGTCGAATTTCACTTACGCTGGAAGAGTTTGATTTGCGTGAGTTAATGAACAATGTCTTAAATGAGATGCGGCCCATTTGTAAAGATGCTCAATCCATCAATTACGTGCACAAGGGCGATACGTTGGTGATACTCGATCGGAAGATTATTCGAAACATCATTTTTAACCTCGTTTCAAATGCCATTAAATTTTCTAATGAGGGCAAACAAATAGCTATTGAATCGGTGAATGGGGACCAAGATCTAATATTAACTGTAAAAGATGAGGGTATGGGTATTTCAATAGAGGACCAAAAACACCTTTTTGAGCGGTTCTTTAGGGGACATAATGCAACCAATGTTCAAGGAACAGGGTTGGGGTTAAATATTGTTGCCAAGTATGTTGAACTAATGGATGGGCATATTGAGTTCGAGAGTGAATTGGAGAAAGGAACGAAATTTATTATAACATTTAGAAAACATCATGAAAAAAATTCTGTTGATTGAAGATAACCGCGAAATGCGCGAGAACACATCAGAAATTCTCGAATTAGCCGGTTACAAGGTACTCACCGCAGAAAATGGTAAAATAGGCGTTGAATTAGCTCAAAAGAACTTACCCGACTTAATAGTGTGCGACATCATGATGCCGGTGTTGGATGGTTATGGTGTATTGCACTTGCTCTCTAAAAATGAAGATACAGCCAACATTCCTTTTATTTTTCTTTCTGCCAAAGCAGAACGCAGTGATTTTAGAAAAGGAATGGAAATGGGCGCCGATGATTATGTCACCAAACCATTCGATGATATTGAGTTGTTAAACGCAATTGAAAGCCGATTGAAAAAATCAGAACTAGTACGTCGCGAATACGAAAAAACAGCGGCTGGATTTGATGATTTTATTCGCGAGGTGAAGAGCATTGAGCCACTCAAGAAACTTTCTGAAAGTCATGAAACGGCATTGTTTCGGAAAAAACAACCCATTTATGGGGAAGGCTCCTTACCAAAAGGGATATTTTTTGTAAAAAAAGGAAAAGTCAAGACCTATAAAACCAATGAATTTGGCAAGGAATTGGTAAATGGTTTGTACAATGAGGGCGATTTTTTCGGGTACATTTCATTGTTAGAAGGCGGAAAATACAGCGATTCAGCTATGCCTTTAGAAGATTCGGAACTCGTCATCATCTCTAAAGATGACTTTTTCTCATTGGTATACCGGTCGGCCGAAGTCTCTAGAAAGTTTATCAATATTTTATCTAGCAACGTTGCCGAAAAGGAGAATCAATTGGTGAAATTGGCTTACAACTCGGTAAGAAAACGGGTTGCTGAGGCCTTGGTAACGCTCTATAAAAAATACAAAGGTGAAGATGACAACAAGTTCGCGATTGCCATTTCTCGCGAAGATTTAGCAAGTATTGTTGGTACTGCAACAGAAACTGTTATTCGAACCTTGAGTGATTTTAAAGATGAAAAGCTCATTGAAATTTCAGCTGGAAAAATAGCCATCCTCCAGTTGGATCGCCTTCAAAACATGAAGAATTGATAAAATTTGTTAGTTCTTGCGAGATTTGATGAAGGTCGTAATCGGTTATGACTTAAGTCATTAAGGTCACCTTATTCAATAATGTAACTTTACGTAAAATTAATTGTCATGAAGTCCTTATTAGTACCGGTTGATTTCTCGCCGGCCTCCGAAAATGCTGCCAGATTTGCCGCAGAGCTTGCGCGCAAGGAAGGTGCGCGATTAATTTTATTACACGCTTATCGTCTACCTGTAAGTACCTCTGAAATGCCCGTATTGGTCTCATTAGCTGAAGTAGAAGAATCAGCTAATTTGGATATGGAGCGCCTTCAAAGCCGTCTGGTTAAAGATTTTCCAAATGTGGATGTTGATGGGGTTTGCAGAATGGGTTTTGCAGTAGAGGCAATAATTGAAGCTAGTGCGAATTTCCAGCCTCAAATGATTGTGATGGGAATGCGCGGCCACAGTGGCGCTGTTGAACGAATTCTTGGTTCTAATACAACTGCGTTAATGAAAAGAGCGTTCTGCCCGGTTTTAATCGTCCCTGAATTTGCCAAGTTTGTTAACCCAGAAATATTGGTTGTTGGCTGTGATCATCCTGGGGCAATATCTCCTAGAGTGAGGGAACAAATAAAGCGCCTTTCAACTGAATTCAATTCAAACATCGAATATGTTAGTGTAACAAGTAAAAAACCTGAACTGGTTCTTCAAGATGAAGTTAATGCCAATCAGTCTTACAAAGCAGTGACATTAGAAGGTGAGGACGTGATTGAAGAAATGAACAAATACATGGATCAAACTCCGAACGGCTGGCTAGTTATGATGCCTCACCGTTATGGTTTGTTGGAAAGCATTTTCCATGTGAGTAAAACAAGAAAAATGGCATGGCATACCCATGTACCTCTGTTATCACTATAGCAATGAAAATTTTAATTACCGACGATCGTCGTATACATGATATTCAGGATGAATTCCACCTTCAATTCCCTTTTTTGAAGATTGAATTTTTCTCGCGTCCCCATCGCAAGGGGGTAGGCTCTGCCAAACGCCTCATGAAAAGCAATGGTAAAAGCATAGGCGAGTGCCGTGCAATTCATAGTAATGGCGAAATTCAAATAGAGCCACAAATGACGGTGAGTGATCTCGAACAAAAATTCGCAGAAATGTTCGGTCTCTCTGTTCAGGTTTTTCGAAAATCGGCCAATGTTTGGTTAGAGACGACTGTCACTGACGGCTGGACTCTTGAGGAGCAAAATCGCCAGGGTGAAGCACTCGCTGGTATCCAACGAAAAAGCATTTACTAATCAAGCCCGCCTTTTGGCGGGCTTTTTTGTTAAACTGCGCCAAATAAGCCTATATACTGGTGTTAAATAGATTAAATCCGGTAATATTGCTCTTCTGGTAACTTAATTTTGTATTGTGAAAACGCTCAAAGTCTTATTTCTGATTACCGGCATGTCCCTTGTGTCAGCGTTTACTATACATCAAAAAAACTGTGGTGAGGCTCCGCCTATCAATAAACTGATTGTGACGTTTGTTAAGGCCAACATCGGTAAAAAGGTGGGGCGAGGTGAATGTTGGGACTTAGCAGCACAAGCATTGAATCAAACAGGTGCTTTATGGGATGGAGCCTATGCATTTGGTAAACGCTTGGATCTCACCAAGGATTGCGTTTTTCCTGGGGATATTATCCAGTTTGAGAATGTGCAGGTTCAATACACCAAACAAAATGCTGTGTATCGCGAAACAATGGACCATCACACGGCGGTTGTGTTCAGCGTTGATGAAAATAAAAACATGATTCTTGCAGAACAAAATACGTCCGATGGTGGTAAACGTGTTCGATTGTCAGAATTTATTCCAGGTAATGTAAGAACTGGAAATGTATACGTTTACCGACCCGTAGCACCTTAATCAACTTGGGCTGCCTGAATTAATTTCTCAAGAATTTGGATGGCACTTTTACTGATGACAGTACCCGGACCAAATACAAAACTCACTCCTGCAGTATATAGTTCCTCATAATCCTTTTGTGGAATAACACCGCCGGCAACTACCATAATGTCTTCCCGTCCAAACGATTTTAATGCTGCGATAACTTGTGGAATAAGTGTTTTGTGTCCTGCTGCCAAACTCGATACACCCAATATGTGTACATCGTTCTCTATTGCCTGACGCGCTGCCTCAAGGGGTGTTTGGAAGAGCGGACCAATATCTACATCAAAACCAATATCCGCAAAGCTAGTCGCTATTACCTTGGCTCCACGGTCATGGCCATCTTGACCAATTTTTGCAATCATGATGCGAGGCCTTCTTCCATCTAAAGCCGCAAAATCATTAGCGAGCTGGCAAGCTTTTTCAAAATCACCGTTCATTCTTATTTCTTTGCTGTAAACACCACTAATTGAAAGAATTCTGGCCTTGTAGCGACCGTATACTTTTTCTAGAGCATCAGAAATTTCGCCCAAAGAACACCTGCATTCAGTAGCCTTGATAGCGAGTTCAAGCAAATTGCCTTTTCCTGTTTGGGCGGCGTTTGTGATTGCCTCAAGTGCTGCTTGCACTTCGTCCTCCTTACGTTCGGCACGTAATTTTTGTAATCGCGAAATTTGTGCAGCACGTACCTTGGTATTGTCCACGTCTAACACATCCATTGGTGTCGTTTCAGTGGTGAGGTAACGATTAACTCCAACAATAATATCTTCACCACTGTCTATGCGGGCTTGTTTACGAGCGGCAGCTTCTTCTATGCGCATTTTTGGTATGCCAGTTTCAATAGCTTTCGCCATCCCGCCAAGGGCTTCAACTTCCTCAATCAATTGCCACGCTTTTTCAGCAATGTCATTGGTCAACTTTTCGAGATGATAACTTCCTCCCCATGGATCAACGACTTTACAAATTTCAGTCTCGTTTTGTAACACCAATTGCGTGTTACGGGCAATGCGGGCGCTGAAATCGGTAGGAAGAGCAATGGCTTCGTCTAAAGCATTGGTGTGCAAACTTTGGGTATGCCCAAGAACTGCAGCCAGGGCCTCGGTAGCAGTGCGGGTTACATTATTAAAAGGATCTTGCTCTGTTAATGTCCATCCACTGGTTTGGCAATGGGTCCGCAATGCAAGTGATTTTTCATTTTTCGGGTGGAATTGCTTTACAATTCGTGCCCACAATAAACGAGCAGCTCGCATTTTTGCAATTTCCATGAAATGGTTCATGCCAATGGCCCAGAAAAAAGAGAGCCGAGGGGCAAATGCATCAATATCCAGTCCTGCTGCTAAACCGGTACGTAAGTATTCTAAACCATCAGCCAAGGTATAGGCTAGCTCAATATCGGCGGTGGCACCTGCTTCTTGCATGTGGTAACCACTGATGGAAATGGAATTAAATTTCGGCATGTTTTTCGAGGTGTACTCGAAAATATCCGCAATGATTTTCATCGAAGGCAAGGGCGGATAGATGTAAGTGTTGCGCACCATGAATTCTTTCAGAATGTCATTTTGAATGGTACCTGAAAGTTGGTTCTCACTCACTCCTTGTTCTTTCGCAGTTACAATATAGAACGCTAGAATTGGCAAAACAGCCCCGTTCATGGTCATCGACACACTCATTTGATCGAGTGGAATGCCATCAAAGAGAACTTTCATGTCCAATATACTGTCAATAGCTACTCCTGCTTTCCCAACATCCCCTTCAACTCGTTCGTTATCGCTGTCGTATCCTCGATGGGTGGCTAAATCGAACGCTACAGATAGACCTTTTTGTCCCGCTGCTAAATTCCTACGATAAAACGCATTGGATTCTTCAGCGGTGCTAAAACCGGCATACTGCCGTATCGTCCATGGATTTTTAACGTACATGCTGCCATAGGGACCTCTTAGATACGGGGTAATTCCAGCTGCGTAATGAATATGGGATAAGTTATCTCGATCACTTTTTCGTGCTACGGCTTGAATGGTGATTTGCTCGGCCGTGGTAAAAGCACTTTGATCTGCGGTATCCTTTCCAACAGCTTCGTAAGTTAGTGTACCTAATTTTTTACGCATGGCTGAAAAAGTTTTTTAGTTCATAATCAAGAGCGGGATTTACTACCCCTTGGCTCTTTAAACGCTCTAAAGTGGTAGTGTTAAGTTTAACGGTTTCTATCGTATTTTTAAATTTGTTGATACCTATTACTGTGCGTTCGCCGTTCGTTATTTTTGTTTGACGTTGCTCGGCTTCTCGGGCTAATAAATCGTTGACCCATCCCGATTGACACACTGCATCATAACCTCCATTTTCTTCAATACTATTGAAAATGGCCAAGGCTTTTTCTGCCAAGGCATCGGTCAGTGATTCAATAAACCACGATCCACAACCTACATCCGCAAAATGGGCAAGTAGTGCTTCTTCACGCAAAATTAATTGTTGGTTTATGGCCATGCGAAAAGCTAATTCCGAATCAGCGGGTTGTAGAACGTCAAAGCCATGAACCATAACGTTGTGGGCACCACCTAAAATGGCAGACATGGCTTCTGTGGTTGTGCGTAGCAAATTATTGTAGGCGTCAGAAATGGTTTTATTCGTTAGAGAAGTTTCAACATGAATGGCAAGTGTGGCATCACTATTAAAATGAGGTGCTAGTTGTAACCATAATCGGTGCATGGCTCTGAATTTGGCCAGTTCAATGAAGTAATCACTGCCTGCTCCGAGTCGAATGTGTGCGGTGGTGTTTCTTAAGCCGGCATTCAATTGTTCAGTTAAAGCTGCTAAAGCGAGTGCCAATTCTGTGCTGGCAAAACAGTTAGCATTGTGATGGGGTAGGACAGAGGCAGAGAGAAGACTTACATTAGGGTACTTTTCTTGTAACGAACGCCATTGCTCGCGTGCGCTGACCGAAGTAAGGTTTGAACAAAAAACAGCGCAGTTCAACTCAACGTTGTATTGAGTGTGTAAGTAGTCCAGAAGTGGCGTAGCATTTGCCAAATCGACTTCAAAACTGCTACGTATGTATTCCAATTGAATGTCCTTTAACAGCAACTTCGGCTGATCATCTGCAACCAGGCAATGAATAGCTGTAGCACCGCTTTGTAGTGCCTTCAGCATGCTTGTATTCTTGGCATTTGTTGCACCATTACCAGCCGCTACACAAATGTCCCATTCGCGGTGAGTAAAAGCTGGCAGATAGCTTCGCTGTTGATCCTCACTTGAATAAAACGGTTGAATGGTAATGCCATTTTCATTCTGCCATTGAATAGGGTCAAGGCTATCGAGTTTGAGCTCTTTTTTGATTTGCTCGCGCCATTGATTGGCGGTGGCTGGCGCAAATAGGTTGGTCAGATCCATTAAAATAATTGATTGACTTCTTTTTTAATATAGTCGAGTGCGATATCGTTGGGTAATTTTTTATCAAGATTGGCAGTGATATTAAGAATCATCATGCCTAACTCGTTACTAGGGGCATCATGAGCCACCTTCGTTGATGAAATGTTGATGAGCTTAATAATTTCCTCCTTGGTTGTTTTAACAAGTTCCCATGCGCCTCGACTCATGTAAATCTGTTGTGACAGGTTGTGTTCGTACTCGCTTTTAATGGTTTTTATTAGTTCCATATGCAATTGGTGGGCGGAAATCCCATTTCTGTTTACACGGACAACCAGCATATTGGGATTGATGCGTTCAAGAAAAATCACAATCCTTTCATAGGCTTGCAGCTTTAATGGTGTCATCACCGATTGATTCGATTTTTTAAGGTCCAGCTCTCTTTTCTGTTGATCGTTATCAAGAAATCGTTTAACAATAAAGAAGGCCGCAGCGAATACAGCGCCTGCGGGAAGAATGATTTTAAGTATCTCAATAAAAGCGTCCATAGTACGCTAATATCGGTATTTTCAGCGACATGTAAAGGGCAAATTTAGGGATTGAAGGCGGCCCGAAAAATTTAAAAGTGCTGATTTACAAGGGCATTCGTTTAAATGCAATATAGTCCGTTACGAGAGGTTGAATGCCGGCGTTTTTCAATGCCGTTGCAATCTGCGCTCTATGATAATTGCCGTGATTGGCAACGTGGTAGAGGATGTCCCCAATTTTATTGGTGAATTTCAAGCCTTGTAAATTCACATAGTCCAATGGTTCGTCAAACGATTTTGTTTCAAGAATTTTCAGTGTATCTGCGTGATTGGCATTTTCTATCCGCTGGTAAAGTTCGCATGGTTGTATTTCCCAAACAGGCACTGTGGCTGTGGTTTTTAAGATGCGGCTGTTCCAAATGTTTTGGGCTCCAAGTATATGGCTAAACAGTTTGTTAGCGGTTTCTGGAACCTGGTCACCATTAACGACTAGTTGTTCAGCCAATTTTAAGTTCATGACATGATGGTAGTCGTAAAGCTCGTGGAAATCGAAATTCATAAGAGGCGGTTTAGTGCTGTGTTAGTGACACAAAATTAATTCTCTTCGGCCAAATCTAGGGCGTGATTATTGTCAGCAACACAATTTTATCATTTGTTAGGGTTTATCTAAAACGACTTTTTATGGTGTTTGTAATAAAATTGTACCCCTCCCTATTTTTTGGCAATTTTGTAGGATGGATTTTCTCAGACGTTTAAAATTTTACGGCTTTGGTTTTGGACTGGGGTTAATGATTGTTTATGCCATGTTTGGCACCCGTAGCTGTACCACTGCTAATGATATGAAAATTCAGGAGCTCACCTATCAACAGTTCAAACTCTCTGAAAAGGCCTTATGCAAATTAAAGGCTTTGCGCAAGAACGGTCCTCTTCTCAGATTAGAGCTAAAGCAGTTCATGGTCGAATACGACAAAAGCGAAGTGCACCAAGAACCTTGTGGTAGTTACTACCTGGTTCCAAAAGAAGCCTATGCGGCGAATTACAATTACCGACTCGTAGCCTACGATTGTGATACGATTACTCGAATTGATGACATTATGATTACCACCGACACCATTCGATGCGATTGTAAATAATGGAACTAAGCGACGAACATTATATGCGTGAGGCGCTCAAGGAAGCCATGAAGGCCTTTGAGGCAGACGAGGTACCGATTGGGGCGGTAGTGGTAGCGAATGGTAGAATTATTGCCAGGGCGCACAACCTCACCGAGCGCTTAACCGATGTTACAGCACATGCCGAAATGCAGGCCATAACCTCGGCCGCTAACGCTATTGGCGGCAAATACCTTACCGATTGTACCATGTACATCACTGTTGAGCCATGTCTCATGTGCGGCGGCGCCCTTGCCTGGAGCCAAATAGGTAAAATAGTCTACGGTGCTGGTGATAACCGCCGGGGCTATTCACACCTTTCATCGCCGGTTCTACACCCCAAAACACAAGTAATTACCGGCGTTTTGCGCGACGATTGCGAGGCCTTAATGAAAACCTTTTTTGAAGGAAAAAGGGGGTAGGGGGATGCGCATTGAAAGAATGAACTAAGAATTTGTTTTTTTTGTAAATTCACTTATTCATTATGAGGCATTGTCTTTTACTTTTTTTACTCACGTTTACGCTATTAAATGCCACTGCTCAATCGCCAATTCGTTTTTTTTCTAAAATCGGCGGTGAGGGTGAGGATATTGGTTACTCAGGTAAAGTAACCTTAGATGATAAGTATATTATCGCAGGACTCAGCAGCAGCTATGGTACCCATGGAAATACCGATGCATTTATCACTAAACTCGATGCTTACGGAACAATGGTTTGGTCAAAATTTGTAGGAGGAATTGGGAATGATGCAGCAAAGTCAATTATTCAATTATCAGACTCAGGGTTTATTTTCACTGGTTATACCACAAGTATGGGTGCAGGCGGATATGATATGTACTTGGTTAGATTAGATAAAGTAGGAAACATTCTTTGGGAAAGGACTTTTGGAGGAACAGACTGGGATTTTGGACAAGATGTAATTCTTGGACATAACAGTAAGTTGTATGTTGTTGGTAAAACCCTTAGTATGGGGCAGGGGGGATATGATGGGTTTGTGGTAGAGTTTGACTTAGATGGAAACAAAGGAAATCAATACTTGTTTGGTTCGGCAGGCGCCGATGATTTGCGCTCTATTATTAATACCCAGGATAGCTGTTTAATGGCTGTTGGCATGAGTTCTTTAAGAGATACCGATGGTGATATGTTCGCGGTGAAAATGAGGTACAATGGTGACACGCTCTTTTCGAAATTTCTTGGTGGACCTTACCTTGACTTTGCGAATGATGTAGTACAAACAAAGGGACTCGACGATGATTACACACTTGTTGGTAAGAAGACGTATTCACTTGATGTCCCCGGCTATTCCTATTATGTCAGAATGGACAAAAATGGCATTGTTCAAAAGGATACTAATTTTCAACGAAACAAATCTGAAGAAGAAGCTTCCTCTGTTTGCAATTCTTATGCTAGAAGGTATTTTGTTGCTTTAGCCAGAACCCCCGATTTTAAAGGAGGAAAGGGGCGTCAAGAAGAAGTTATTGTACTTTGGCCCGATGCGCATGAACAATTTATTAATGATTCTGGATTAGAATCAGAGGAGGCTGTTTATTCAATTGAACCTACTAAGGATGGTGGGTATTTTAGTGTTGGATTTACTACCAGTTTTTCAAGCAGCGGGCGGGACATTTATTATATTAAACGTGATACGTTAAACCTGCCGTATCAAAATGAAGTTGGAATTGCTAAAACAGCTGCGTCAACAAGCGAGATTTTGTTATTGAATAAACAGATTTTGGTTGGCACGAATATAATTGAACAGATGCAGGTTTTTGGTATCGATGGACGAATTTTTCTATCTTTAGATGAAGTCGTTGAAAACCAAAACATACCTTTAGATCAACTAGCTAGTGGTATATATTTCATTTCAGCAAAATATGCTGATGGACATCAAGTAACACGAAAATTTATTATCGAATAGCGTCATTAGTGATGCACTGTCTTTTTAGTACGACAAGCGGCTCACTTGATAGAACCTCAAAGTCTGGCGATTTCATTAAGTTTTCGATATAACGATTGAAGTCAGTCCTAGAAAGGGGGTAGCTGTTTTCTTTTTCCGAAAACACAATGTATTCAGCATCGTTGATTGTTGGAAATTGGTATATTTTGTCCCTTAATGCTAAGTGGGGCAAAAAAGGTGATTGAGCTGAAACAATGGCGTCGTGTGGAATCAGCTCTATTATTTTGTGTGCCTCCATAACATTGTAATCCTTGGTGTAATGCGACAGTTGGTAAAAACGTATTTTGTTTTTTTCAGTCCACATAATCGTAGAATCCATTGTTCTAATGGTGGAGATTACACTCATACTCAATATAACACGAGCCATTAAGAGGGCGTTTTTATTGGATTCTAATGAATTGATAAAAGAAAATAGCCCAATGGCTAGTACGGGTGCGAATTCAATACTATACTGTCCAACAATCCCCCATTTATTAGGGTTATCATTAAAGAACTTTTGAAGAATCAAGGGAAAGGTCATCAGTAGATAACCAGGCTTCTTTATTAGTAGGGGGAGTCCTGTTATACAAATTAGAACGATGAATTCAAGTTTAATGAAATCATTTTTTGGATTGGTCGTTGTATTTACAACTAATAGTTTTAACGAGGACCATGGATGCAGTAGAAGCGTTTTTGTTGCTTCTGTCATATTACTTCCTAAAACTGCATAATCAAAATGGTTATAATGGGATTGATTTGAGAATGCAGGCATTACAACCGACAGTATTAGAATAAAATAGAATAAGGCTAAAGTTGCTAAAAGGAGCAGAAAGTTTTTTGTTGGTTTATGATTTCTATGTTCAATCAATAATCCAAGACAAACAAAAAGAAGCCAGAGTGACATGTTTTCCTTAGCAATGAGGATTAGAATGAAGAAAATTAGCGCTTGTTTTTGTTTGTGATTATTAATACTGACAATAAACCACGGCATAATACATGCTGCGATTACGTTACTGTGATAATCAAATGAGACGGCAGAAAAAACCCCGAAAAATGAGAAGAAGAAGGCGCAGGCATAGAGTCCAATTGTCTTTTTTTCAGAAGAATAAAAGAAATTGTAGACCCCAATACCGCCAATGATGAGAAAGAAAATTTGTACGATTAGAAGTGTATAGGTGCCAAATAAAAATGATAGCGGGGAAAGTATTATCAGATAGAGGTCAAAATGATCGGCTAATAAATTTTCAGGCAGCGTTTTAAATGTTGTACTGTCGTTAAACTGAAAATGGCGGTAATCCCATAACGCATTGGTGTAAACGCCTAAGTCTAAGGCATAAGTTCGAAATAGAAAGTGATTTACTAGTGAAATGATTGCATAGAGTAGTGAGAAAAACAAAATGAGATAACTTATTCTCCTTTCCTTCAATATTGTACCCAATACCATTAATTTACCCAAAAATGCTTATTTCTTTTCCTCCGCCTCAATAACAGCTAACTGATTTAGAATGTAGCGGCCGGGTTGCTTTTCCCCAAATTCGAAGATAAAGTAATTATTTTTTTTGATTTCAAAAAAATAGACACTCAAATTATTCGGACCATTGAAAGAATTAAATTTATCAGGTGTAATTTTATTTGTTAAGCTTTGATGTTTTGAAATGCTATTTTCAGTCATCAAATATTTAGAACATGAAGTTAATTGATTTACTGTAATATTTAGTTGACCACTATTGATTATGTTTTTTTCAAAATCATTTTGAGTCCCATCAAATATTATATTCATAAAACTATTTCTTCTAAATAACCATTTTCTAAAAGAAAGTTGATGTCCTTGGGGAGCAGTAATTGTGCACCCTTTCCTTCTTGTCCGAACCAAGGTATTGATTTGCCGAATTTGACATCTTCAATTTCTTTAACTACGCGATATTTCTTGTATGGCTTAGTTGAATAGGAATTAGGTAGAGCACGTTGAGCGAATTTTGTTAGCGGTTCCGCCACAAATTTCCCTTTATCAGTAAATTTCCCATTCTTAATTTCTCCTCCATACCGGTCAATTATTTTCCCAACCTCTAATTTAGTAATTATATAATCAATAAAGCCTTCATACGGCGGCCACCCACCATTTAAATTATGTTTTACAAACAACATTTCTAGGCGGGCCCATTCTTCGTTACAAAAGTATTCCCATGATTTTTCGGCAAGGGTGGGATAGAGGGAGAATTCAGGTACGGATAAGAGGAAGTCTGATTTTAAAACGCCACGTACTTTTACAACAACTTGTGCCCACCTCACTACTTCATCTGGGTCTTGCAAGACCTTAGCCCTGAAGTCGGCATCTTGAAGTAGTTTTTCTAAACAACTTTTTCGTTTATCTGCCGGTAGTTTTTGAGAAATATGACTGAATAGTTTGGAATTAGTGGTATTCACGGCCATCAACTCCTTGATGGCACCTTCGTTCGCTGCAGCTAAGACCAATAAATTTTCATCTACTTCCTTTACTGGCACCCCGAAAGTGCCTGTGAGAAAATGGAAATCAGTAAATCCGGCATACAGCTGCGCTCCTTCTTTGAAAAGGTAATTGCCGTGCTGCACTTCTTCCAAGGCTTTAGCGCTGGCTGTTATGGCATGTTTAATGGTGTTGAGGTTGCCCGGCACCAAGAACGATGCGCCAGCGAGAACGCAATCCAGGGTTTGATCGGTGGCTGCATAGTACACAACTGATAAGGCATCGGGTACTATATCCAAGCCGGTAGGCGCTAATAGCAAGGAAGCGATACCCAGTGTATTGCCAATGG
>JACCDS011269122.1_pt1 | contig 30320 bp, 23 predicted proteins | sample 7446441 | NCBI WGS metagenome assembly JACCDS01 (sample SAMN15323445, study PRJNA562643) | freshwater metagenome | isolation source: river surface water | place: USA:Blue River Watershed | collected 2017-08-17 | reverse complement strand
CGCGACCATTTTCTCGACTTCAGCCAGCGCATCGCCTGACGAGTGGCCCGGAGCGGCATCGCCCTGGATCTTCATCGCCGGATAGCCATTGAAGCGCACCAGCTGCACCGGACCGTTGACCCACGACGAGCGCGCAAAGGCCGAGAGCGGCACCATCATGCCTTGGTTGTTGCGCACATGCAGTTTGTCCAGGTCTTCCGGCATCAGGCGCTTTTCCGGCACGGCTTGCACGATCACGCGCTGCTGGCGGCCCAGGTTCGGGAAGTCGTTCACATAGACAGAGCCAAAGGTGCCCGACAGCGTCGCGTTGATGTCCGATACCGACAGGCCCAGTGCATTGGCCTTGTCGCGGTCGATCTCGAGCTTGAGCTGCGGCGAATCTTCCATGCCGTCCGGGCGCGCGCTCTTGATGACCGGGTTTTTCGACATCATGCCCAGCAGCTGGTTACGCGCAGCCAAGAGCGCGTCATGGCCGAGCCCGCCACGGTCTTGCAGGCGCAGCGAGAAGCCGGTGGCGTTGCCCAGTTCGCGGATCGCCGGCGGGTTCACGGTGAACACAATCGCGTCGCGGATGGTGGCCATCAGCATCAGCGCTTTCTTGGCGATCGCCTCCGAGCTCAGCTCGGGCTTCTCGCGCTCTTTCCAGTCTTTCAGCGGCACGAACAGCAGGCCGCCGTTCTGGCCGTTGACCGAGAAGCTGAAGCCCAGCACCGACACGATGGCCTGTACGCCCGGCTCTTTCATGAAGTACTGCTCGGCCTGCTCCATCACGGCCAGCGTACGGCCGGTCGATGCGCCCGGCGGCAGCTGCACGTTGGACAGCAGGTAGCCCTGGTCTTCAGCCGGCAGGAAGGAGGTCGGCATGCGCATTGCCATCCAGGCGACCACGGCGATGATCACGCCATAGATGACCATGTAGCGGCCGGTCGTCTTGATCATGCGCGAAACCAGGCCCTGGTAGCCCTCGGAGGTGCGCTTGAACAGACGATTGAAGGCACCGAAGAAGCCGCGCTTCTCGTGATGTTCGGGGCCGATGGGCTTCAACAGCGTCGCGCACAGCGCCGGCGTGAGTGTCAGCGCCATCACGGCCGAGAACACCATCGAGGCCACCATCGACATCGAGAATTGACGATAGATCGCGCCCACCGAGCCGGAGAAGAAGGCCATCGGTACGAACACCGCGATCAGCACCAGCGTGATGCCGACGATCGCGCCGGTAATCTGGCGCATCGCCTTGACCGTGGCCTCGCGCGGCGGAAGGTGTTCCTCGCTCATGATGCGCTCGACGTTTTCGACGACCACGATCGCATCATCCACCAGGATACCGATCGCCAGCACCATGCCGAACATGGTCAGCACGTTGATCGAGTAGCCGAACGCGGCCATCGTCGCGAAGGTGCCCATCAGCGAGATCGGCACCACGATGGCCGGGATCAGCGTGTAGCGCAGGTTCTGAAGGAACAGCAGCATCACCAGGAACACCAGCACCACCGCCTCGAGCAGGGTCTTCACCACTTCCTCGATCGAGATTTTCACGAACAGCGAGGTATCGAACGGGATCGTGTATTCCATCCCCGGCGGGAAGTACTTCGACAGTTCGTCCATCTTCGCGCGCACCAGTCGCGCGGTCTCCAGCGCGTTGGCCGTCGGCGTCAGCTGCACACCGATGCCGGCGATCGATTTGCCGTTCAGGCGCGCCGCAAAGCCGTAGGACTGGCCGGCCACTTCGACGCGGCCGATGTCGCGGATACGCACGGTAGCGCCGCCCGGGGTGGCGCGCAGCACCACCTTCTCGAACTCTTCGGGCGTGGCCAGCTGGCCGGTGACGACGATCGAGGTGGCGATGCGCTGCGAGCTCGGCGCCGGCAAGTCGCCCAGCACGCCGGCGGAGAACTGCGCATTCTGTGCCTTGATCGCGGCGACGACGTCGTTCGGCGTCATCTTGAAGCCGAGCAGCTTGTCCGGGTCGACCCAGATTCGCATTGCGCGTTCGGTGCCGAACAATTGCGCCACGCCGACGCCCGGCACACGCTTGATTTCGTTGAGGATGTTGCGGGCAGCGTAGTCACCCAGGCCGACCGGCGTCACGCGGCCATCGGTCGCGCGCAGGTTCACGAACATCAGCAGGTTGCTGCGCGCGCGCGTGATGTTCACGCCTTGCTGCACCACCACTTGCGGCAGGCGTGCCTCGATACGCTTTAAGCGGTTCTGCACGTCGACGGCGGCCAGCTCCGGATTGGTGCCGGTCTTGAACGTCACCGAGACCGTCGAGCCGCCGTCGGATTGGCTCTGCGACTCGATGTACAGCATGTTCTCGGCGCCGTTCATTTCCTGTTCGATCAGGCTGGTGACGCTTTCGTCGACGGTCTGCGCGGACGCGCCGGGGTACATCGCGTTGACGATGATGGTCGGCGGCGCAATCGTCGGGTATTGCGAGACCGGAAGGTTGGGAATGGACAGCACCCCGGCCAGCAGGATGAAGATCGCGATCACCCACGCGAACACGGGCCGATCAATGAAAAACTTTGCCATGTCTGGGCTTCCTTATTTCTTCTCGGGCGAGCCGGCTGCCGCCGGTGCGGCGGGGGCGGCAGGGGCAGCAGGCGCGGCGCCCGCCGGCGTCCACGGCAATGCCTTCACCGGTGCGCCCGGCTTCACCTTCTGCAGGCCCTCGACGATCACGGTGTCGCCGACTTTCAGGCCGTTGCTGACGATCCAGCTCGTACCGTACGCGCCATCGGTCTTCACCGGGCGCGGCGCGACCTTGCCTTCGGCATCGACCGTCATCACGACCGAGCCGTCGAGCGTGCGCATCACGGCCTGCTGAGGCACGGTGATGGTGCCGGGGCGCACGCCCTGCTCCAGCCGCACGCGCACGTACATGCCGGGCAGCAGCGTGCGTTGCGGGTTCGGGAATTGTGCGCGCAGGATCACCGAGCTGGATTGCGGATCGACCATCGCTTCGGAGAACAGCAGCTGGCCCGTCTGCGGGTAGGCGCGACCGTCTTCCGTCACCAGCGTCAGCTTCGCCTTAACGCCGTTGTGGCCGGATTGCGCCATGATGTCGCGCAGGCGCGCCATCTCGACCGAGGATTGGGTCAGCGTCACGTAGACCGGATCGAGCTGCTGGATGACGGACAGCGGGTGCGTGTCGTTCGCGGTCACCAGCGCGCCCTCGGTGATCAGGGTGCGGCCGATGCGGCCCGAGATCGGCGCGGTGATGGTCGAGTACGACACATTGAGTTTCGCGGTGTCGAGCGATGCGCGCGCGGCGGCGACATCGGCTGCGGCCAGCTTTTGCGCACTGGCCAGGTCGTCGAATTCCTGCTTGCTGATCGCATTAGTTTCGACCAGTGCCTTGTAGCGGTTGACCTTGGTGGTCGCCAGTCCGAGGTTGGCCTCGGCGCGCGCGAGCACGGCTTCGGCGCTGGCCTGCGCGGCCTTGTACGGCGCCGGGTCGATCAGGTACAGCGGCTGGCCGGCCTGCACAGCGCCGCCCTCATTGAAGTAGCGTTTCTGCACGATGCCGCCGACGCGCGCGCGAACTTCGGCAGTGCGCATCGCTTCGACACGGCCCGGCAGCTCGCTGACGTTCGTCACTTGTTCGGTGGCGACGGTGATCACCGACACCATGGGTGGCGGCGGAGCCGCGCTCGCGGCTGTCGCCGGGTCTTCTTTCTTGCCGCAGGCGGAGAGGGCCAGCAGGAGGCCGGGGATCAGGAACTTGCGCGCAGTGTTATATGTGTTCATGGGTTGTCGCACTAAAAAATCCGCAAAAAAGACCGCGACCCGCTGGCGTCTCCGGACAACAGCAGGTCAATGAAGGGCACGCGCCCCGAAAAACATCCAACGATAAGGGCAAGGGCCTGCGTGTGGGAGAACCGCAGGCATGAAATTAATTAATCAGCGGCCGTCGAGCAGCGCGTTCACTTCGGCGAGGTCGCCCTCGCTGAGCGTGCCGGCGGCAGCCTTCAGCTTCAGGCCCGCGACCAGCGTGTCATAGCGCGCCTTCGCGAGATCGCGGCGCGTCGAGTACAGTTGCTGCTGCGCGTTCAGCACGTCGATGTTGATGCGCACGCCGACTTCATAGCCGGTCTTGTTCGCCTCCAGCGCGAGCTGGCTGGACGCTTCGGCGGCTTCCAGCGCGCGTACCTGCGACAGGCCGTTCTGCACGCCGAGATAGGCGCTGCGCGCACCCTGCGCGGCGTTGCGGCGCGCGGTGTCGAGGTCAGCGCGCGCCTTTGCTTCCAGCGCCACGGCCTGTGCCACCTGACTGGTGGTCGCGAAGCCGGTGAAGATCGGGATATTCAGCTGTACGCCGACGGTGGTGGTGGTGGTCGTGATCGGGCCGGTGAAAAAACTCTTCTGCTGACCATGGGATGCGACGGCATCAAGGGTCGGATAGTGGCCCGCATTCGCACGCCGAATGTCCAGTTTCGCTATCTCTGCATTCAGGTTTTGCACCAGCACGCCAAGATTGCCGGATTCTGCGCCGGACACCCATTGCTCGGCACTTGCCGGAGCCGGTGCATTCAGCTTCAGGCCCGGCTTCAGGCCGGCAAGCTTTTCGGCTTGCTGGCCGGTGGCAAGCGCCAGCGCATTACGTTTGATCTCGAGCTCATTGATTGCTGCAATTTCCTGCGCCTGGGCGAGATCGAAGCGCGCTTGCGCCTCATGCGTGTCGGTGATGGTTGCAGTGCCGACCTCGAAATTCCGCTTCGCCGACGCCAGTTGCTCGTTGATCGCGGCTTTCTGTGCCTGGATGAAGCTGATCGCATCTTCGGCCGCGAGCACCTCAAAATACGCCTGCGCGACGCGCAGCACGAGGTCGATGCGGGCCTGCTCGAACTGCATTTCGCCGGACGACACTTGCAGTTTGCTCTGGTCATACACGGTCAGGTTGCCGAGGTTGTACAGGGGCTGCTTCAGTTGCAGCTGGTAGCTGTTGGCCGTGTACCCGATCGGGAAGGACCCTTGTGAAGTCGAGCCATTGCCCTCGACGCGGTTCAATGCGGCATTGAAGCTTGCTTGCGGGAGCAGGCCTGCGCGCCCCTGTGACTGCCGTTCGCGTGTGGCATCGCGTTGCATTCGAGCGCTGGCGAACTGACTGTCGTAGCTCTGCGCAGCCTGATAGGCCTGCACCAGATCCAGTGCCGATGCATTCATCGATATCAGCGCGGCCGTCACCAGCATCGCGAGGGGAGTCTTGCGCATTATTTTTCCTGTGGATACGGATTGAATCGAAAAAGATGCTCAGTAGGTCGGCATGCCGCGGTCGACCTGCAATGCCCACGCATCGATGCCGCCGGCGAGGTTGATTACATTGTCGAAGCCGGCGCGCTCCAGAAAATGCGCGACCTGCATGCTGCGCGCGCCGTGGTGGCAGATGCATACCAGCGGACGGTCATCCGGCAATTCCGGCTGCCGGATCGGCACGCTGGCCATAGGCATCGTTACCGAGCCGGCGATATGGCAAGTCTGGAACTCCCAGGGCTCGCGCACGTCGAGCAGCAGCGGCGGCTCGCGGTTGGCGTCGGCAAGCCAGGCGGCCAGTTCGGTGGGCGTGATCTGCTGCATGCGTCTCTCGGAAAGATTGATCAGAATCGGAACGACGACGGCCGGGCGGCATTGCGCAGCGGACGGATGCTGGTCTCGAACAGCTTTTGCGTGTCCCAGGCATCGTCGGCAGTGCGCGTGATCAGGCAGGCCGACATCGCCGGCGCATCGCCCACCACCGCGAGAATGCGGCCGCCGACGCGCACTTGCGTCAGGAAGGCTTCCGGCATGACCGGCACCGAGCCCGACAGCAGGATCACGTCATACGGTGCGGCTTGCTTGCCAATACCGGCCCAGCCGCGCGCGCCATCACCCAGCTCGACGCTCACATTGCTGACGCCATAGGCCTTCAGGTTGCGCTCGGCCAGCTCCTTCAGCTCGGGCTCGATCTCGACCGTTACCACATGACCTGCATGACGGGCGAGCAGCGCGGCCATGTAGCCGGAGCCGGCGCCGATTTCCAGCACGCGCTCGCTGCCGGTCAGCGCCGCTTCCTGCACCAGACGCGCTTCGAGCTTGGGCGACAGCATATTCTGGCCGCAGGGCAGCGGGATCTCGGTGTCGACGAAGGCCAGGCTCTGGTACGCAGCCGGTACGAAGGCTTCGCGGCGCACGGCGACCAGCGATTGCAGCACATCGTTGTCCAGCACGTCCCAGGTACGGATCTGCTGCTCGATCATGTTGAAGCGGGCTTGTTCGAGGTTCATGGTCGGGTGGGTGAGGGATAGTAAAAAGAATGCAATTTTATCAAACGGGATCGTCGTGTTTTGCGGCTGCGCGCTGCATGGTCACCACGCCGGACGCCTCCGGCTCCGGTGTGCGGATGCCGAGCTTTTTACGCGACCAGACCGCGAAATCGTCGAGCCAGGTATAGATCACCGGCACCACGACCAGCGTCAGGACCGACGAAGTGATGATGCCGCCGATGACGGCCTGACCCATAGGCGCGCGCTGCTCCGAACCTTCGGCCAGGCCCGCCGCCAGCGGCACCATGCCAAACACCATCGCCAGCGTGGTCATCAGGATGGGGCGCAGGCGCACCCGCGCCGCTTCCAGCAGCGCCTCGCCGCGCTCCATGCCTTGCCGGCGCGCGTGGTTCGCGAAGTCGACCAGCAGGATCGCGTTCTTCGTCACCAGTCCCATCAGCATCACGAAGCCGATGATGGAGAACAGGTTCAGCGTGGAGCGGAAGAACATCAGCGACAGGAACACGCCGATCAGCGTCAGCGGCAGCGCCGACATGATTGCGACCGGCTGCAGGAAGCTGCCGAACTGCGACGCGAGGATCATGTAAATGAAGATGATCGCCAGCAGCAGCGCCTGCAGCGCGTAGCCAAAGGATTCGGCCATGCTCTTGGTCGCGCCGCCGACCTGATAGCGGTAGCCCGGCTGGAAGTTCATGCTTTCCAGCGTTTTTTTGATGTCGGCGCTGACCTGCCCGGCGGAGCGGCCGACCACGTTCGCGGACAGCTCGACTTCGCGGTTCAGGTCGCGCCGATTGATCTGGTTGGCGCCGGCCGCCGGCAGGATGTCGGCGACCTGTCGCAGCGGTACCATCTTCGGCGTGCCATCGGCGTTCATCTGCGAGCTGGCCAGCATCAGCCGTGACAGGTCGGCGATATTGGTGCGGTCGGCCGGCGCCAGGCGCACTTTCACGTCATAGCTTTCGTCATTCGGCGCGCGCCAGCTGGACGTCGCGTCACCGGCCAGCAGCGGCCGCAGCGTGCTGCCGATCTGCGCAACGCCAATGCCGAGGTCGGCGGCCTGTTCGCGGCGCGGCTCGACCTGAATGCTCGGCTTGTTCGGTTTCAGGCTGGATTCGAGGTCGACCACGCCCGGGATCGCGCGGATGCGCTCGGTCGCTTCGGCAGACAGCTTGCCGAGCTGTTTCAGGTCGGGCCCCAGCAGCGACAGCCGGATCTGCTTGTTGTCGCCGCCGACGCCATCGAGCGCGCCGACGTGCGTGACCGTCACGCCGGGAATGCCCGCGAGCTTGTCGCGCAGAGGCTGGTTCAGCTCCTTCGTGCTGCGCTTGCGTTCCGCGCGCGGCAGCAGCCGCGCGTAAATGGTTGCGTAATTCTTGCCCTGCGCCGTGCCGGTATTGATCGTGGTGTACAGGTCGCGCACCTCGGGCAGTTCACGCAGCGCGGACTCGACCTGGCGCGCCTTGCGCTCGGTGAATTCAAGCGAGGAGCCGACCGGCGTATTGAAGATCACGCCGGTTTCCGAGTAATCCGCCTGCGGCACGAACTCGGAACCGATCAGGCCCGACGCCGGAATCATCAATCCGCCGACGAAGGTCGCCACGGCCAGCGCCAGCGTGGCGATGCGATGTTTCAGCGACCATGCCAGCGCCACCTGATACTGGTCGGACAGCCAGTGCACCAGCCGCTCGAACTGGCCGAGCAGCCGGCCTACGGTGGCTGCATACCAGCCGCGCTTCGCGTGCTCGCCCTGCGACTCCGGATCGTGCCAGATCGACGACAGCATCGGGTCCAGCGTGAACGACACGAACATCGAGATCAGCACCGCAGCCGCGACTGTGATGCCGAACTGATGGAAGAAGCGGCCGATGATGCCGCCCATGAAACCGACCGGCAGGAACACCGCGACGATCGAGAAGGTGGTCGCCAGCACTGCGAGGCCGATTTCGGCCGTACCCTCGAGCGCAGCGGCGCGCGCGTTCTTGAAGCGGCCGTTCACTTTCATGCCGGCGTGACGAACAATGTTTTCGCGCACCACGATCGCATCGTCAATCAGCAGACCCACGCACAGCGACAGCGCCATCAGCGTGATCATGTTGATCGTGAAGCCGAACATGTCCATGAACAGGAAGGTGCCGATCAGCGACACCGGCAAGGTCAGGCCGGTGATCACGGTCGAACGCCACGAGTTCAGGAACAGGAACACGATCAGCACCGTCAGCAGCGCGCCCTCGATCAGCGTGCGCCGCACGTTCTCGACGCCGACACGGATCTGCCGCGATCCGTCCTTCACGACGTCGAGCTTCATGCCCGGATGCAGCTGGTCGAGCGTGGCCTGCAGCTCCTGCATCGATTCTTTCAGTCCGTCGACCACGTCGATCGTGTTCTGGCCCTGTGCCTTCAGCACATCGAGTGCCAGCGTGCGCTGGCCGTTGTAGCGCGCGACGTTTTCCTGTTCCTGCTGGCTGTCGACGACCGTGGCGACCTGGCCGAGCAGGATGGATTGCCCGCCGCGGCGGGCCAGTACGATGCGCTCGAAATCTTCCGGGCGCTTGATGCGGCCCTGTACCTGCACCATCTGCTCGGTCGCGGAGGCGCGCACCGAGCCGGCCGGCAGCTCCTGGTTCTCATTGCGCACCGCGTTAATGATCTGGTCGACGCCGATGCCGAACGCTTCCATTTCGGCCGGCTTCACGTAGATCTGTATCTCGCGCTTGACGCCGCCGACCAGCGTCACCGACCCGACGCCGCGCACGTTCTCGAGCCGTTTCTTCACCAGCTCGTCGGCAATCGTGGTCAGCTCGCGCATGCTGTAATTGCCTTTGCCGGCCTCGTTGGTGACTGCGATCGAGTAAATCGGCCGGTCGGCCGGATCGAAGCGCGTCACGCGCGGCTCTTTCACTTCGCTGCGGAACGCGGCCTTCACCAGCGCGACCTTTTCGCGCACGTCCTGTGCGGCCTGCGCCGGATTGACGGTCAGCTTGAACTCGATGATCACGACCGACGTGCCTTCGTACGAACGCGAGGTCAGCGCGTTGATGCCGCTGATCGTGTTCACCGCTTCTTCGACCTTGCGCGTGATGTCATTCTCGACCGTCTCCGGCGCTGCGCCCGGATAATCGGTCTGCACCACGACCACCGGGAAGCTCACATCGGGGAACTGGTCAACCCGCAGCCGCTGGTAGGAGAACAGCCCCAGCACGACGAACGCGAGCATCATCATCGTCGCGAGGACGGGGTTGCCGATACTGATACGCGTGAACCACATGGGCTTGATCCGGTCCGGTTATTTTGGGGTCGCAGGCTGCGCGATGCGCGCCGCCGTGCCGGGCGAGAGATTGCCCATGTCGGTGCGAATCACTTGTGTGCCGAAATCAAGGCCCGAGCTGATTTCGGTGCGGAATTCATCGCCGGCGATACCACTGGCGCCGATCGTGACGGCCTTGCGCTCTATCTTGCCGCCTGCGATGGTGAATACATACGCACCGCCGCCATCCTTGCGCACCGCACTCTGCGGCAGCGCCAGCACGCCGCTCTTGCGTGCCAGCACCAGCCGTCCTTCGGCGAACAGGCCGACGCGCAGCTGGTTTTGCGGGTTTGCCACTTGTATGTAGACCGGTACCGAGCGCGAGCCGGCTGCCGTGGACGGGTTGATGCGCGCGACCTTGCCCTCGAAACCTTGCGGTAAGCCTTCCACCCGCAGTTCGACCGATTGCCCGATCGCGACCTGCGCAATCTCGCTGGCCGGCACGGCGGCCTCCAGTTCAAGCTTTTGCAGGTTCACGATTTCCAGCAGCTTGCTGTCGCTGGCGACTTTCTCGCCCGGCTGTACATGGCGAGCCGACACTATTCCCGAAATCGGCGCGCGCACGGTGGTGTCGTTCAGCGACTTTTGCACGATGTCGAGCGCGCCTTGCGCGGCGTCGACACTGGCCTTTGCACCGGCGAACTGACTCGCCGAATTGTCGAACGCATTCTTCGAGATGAAGCCTTTGTCGAGCAGCGCGAGATTGTTGTCGCGGGCCTTGCCGGCGATCTCCAGCTGGGCTTTCGCATTGTTCAGGTTGCCGCGTGCCTGCGCGACGCGAGCTTCGTATTCGGCACCGTCCATTTTCACGACCAGTTGTCCGGCCTTCACAGCCTCGCCTTCTCGCACCAGTACCTCGCGTACATCGCCGGCGACTTTGGCTTTCACGTTCGCGAGATCGACCGCGCGCAGCGAACCTGACAGTTGCAGCGTCTGGCGCAGTTCTACCGGCTCGGCCGTCACCACTTCGGTTGGCAGAAATTCCAGCGCTGAAGGTGCGGCGGCTGCCACCGGCGCGGGCTGCGCCGGCGCCTTCGGTTTCAGCATCGCGCGCGCGCCGATAGCGACTACGGCGAGCGCGAGGACGGAGAGGATGATGGTGCGGGTACGTTTGGCCATAGGCTTGTTCAGGACGTGCGGCTGCCGGGGGTTTCGAAGCCTTGCGTCAGCAGGTCGATCAGGCAGTCAAGGAAATTATTCGGCTCGATCGGGTCGAGGTGGCAGAAATGCAGAGAATGCCGCCACATCATCAGCATCAACACCGGCGCAATGATCACGCGGGTTGCGGTGACGGGGTCGACAGGCCGGAACTCGTCGAGCGCGATGCCGCGTTCGACGATGCGCGCAATCAGCGCCTCGCCGCGCGTCACCACTTCTTCATGATAAAAGCGCGCCACGTCGGGGAAATTGCCGGACTCGGCCATCATCAGTTTCGAGATGCCGGACAGCCTGGTCGCGCCTATGCGCTCCCACCAGCCGTGTATGCATAGTTTCAGCAGCTCGCTGCTGTGGCCTTCGAAGCGCGCGATCATGTCTTCGGCATCAGCCAGCGGCGGCACCATGTTTTCGCGCACCACTGCCTTGAACAGCTCTTCCTTGTTCTCGAAATACAGATAAAGCGTGCCTTTCGACACGCCAGCGCGCGCGGCCACCTCGTCCAGGCGCGTCGCTGCATAGCCGCGTTCGACGAACAGGTCGAGCGCCGCGGCAAGCAGTTCCTGCGGACGCGCGTCCTTGCGGCGTTCCCAGCGGGGCTTGATTTTGGCTTCGGCGGCAGGTGGCATCAGAGGTGAGAAATTAACTAACCGATGGGTCAGCAATATAGGCCGCAGCGGGAGAGGGCGTCAAGCAATTCCCGGCCAGCGGCGTCTCGGCGGCCGGAAATCTGCAGGAACCCCGTTCGCTTGCCGGGTTACGAACCCCGGCGATGCGCCAGCATTGCCAAATTAAAAATCCGAGGCGCCCGACTACCTGAATTCCACACTGATCACGCCGGGTGCGTGAGTTTGCTGCTGGCCGCCATTTTTACTTCAAGCCCATTGAAAGGATAGTCATGAGCACGCCGTCACTCGACAGGAGTCATTCACGCAGCAGCCTTGAGACCAGCAGCGAGAGCGATAGCAAGGAGCTGGAAAAGCAGAATCAGAAGAAAAAAGCTGAACCCTCGAATCAGGCCAAGGTGCCATCCACCAGCAACCGAACGCTCAAGCGTGCCGGCACATGGTCGATGGGCTATATGCCCAAACAGAAGACAGAGAAGGAAACCAGCGATCCGCTGCTTTCACCCCGTAAACCAGAGCAAGCGCAGCCCAAGGCACCGTCTTCATCGTCCACTTCTTCCACCCCATCCACCTCTGCACCGATACCGCCCGCTACCGGTTCGGGCGCGATCACCCGGGATAACCGTGTGTTTGCCAAAGATTTGTCGCCGAAGGTGCTGTCCTATGCAAGCGCGGGTATGCAAGTGGGAGGCCGCCTCGCGCCGGAGAGGCTGGGTGAATTGCTGGTCGCGGTCGAAAGCAAGGGCGGGGCAATCAAGCTGGCCGGCGACAATATCAAGCGCATCCTGCGCGGTGCCCTGGTCATCCGCGACTTCATGCCGGAAGCGGGCGAAGCGAACAAGGATGCGAATGTCATCAAGCGAATTTGCGAACCCTTCATGTACTGGCATCTGGATACGCCGGCCATGGAAAAAGGCCGGAAAAAATTCATCGGCGAATTCGGCAGGATTGCGGAAAAATTTGAAGGCCTTTCAAAAGAAATTCAACAGAAAGAATGGAGCAAATCGAGCCGGATGAAAAAGCTGATGGATCCGATCATGGATCCTGTCATCAGGCTGATATGCGGCAGCGAAAATACGCTTGAATCTTCCAAACTGCCCGATCAGGTCAAGAAAGTGCTGCTGTCGATCGACAAACATGTGATTGCCTGGTTCCTGAAAAACGGTACCGGTAAGCCGGCAGACCTGCTCGATGCGCGAAAAAGCGCATTGATCGGATTTCTATCTACGCGATCCCTCGGCTATGTGTGGTTGACCAGGTCGCAGGATGAAAAAGCCCTGGCTGTTGACCATTTGACCCGGTTGATGAGCTACATGAATTCTTATGTCAGTACGCAGATCGACGCCTTTGTCGTGGACATCTTGCTGAAGCAGCCGGACCAGCCAGTCGAAGCGCGCAAATACATCGAAGTCCTGACGAAAAAGACGACACTGAAGTCCAAGCCATCGGTGCCGAAACTTGCGCTGGGCGCGGGATCTACGCTGTCTGCCGACAAGCTGCTGTCGCCGCGCACCCCGGCGTCGTCCACCACGCATCGCCTGACGAATGAAAAGACGAGCTCTGAAAAAGCGGATCAGAAAAAAGCGAAGGCAGATCTGATGAAAATGCGCGTTGAGCGCGCCCGCTTCGTCGATCAGCTTGCCAAGGACGCAGGTCTGGAAGCAATCGATTACCAGTGCTACATGTATGTGAAGGATATCGTCATCAAGATGTCACGTCGCGGATTCGATCATTTCAAGAAAGACCCGGTCAGGTCCTACGCAAAATATGCCGACGAGCACTATGGAAAAATTGAAAACCACGGAAAAGTAAAGGCCGGGCTGCCGCTCAAGGTGAAGAACGGTCTGGATGCACTGAGCCTGAAATTGTTGGGCAACCCATTTGACGAGCCGGAAGTCGCCAAGCCTGTCGCCAAAAAAGAAGCGTCTGAACAGACGGACGAATCGAGCGCCACCGAGCCCAGCGACGAAACTGAAGTCGAGACCGAAAGCTCGACCGACGACACGCAAAGCTGACGAGCTTGATGCTTCGCTGCGAACGAGGGCTCGCCGATCATGGCGAGCCTTTTTTGTTGGCGTCTTGGTCCGATAGTGTCCAAGTCAGATAAAGTCGGTTTTCTATGGCTCAAACTTCTCAAATTCTCGATTGCCGTCCCCGCTGCGCCGCGTGCTGTATTGCGCCGTCGATTACCTCCGCTATCCCCGGCATGCCAAACGGCAAGCCGGCGGGCATCGCGTGTGTGCAGCTCGATGAAAATCTGGGCTGCCGGATTTTCGGCCAGCCCTCGCGACCCGCGGTCTGTGGCAGCCTGAAACCGTCGGCCGAGATGTGCGGTGAAACTCGTGAGCAGGCGATGATTTTCCTGCATCGACTGGAGTCGCTCACGGCCACGACAAGCATCCCCGCAAAAACAGCGTCGTGGTAAGCTTCGAGCCGGCAAGACAAGCCGAGCCTGCAGGCCAGCGCCTGTGCGAAACGCAGGTTCCCTCCGCGTTTCAGTGAACTATCCCCCGCATGGAAATTTCCCTCGTCATCAAAGTCATCATCATGGGCATCGTCGAAGGTTTGACGGAATTCTTGCCCATTTCATCGACCGGTCATCTGATCCTCGCCGGCAGCCTGCTGAATTTCACCGGCGATAAGGTGAAAGTGTTCGAGATCGTGATCCAGGCCGGCGCGATGCTTGCCGTCTGCTGGGAATACCGCGCAAGGATCGCGAGGGTGATCATTGATTTCCGAAGCGATATTGCCGCGCGGCGTTTCGTCGTCAACCTGCTGGTCGCTTTTTTGCCGGCGGTGGTGCTCGGTCTTGCGTTCGGCAAGGCGATCAAGATGCACCTGTTCAAGCCGGTTCCGGTCGCACTGGCCTTCATTGTCGGCGGCTTCATCATCATGATGGTCGAGAAGCGCAACCGTCGCAGGCTGTTCACGCGCGTTGATTCGGTCGATGACATGAGCCTGCTCGACGCGCTGAAAGTCGGCCTTGCTCAGTGCTTCGCGCTGATACCCGGCACCAGCCGTTCCGGCGCCACCATTATCGGGGCGATGGCCTTTGGCCTGTCGCGCCGCGCGGCGACGGAATTCTCGTTCTTCCTCGCGATACCGACACTGTTCGGCGCGACCGTTTATTCGCTGTACAAGGAACGCGCGCTACTGTCAGCCGATGACCTGCCGATGTTCGGGCTGGGCGCCTTCGCTGCCTTCGTATCGGCTTTCCTTTGCGTGCGCTGGCTGCTGCGTTACATCAGCTCGCACGATTTCATTCCGTTTGCGTGGTACCGGATCGTGTTCGGCGTGCTGGTCCTGGCGACTGCGCTGACCGGCTGGGTTACCTGGGCCGAATAAGCGATGGAGCAAGACCAACGCGCGCGTGCGCTGCACGTGCTGCAAAGCGTATTCGGCTATCCGGTCTTTCGGGGCGAGCAGGCTGACATCATTGACCTGATCGCCGGCGGCGGCGATGCGCTGGTGCTGATGCCGACCGGTGGCGGCAAGTCGCTGTGCTACCAGATTCCTTCTTTATTGCGCGACGGCTGCGGCGTGGTCATTTCGCCGCTGATTGCCCTGATGCAGGATCAGGTCGATGCGCTGGCCGAGCTCGGCGTACGCGCCGCCTTCCTGAATTCCACGCAGGACTTTGACGAAACGTTGCGCGTCGAACGCGCCGTGCGCCGCGGCGAACTCGACCTGCTGTATGTCGCGCCCGAGAGGCTGCTGACCCAGCGCTGCCTTGATTTGCTGGATTCCGCGCAGATTGCACTGTTCGCGATCGACGAAGCGCATTGCGTATCGCAGTGGGGCCACGACTTCCGTCCTGAATACATCCGTCTGTCGGTGCTGCACGAGCGCTATCCGCAGGTGCCGCGCGTCGCACTGACCGCGACCGCGGATTTCCAGACCCGCGAAGAGATCGTCAGCCGGTTGCAGCTGGAAGCAGCGCGCCAGTTCATTTCATCGTTCGACCGTCCCAATATCCGTTACCAGATCGTCGAAAAGGAAAACGTGCGCCGCCAGCTGCTGGATTTCATCCGCAACGAGCATGCGGGCGACGCCGGCATTGTCTACTGCCTGTCGCGCAAGAAGGTGGAGGAGACGGCGGCGTTCCTGAATGAGTCCGGCGTCAGCGCGCTTGCGTATCACGCGGGCATGGATACCGGCACGCGCAGCGCGCATCAGGCGCGCTTCCTGCGCGAAGATGGCATCGTGATGGTCGCCACCATTGCCTTCGGCATGGGCATCGACAAGCCGGACGTGCGCTTTGTCGCGCATCTCGACCTGCCGAAAAGTATTGAGGGCTATTACCAGGAAACCGGGCGCGGCGGCCGTGACGGCCTGCCGGCCGACGCGTGGATGGCCTACGGGCTGCAGGATGTGGTGCAGCAGCGGCGCATGATCGACGAGTCTGAGGCCGATATCAATTTCAAGCGCATGCAGTCGGCGCGGCTCGATTCCATGCTGGGACTGTGCGAGACGCTCGGCTGCCGGCGCGTGCGCCTGCTTGACTATTTCGGGCAGCCGTCCGACCCCTGCGGCAATTGCGATACCTGTCTGAACCCGCCGCGCGCCTTCGATGCGACCGAATTGGTGCAGAAATTGCTATCGACGATTTACCGTACCGGACAGCGTTTCGGCGCGGTGCATGTGCTTGATGTGCTGCGCGGCAGCGATGGCGAGAAGGTCAAACAGTGGGGACATGACAAGTTGTCCACCTTCGGTATCGGCGCTGACAAGCCGGAATCGGAATGGCGCGCGATCCTGCGGCAGGCGATCGCGCTCGGACTGGTCGAGATCGATCACGAGAATTACGGCGCCTTGCGTTTGCCTGAAGCGGCGCGAGCAGTGCTGAAAGGCGAGTATCCGGTCGCGATGCGGCATTACCAGAAACCGCAAAAGCAGCGCCGGCCGACAGTGCAGGCCAGCGGTTTTGGCGAGATCGAATTGTCTGTGCCGCAGCAGGCCCTGTTCGAAAAACTGCGCTGGTGGCGCGTCGAGACAGCGCGCTCGCACAATGTGCCGGCGTATGTGATTTTCCACGATGCGACGCTGCGCGAGATCGCGCGCGCGATGCCGGTCACGCTGGATGAATTGCGGCAGGTGTCGGGGGTTGGCGAGAAAAAGCTAGAGACTTATGGCGAGCAGTTGATCGCGTTGGTGTCGGGGCAGGAAGCAACGTAGGTTTGGATGCGAAACCCACCAACCCGCTCCGCATCCCGGTACCTCAACTCAACCCTTCTCGAACACCAGATCCCACACCCCATGGCCGAGCTTCAGGCCGCGGCTCTCGAACTTGGTCACCGGTCGATACGCGGGGCGTGCTGCATAGTCGTCGGCTGTGTTCTTCAGCGCAGGCTCGGCTGACAGCACGTCCAGCATCTGGACCGCATAGTCTTCCCAGTCGGTAGCGCAATGCAGGTAGCCGCCCTTCATGATGCGGGAGGCCAGCAATTGCACGAACGGTGTCTGGATCAGGCGGCGCTTGTTGTGCCGCGCCTTGTGCCAGGGATCCGGAAAAAACACATGGACGCCGGCCAGTGACTCAGGCGCGAGCATATGCGTGACGACTTCGAACGCATCATGCTGAATCAGCCGCAGGTTCTGCAATTCGCCCTCGCCGATCAGTTTCAGCAGGCTGCCTATGCCCGGCGTGTGCACTTCGACGCCTATGAAATTCTTTGCCGGCATCAGCGCAGCGATATGCGCCGTGGTCTCGCCCATGCCGGTGCCGATCTCTAGAATGGTCGGCGCAGGGCGGCCGAACGCGGCATCCACCTCCAGCAGCTTCTTTTCAAACGGCAGGCAGTAGCGCGGACTCAGCGCGTCAAGTGCGCGTGCCTGCGCCGTCGACACCCGGCCGGCACGCGTCACGAAGCTGCGGATGCGGTGTTCGGTCGGGTCGTACAGCATGGAACGGGCAGTCGGGTCTTTTGGGGATTCGGTCATCGTAGAGGCGGGGTCGTTGCGTTGGAGCGGGTGAAGGGAATCGAACCCTCGTATGCAGCTTGGGAAGCTGCTGTTCTGCCATTGAACTACACCCGCAATGGGTCGGATTTTACCTCAGCAGGCAGGGCGGTCGAAGCAGGGGTTCGAAGCCCGATTGAGAAGATAAGCGAGCCCGGTGACTCTCTCCCGGCTTTTAAATGACTGTTTCCTGATGATGGACGGGAGTGATAAAGTCGAAACCGTTCTACGGATTATATGTAGGGTTAGCGAAGGAATTATTGCGAGTCATTCGAGTATGGTTAGCGAAAATCCCTCAAGAATAAAACGTCAGAACATTGCAAGATAATCCGACGCCAAAGTTCTGAGGGTCGGTTTTGAATGATTCAGTTCAAGGCTGGCTCTGGTTTGTTTGAGCAAGAAATCGCCATTGATTTCAATATTTTTTTAGAAAAATTAGTGTAACTTTAATATCAAAATGCAAGGGAGCTTGAAGATGAAGATGTATCAAATTGCTGTAGTTGCCTTGGCCTTGAGTTCCAACGCCTATGCTGACGCATTTGAATCCGGTGGCATGATCGAGTTCGGTGCGGCAGGCTATCGGACTACCGAAAATGGCGACGGTAACAATCCAGGCAACAGAGTGGGTATGTATGGTGCTGCGCAGGCGACTGTTCCTTTCGGCGAGTCATCGCGGTTTGTGATGGACTTGCAGTCCGAGCGATTTGCGGGCAAAAATTCTACTGACTACAGCGATTTTGGTTCACACCGGGCGACGCTGGCTTCTTTCGGATTGCATACCAAGCTGAAGGGCGGACTTGGGGGTCCTTTCATCGGATACGCTCAGCCTGACGTTGATGGCGGCCATAGCAGTGGTCGAACTGGCGGTTACATGGCCGGTATCCAGTATATTTCAGATGGCTCGACGCAAGGGTTCGTGACGCTTGGCCACGCTGATATCGTCAGTGATTTTTCCAGTGGTGCTTCGGATGGCCAGTTCAGGGGTCCGTTTGCCGACGCAGGAGTGGTCGGCACACTGGGAACGAATGGTGCTTTCAAGCTTCATGCTGGCTATGGTCACACGTCCAAGGCCTTTGATAACTCCGGCGTATATGCTCCAGCCAGTTACGGGAATGTTGGTGCCAAATTCCTGTACGCCATAAATCAAACTTTTCACGTTGTCGCTGGTCTCGAGTTCACCAAGCACAAGAGTGGGGAGACTACACAAGATTATTCTAACCGCGCCAGCGATACGCGATACACCCTGGGTATCGTAATCCCGTTCGGCAAACAATCCATTACGACAGCCAGCTTGAGGCCGTTGGCGCCGACTTTGGCACCCGTGCGCGCAGCAGGGTGGAATGAAGTGCTCGATAATTCCGCACCTTCAAAAAACTAAACAGCACATAGCCAAGCCTCAAACCTGAGGCCGACGAGCTGATTAAAATAGCCACCGGCCCTAGGGGGCGGTGGCTACCAGATTGGTGGATCGTCATGGCACAGCGCAAATGGGTGCAGCCAAGTATTTAATGCGGTTTTGGCATCGTTTTGACTCAAGCTGCAGCCGTTCCATTAAAATGGATTGTCGGCATTGATTATGTCGGCTACCAACCAACCCAAAATGGCGGCCGTAGATTTTCGGTCGGCACCGAACCCGTCGGAGAATAACTATGAAGATCCTTAAGTCCTGCCTGACCGCGTCCACGCTGATCGCCGTCGTCCTGCTGTCGACCGGTTGCTCGACGATTTCGTCGGCTTATGACTCGACCGTGGACACGGTATCGGGCTGGTTCGGCAAGGGCGACAAGAAAGCCGACTGAGCTCGTTTCTTGCAGTCCAGAAAATGCCGCTGTCAGTTCACAGCGGCATTTTTTATTGTGTGGTCGTTCGCGTGACATATCTGGAAGCCATCTTCCACAGCATCAGTCCCGTCAGCGCAAACGCAAACTGTCCCGCAGCCAGCGCCAGCACCGAATAATTCAGCAGCGGCGATACCAGTCCGGCGACCAGAGCCGACAGCATCGTCATGGTGAACGACTGGCATGACGCTACCGTGCCGCGGATCTGCGGAAACAGGTCCAGCACCCGCAGCGTTAGCCCCGGCGCCACCATCGACATGCCCATTGTGTACAGAAACAGCGGTGCCACCGTCCACGGCAACGCCGGTGCGAAGAACAGGTGATAGCCGACGTTCATTACGCCCGCCGTAATCAGCAGCATGAAACCGATCCGAATCTGTTGCCCGGGGCCGGCCCTCCCCGCCATCCGGTTCGCCGCCAGCGCGCCCAGAAAGATGCCGCTGACGGCCGGTATGAACAGCCACGCGAATTCATTGGCGCCGAGATGCAAATGTTCTGTAACGATCGCAGGAGCCGAGGCCACATAAAGGAACAGACCGGAGAAATTGCACGCAATCGCGCCGGCTTTCAGCTGAAAGCGTCGCGACAGAAAGATTTGCCGGTAATTTGTCCACAGCGCGCCCGGGTTGAAAGGCTGGCGCTTGTTCCGTGGCAGCGATTCGGGCAGCCAGCGCCAGCACATCGCGAGCATGACCAGCGCGAACGCGAACAGCAGCAGGAAGATCGTGCGCCACTCTGAAACGGTAATGATCCAGCCGCCGACCACCGGCGCAATGGCGGGCGAGATAGAAAAAATCATCGTTACCAGCGACAGCATCTTTTCCGCCTCGGCGCCCGAGTACAGGTCGCGCGTGATCGCGCGGCCAATCACCACGCCGGCGCCGGCCGACACGCCTTGCAGCATGCGGAAGATCCACAGTGACTCAACGCTTTGGACTGCTGCGCACGCGATCGAGCCGACCGCATAAACCGCGAGCGAGATCAGGATGATGCTGCGTCGTCCGAAAGTATCGGACAGCGCGCCGTGCCACAGGATCATCACCGCAAACGACGCCATGTACACCGTCAGCGATTGCTGTACCTGCAGCGCACCGGTATTCAGCGAACTGGCGATTGCCGGAAACGCCGGCAGGTAGGTGTCGACCGAGAACGGCCCCAGCATCGCCAGCGCCGCCAGCAGCAGCGCGAGGCGGCCGGAGTTCAGATGCCCCCCATGCAAAGGTATTTCAGCTCGAGGTATTCATCGATGCCGTATTTCGATCCCTCACGGCCGAGGCCCGACTGCTTGACGCCGCCGAAGGGTCCGACCTCGTTGGAGATCATGCCGGTGTTGATGCCGACCATGCCGTAATCAAGCTGCTCCGCGACGCGCCAGATGCGGCCGATATCGCGCGCATAGAAATAGCCGGCAAGGCCATAGTCGGTGTCATTGGCCGCGGCGATGACTTCTTCTTCTGCGGTGAAACGTACCACGGCAGCCACCGGGCCGAAGGTCTCCTCGTGCATGATTTTCATGCCGGCGCTGACATTCGACAGCACGGTCGGCTGGTAGAACAGGCCGCCGAGTTCATGCGCGTGACCGCCGGCTTCCAGCCTAGCGCCTTTCGCGAGTGCGTCGCTGACGTGCTCCGCGACCTTTGCAATCGCTTGCGCATCGATCATCGGGCCTTGCTGCACGCCCGGCTCGACGCCGGGGCCAAGCTTGATCTTCGCCGAAGCCGCCGCGAGTTTTTGCACGAACTCGTCATGCACCTTGTCCTGCACGAAAAAGCGGTTCGCGGCGACGCAGGCCTGACCGGCATTGCGATATTTCGAGACCATGGCTCCCTGCACCGCAGCATCGATGTCGGCATCGTCGAACACGATGAACGGAGCATGTCCACCGAGCTCCAGTGCCAGCTTCTTGATCGTCGGCGCACTCTGCGCCATCAGGATGCGCCCGACTTCCGTCGAGCCGGTAAACGATATGTGGCGCACGACCGGACTGGCGCACAGCGTCTTGCCAATCGCGATCGAGTGCTCGCTGTCGGCGGTCAGCACGTTGATCACGCCGGCAGGCATGCCGGCGCGCTGCGCGAGTTCAGCGAGGGCCAGCGCCGACAGCGGCGTCTGCTCGGCCGGCTTGATCACGATGGTGCAACCGGCTGCCAGTGCGGGCGCGATCTTGCGCGTGATCATCGCGACCGGAAAATTCCACGGCGTGATTGCGGCGCAGACGCCGATCGGCTGCTTCAGTGTCAAGAGTCGCTTGTCGGCGGCCGGCGACGCGAGCACGTCGCCGTTCACGCGTTTGGCTTCTTCGGCAAACCATTCGATGAAGCTGGCGCCGTACATGACTTCGCCTTTCGCTTCGGCGATCGGCTTGCCCTGCTCTGCGGTCATCAGTCGCGCAAGGTCGTCCATGTTCGCGCCGATCAGGTCGAACCACCGGCGCAGTATGGTCGCGCGCTCCTTGCCGGTTTTTGCAGCCCAGCCGCGGAAGGCCCGCTGTGCGGCTTCGATCGCGCGCTCGGCTTCATCCGGACCGAGCTTGGGCACTGCCGCGATGCGGGCGCCGGTGGCCGGGTTGTGTACGTCGAAGCGCTGGTCCGCATCAATCCACTGGCCATCGAGGAAGGCCTGGGTGCGGAGCAATGTCGGGTCAGCCAGCGCGGGTGTCACGGAGGTCGAGGTCATCGGAGCCTGGATCGAGATGGGAAACAAACGCATAGGATAGCGCGTCCCGCCGCGATCAAGGGCAGAAGGAGATCGCTGCGCAAAATGTCTGGCGGCCAGTCTGGGAATTTTCTGGTTTACGGAAGGAACCGGAAAAAGGCGCGCTGCACAAATTTTCGAATGCAGGCCATCTTCATTCGAATGACTGGCGATTTTCTTTGGGGAAAAACATGAAGGAACAGGATTTTGTCGGGCTATGCCATTCACTGTGTCTTGAGTTTGACCTGGCGAATAAAGAGCCTGCCGACGTGCCGCAGGAGTTCCTGATCAATGGGTATCGACTTGGCCTGTACCTCGACAGTGAAGTGGAGCTGATCGATTGCTACATGGATCTGGGCTTCATTGAAGAAGACCGTCGCTTCGAGGTCTTTGGTCGAATTCTCGAAATCAATCTGGAAATGACTGGCTTGCATGGCGAATCCCTGGGCTTTGATGCTGAAACCGGCCATCTTGTACTTCGGTCCGCTATTCGGACGGAATTGGGTTGCGATGCCGATTCCATGGGCCAATTGCTGAAGGGATACACCGAGTTCGCCGATAGCCTGAAGACCATGCTGCGCGAGCCGGCAGGGAAATCACCCAGTCCTGTCCTGCGCGAACTTGCCTGATCTGTTGCATTGCTTTGAAGGAGGAAAATCACCATGGACCGAATGACGCGATTATTTAGCCCCAGTCCGAAAAAGGCTGTTTCAACACTTGAAAAGACCGTCAAAGAAAGCCCCCCCGCTCCCCGCGCTGAGCCCGCCAAAGATGATGAGAAAGCGAGCTCTCGCGCTCTGAGGAAGGCCAGAGAAAAAAAAGTCGCGGCACATGAAAAATCTCCAGCGGTGCCAGTAGTTCCAAGGGTGAAAGTCGCGAAGCGGGCGAACTTGAAGAATGACGAATTGGCGCGCTATGCCCTGGGTACGCCCGGAAAAATTCCGGCCAGCCCTGATCAGGCGCCCTCAAGTGAGGTCAAGGAAGTGACCGATGCCGAAAATCGGAGAGCGCGGTATTTCTCAGGCGGCAAGGAGAACACGCTGGCGCCTCAGGCGCCCAAACCCAGGCAAATGAAAAGAAAGAAGGGGCAGGTCACTACCAGCACCGCGCCCACCTTACACGCGCGTGTTGCCGTTGAGGGCAATGCGATTCCGTCGCCGTCACTGAAGCAGCTTGCAAAGCGCGCCAGCCGAAACCTTCTGCGTCAAAAGACTCGTATCGCACGTATTGCGGCAGACTTCGACGAGGCGTCAGATCATCTGGGGCAGAAAGCACGCCGTCTTCTGCGTGCCATATCGCCGACAAAAGCCGCTGGGGCTCCTAGCTCGGTCGTGCCGGATAAGCATTCGGTGCTTGCCTCCCTGTCGTTTCAGGCGCGCAATCAGGCGGCGAAGGCGGTTCAAAAGATCAGTCAGCAGCCGGATTTTCTCAGCGGCTCAAAAAAGGAAAGAGAGCAGGCGCTCTACGAGGCTTTGGGTAGTGTGCTTCAAGGCTACGGTGTCGACGGTGATGCACCGTTGCTCGATGCCTTGATGAAGGATGTCGAACTGCGAAATCGACATGCCGTCATCGATGTTGAAATTGATTTTGCGGACGAGCCTTATCTCAGTCACGCGAACGCAGGCGCAAAAAAATTCTTTAACACGTGGCAAAAAGACTCGACCAGCCTGCCGAAAGAACTGGATGCGATGTCGGACGACGAAAAAAATCAAGCCACGGCGTGGTTCATGCCGACTTTCCTGGCGGATTTTTATCGCGACGGCGTCAGCCATCGAATCATGCGCGACGACGGATCGGTGCAGGTCGTCAAATCACCGTTTGAGCTAGCCGACTTTCTGAAGCCCAATGAAAAGTCTCCGCAATTCTGCCGTTACGTCAGCAATTTCGTGTCGCAAAATCTGATGGTGTACCTGCAGCAAATCACTTGCGGCGGACTGCCTGGCATCGAGTCGCCCGTGCGACTTTATGACGGCACGCCGATCATTCCGCGTGGACGATCTGAATATATTTTCACGTACCAGTCGGACGGAAATGGCAGGGTGGTTGCGCGTGCCGAGCTGAAGATTTTTGCTGACAATGGCAACAACGCCAGAAGAGCTTGCCAGATTCAGGACGCCGAGGGCAAGCGCCCATCGATCCATGTAGATCAGGAAGCTTTTCTCAGCATTGCCACCGATCTGGAGTTTATCAACTCACGCGAAGGCCGCGAGTGGAGCATCGCGCCGGTTCAATTACATGCACAAGGATGGAATTACGCCGAAGAACGCTAGGGGCGGCGGTTCGAGCCTGCCACCATCTCGAACCGGAACAGCCTGCATTCGATAGCGCCGTTGAAAAACGGCGTTTTTTTTGATTCTTTCAGACGCAGCATGCGCGGCAGCGTCAGATCGGCGGTAAACAGGCACACGGTCCAGCCGGAGAAGCGCTGCTTCAATGTACTTCCGAATGCGCTGAAGAACGCAATGGCCAGCTCATCCGGCTCTTGCGAGCTGTCGCCGCGCACACCGATACGCTCACCATAGGGCGGGTTTGCGATCAGCAGGCCCGGGATGCCGGTGGGCGGCTTGATTTCCTGAGCGTCAATCTGTTTCAACGGAATGTCGAAAGTGATGCCGGCGCGCTCCAGATTATTGCGCGCCATCACCAGCATGTCGCCGGAAATGTCGCTGCCAAAGATAGTCGGCTTTGAAGGCAGCGGCAAGGGCTTCACGGCGGCGCGGATCACTTCCCAGTCGGCCTGTTTGAACCCCTTGAATTTTTCGAACGCAAAGCCGCGATTCAGTCCGGGCGGAATGCCAGCCAGCATCTGCGCGGCTTCGATCAGCAGCGTGCCGGAACCGCACATAGGATCCAGCAGCGGGGTGCCCGGTTGCCAGCCCGACGTACGCAGCAGGCCGGCAGCGAGGTTTTCGCGCAGCGGCGCATCGCCGGTCTCCATGCGCCAGCCGCGCTTGAACAGGCCTTCGCCGGACGTGTCGAGGTAGATCGTGACGGTGCGGGCATCGAGAAAGCCCCAGATGCGCATATCGGGCGTGCGCGTGTTGACGGACGGACGTTCTCCGGTGCGGTCGCGGAAGCGGTCGCACAGGCCATCCTTGATCTTCAGCGTCACGAACTCCAGGCTCTTCAGCGGCGACTTGATTGCGTTCACGTCGACGCGGATCGTGTGCTCCAGATCGAACCAGTCTTCCCACTTCGCGCCCAGCGCCAGATCGTAGATGTCGTTCTCGTTGGTGTAACCGGAGTGCGCAATACGCAGCAGCACGCGCGATGCGATGCGTGAGTGCAGGTTCAGCCGCATCGCGTCCTGCAAGCTGCCGGAACAGTGCACGCCGCCCGGGACGGTGTTGTGGATTTTCAGTGTCGTGCTCTGCGCCGCGATCTCTTTGAGTTCTTCGGCAAGCACGATTTCGAGGCCACGCGGGCAGGGGCAGAAATAGGAATGAGCCATGGTGTACCTTTTGTCCGTGCAGGTCGGGCTGCGTTCAGCCAGACCTCGAGAGTTATTAATGGCGGGTTTCGCTGCGATCTACCCACCATCCGCGATCATGAACCCAGAATCCGCTCGACAAAGTCCAGCCGGTCCTGTCCCCAGAAACCCTGACCGTCGACTCGATACCAGGGTACGCCGAAGACATCGGCGGCGATCGCTTCCTCGGTGTTGCGCGCAAAGTCGGCGGTGACGGCATCGCTTGCCGACAGCTTCAGCAACGCCGCGCCATCGAGGCCGATGCCGTTCGCAATCGCCACCAGCGTCTCCGCATCGCCAATGTTTTTCTCGTCGGCCCAGCACGCGCGACCCAGCGCGCCGAGCAAGGCCAGCGCCTTGTCGGTGCCGGCCGCATGCAGCGCGGCAATGATCAGGCGAGCGCCCGGCTCGCCGGACACAGGGAAGAACTTCGGGTGCGGGTTCAGCGTCATGCCCAGATGCTTGCTCCAGCGGGCCAGCTCGGCCAGCCGGTAAGCCTGGCGCTGCGGCGGGCGCTGCGCGACCGGCACGCCACCGGTCGCGGCGAATACTTTCGCCGCATCGACCGGTTTCAGCAGGATCTGTGCGCCATGCTTGTTCGCCACCGCGACGAAGCGTTCGTGTCCCAGGTAAGTCCACGGCGATTGCGGTGCAGCGAAATACTCTATGGTCTTGCTCATGCGGGTCTCCGAATTTTTGTCAGAAGGGCTTCAGCACCACCAGCACCACGGCCGCCAGCATTGCCAGCACCGGCAGCTCGTTGAACCAGCGGTACCAGATGTGCGTATGCGTATTCTCGCCGCGCTGGAATTTTTTCAGCAGGCTCTTGCAAACGTGGTGGTAACCGACCAGCAGCACAACGACGGCCAGCTTCGCATGCATCCAGCCGCTGCTCTGGCCGACGCCGTAGTGAAGCCACAGGATCAGCCCGAGTACCAGCGCCGGGACCATCAGTATCGTCATGAAGCGATACAGCTTGTTGGCCATCAGCAGCAGCCGGTCGATCGCGACCGGCTCGGTTTCCATCGCGAGGTTCACGTAGATGCGCGGCAGGTAGAACAGGCCGGCAAACCACGACGCGATGAAGACGATATGCAGCGCCTTGATCCAGAGATAGGCCATCGTCATACCCGCACTTCGCCGTGTCCCAGCACCACGTATTTCACCGAGGTCAGGCCTTCGAGGTCGACCGGACCGCGCGCGTGCAGCTTGTCATTCGAGATGCCGATTTCGGCACCAAGGCCGTATTCGAAGCCGTCGGCAAAGCGCGTCGATGCATTTACCATCACCGATGCCGAATCGACCTCGCGCAGGAATTGCAACGCGCGCGAATAGTCTTCGGTGACGATGGAATCGGTGTGCTGCGACGAATAGGTGTTGATGTGATCGATTGCTTCGTCGACACCGGACACGATTTTCACCGACAGGATCGCATCAAGGTATTCGGTGCGCCAGTCTTCGTCGGTCGCCGGCTTCAGGTGAGGGTAGCCGGCGAGGATCTTCTGCGCTTCCGCATCGGCGCGCAACTCGACCTGCTTGTCCGCGTACATCTTCGCGAGTTCGGGCAATACGGCCGGTGCGATGCTGCGGGCGACCAGCAGCGTTTCCATGGTGTTGCAGGTGCCGTAGCGATGGCATTTCGCATTGAACGCGACCGGCAGCGCCTTCGCCATGTCGGCCTTGTCGTCGATGTACACATGGCAGATGCCGTCGAGGTGCTTGATCATCGGTACCTTCGATTCCTTCATCAGCCGCTCGATCAGGCCCTTGCCGCCGCGCGGCACGATCACGTCCACGTACTCCGGCATCGTGATCAGCGCGCCGACCGCCGCACGGTCGGTGGTCTCGACGATCTCCACCGCTTCGGCCGGCAGGCCAGCGCCGGCCAGGCCTTCTTTCACCAGCTTCGCGAGCGCCTGGTTGCAATGGATTGCTTCCGAGCCGCCGCGCAGGATGGTGGCGTTGCCGCTCTTGATGCATAGGCCGGCAGCGTCGACCGTCACGTTCGGCCGCGCTTCATAGATGATGCCGATCACGCCCAGTGGCACGCGCATCTGGCCGACCTGTATGCCGGTGGGGCGGTATTTCATGTTCGTGATCTCGCCGATCGGGTCCGGCAGCGCCGCGATCTGCTCCAGGCCTTCGGCTATGGTCGCGATCGCCTTCTCGGACAGCGTCAGGCGGTCGACCATGGCCGGCGCGAGCCCTGCGGCGCGCGCGGCGTCAAGGTCTTTCTGGTTGGCCGCGGTCAGTAGTGCCGCATCGCGGCGTATGCCGGTGGCGATCAGTTGCAGTGCGCGGTTTTTCGCCGAGGTGTCGGCCTTGGCCATCGCGCGCGAAGCCTTGCGCGCAGCGCGGCCGATGTCGGTCATGTACTGTTGAATGTCCATCGCTAAATCCTTTGACTCATTTTTTCGCTACCGCCAGTGCCAGCTGCAGCATCGCGTCCCAAGCATCGCCCGCGAAATTTTTCGCGCGCAAGCCCTTGATCATGCGGTCGACTTGCGCCGTCTTCGCCAGCGCGTCTTCGAGCGTGGACAGTTTCACGCGCGACAGCGCAGGCGCCATCAGCCGCTCGCGCGGCCCCCAGATCCGGTATTCCTTCAGTAGCGCTGCCAGCGGCCGTCCGTCGGCGGTGCCGATCTTCAGCTTCAGCAGCGTGCGTATTTCTTCGGCCACGGCCCACAGTACCAGCGGCAGCGCCTCGCCTTCGCCTTTCAGTCCGTCGAGCATGCGCGCGACGCGGCCGACATCGCCCGACAGCATCGCTTCGGATAGCTTGAAGACGTCATAGCGCGCAACATTCAGCACCGCATCCTGCACCTGTTCGAAGCTCAGGCGGCCCTCAGGATGCAGCAGCGCGAGCTTGCGGATTTCCTGGTGAGCGGCCAACAGATTGCCCTCGACGCGTTCTACCATGAAGTCCAGTGCGTCCTTGTCGGCGCTCTGCCCCTGCGCTGCCAGCCGCTGTCCTATCCAGTTTGCAAGCTGATGCCGCTCGACATTCGGTATCTCGACAAATACGGCATGCTGCTGCAGCGCGCCGACCCATGCCGTCTTTTGCGTGGCCCAGTCCAGCTTGGGCAGCGTAATCAAGGTCAGCGTATCGCCGGTATCGGACTGCGCACAGCCCGCCGCGTATTCCTGTAGTGCCTGCCCGCCTTCCTTGCCGGGCTTGCCGCCGGGGATACGCAGCTCGATCAACTTGCGGTCGCCAAACAGCGACATGGCCTGATTCGCGGCCAGCAGTTCGCCCCATTTGAAGTAGCGCTCGGCGACCAGCACCTCACGTTCGGTGAAGCCGGACGTGCGCGCCTTGGCGCGTATCCGGTCTGCCGCTTCCAGCGCGAGCAGGTGCTCGTCGCTGCTGATCACATACAGCGGCGCCAGTGATTTCGCGAGATGCGCATCCAGCGCTTCGGCGCGCAGCTGCATGACTTACAGGGACTCCGGCTTCACGCGCGCAAGTTGCCGCATGATCTGGCTGACTGCCTCGCGGCGCAGGTCATCGAAGGACAACCGTTCCTCTTGCTCCTTTGCCAGCGCTTGTTCCTCACTGTACGACAGGATGGACTGCAGTACGATCTCGGGTGGCACCAACAGCTTCTTGTTTTCAGGGTTCGCGACTTCGAAACGGACCCGGTAGGTCAGGTTGAATTCACGCACCTTGCCTTGCGCATTGAGGGTGAGCACCCTTTTTTCCTGCGCTTGCGACAGTACGCGCAGCGTGACGACGGCTGATTTCGCATCGGCAGATATCTGTGTGTCGCCGGACCGTATCGCAGAGCGCAGCTCGCGCTCGATCGGCGAGCCCTTGGGCGCATCGAGATAGACCGACGCGACCGTGATCTGCGAATCCGGCGTGGAGCCGCGCATGTGGAAGCCGCAGGCAGCCAGCGGCGCGATCAGCAGCAGGGCAAAGAAATGACGGCGGACTCGGATCAAGGTATTCTCCCTTAAGCGACAATGTTCACCAGCTTGCCGGGCACGACGATAATTTTCTTCGGCGCACCTTCGATGAATTTTTTCACGTTGTCGTCACCGAGCGCAGCGGCTTCAATGGTCGCCTTGTCGGCATCCTTCGAGACGGTGATCTTGCCACGCAGCTTGCCATTGACTTGCACCATCAGTTCGATCTCGGCCTGCTCCAGCGCCGCCGCATCGACTGCCGGCCACGGCGCGTCGAGGATGTCGCCATGCGCTTTCGCGTAGCCGAGCTCATTCCACAGCGCATGCGTGACATGCGGCGCGACCGGATACAGCACGCGCAGGAAAATGCCCAGGCACTCGCCAATCGCCGAATTCGCTGCCGCGCTGCCATCGAGCTTCGCACCTTCGAGCAGATTCAGCATCTTCATGCAGGCCGACACCACCGTGTTGTATTGCAGGCGGCCATAGTCATGGTCTGCCTGCTGCAGCACCTTGTGCATCTCGCGCCGCAGCGCCTTGATGCCGGCGTCGTCGGACGCCGACGCTGTCAGCACCGGCGCGATCGTCGCCGCATGCGCATGCGCGAAATTCCACACGCGGCGCAGGAAGCGATGCGCGCCTTCGACGCCTGAGCCCGACCATTCCAGCGTCTGCTCCGGCGGCGCGGCGAACATCGTGAACAGGCGCGCGGTGTCGGCGCCGAACTCGTCGATGATGGCCTGCGGGTCGATGCCATTGTTCTTCGACTTCGACATCTTCTCGGTGCCGCCGATCTGCACCGGCTGGCCGTCGGTCTTCAGCGTCGCCGCTGCCGGACGGCCCTTGTCATCGAACAGCAGCTCGACATCTTCCGGATTGAACCAGGTCTTCTTGCCTGCGGCGTCTTCGCGGTAGTATGTTTCGTTCAGCACCATGCCCTGCGTCAGCAGGTTCACGAACGGCTCGTCGAACTTCACGAGGCCGAAATCGCGCATGACCTTGGTCCAGAAGCGTGCGTACAGCAGGTGCAGCACCGCGTGCTCGATGCCGCCGATGTACTGGTCCATCGGCATCCAGTGGTCGGTGCGCGCGTCCACCATGGTG
>JACCDS011093357.1_pt1 | contig 30348 bp, 26 predicted proteins | sample 7446441 | NCBI WGS metagenome assembly JACCDS01 (sample SAMN15323445, study PRJNA562643) | freshwater metagenome | isolation source: river surface water | place: USA:Blue River Watershed | collected 2017-08-17 | reverse complement strand
GGTGAATGAAAATGCTCGTGACTTTCGCTTCAGAGGGCGCAAAGGACACGAAGGGGCAAAGGCCGCGAAGTCAAGATAAACGCCATTCACCATTTACAACTTACCATTAACAATTTTGAAACGGGTAGTGGGTGGGGGGTAGGGGGTGGATGCTTTTACGAAAAACTACTTGCTCTGCCACTTGCCCTAAAAGTCAGATTGAAGTAAATGTCATTCGTCAACGCCTCAATTCTCATCTCTCAACTCTCAATTTAAATTGGGCGCAACCCATGAAGCAGAAAGGGATTGGTGAATGAAAATGCTCGTGACTTTCGCTTCAGAGGGCGCAAAGGACACGAAGGGGCAAAGGCCGCGAAGTCAAGATAAACGCATTCTCAATTCTCCACTCTCAATTTTCAATTTAGAACCTATATTTTGTTAACGCCATTAACCATTTACAACTATTTCCTACTCAACTTTCAACATCTGTTTGATAAGATCGGAGGTTGACACAATGCCGATGGCTTTGTCGTTGTCAACGATAACCACGGCGTGGATTTCGCCACGGGATAAGATGTCAGCGACTTGGCGTACCGATGCATTAGCGGGCACAAATACCGGCTCGGTACGCATGACGTCAGCTACCTTGATGGAATAATAAACTGTATCGCGATCGTCTAACGATGCGTTTTTTAAAGCAAATAAAAAATCCACCAAACTTATCATCCCTTTCAACACGCCGTTTTCTGTAACTGGAATGTGGTGGTGGAAGGCGCGTTTTTCAAAAATGTGTTTTACATCGAGCAACCGCTGTGTGGGTTCTACTGAAATGAGCGGACTGCTCATGATATTGGTGATGGGTTGATTGAGAAACTCCATTATTACTATTAAACTTGAGGCAAAAATAAGTGACCACGTTTATTTGACCTTTGAGGAAGTTCAATTGGCCACATGACGGCTGTCATGAATTAAACTATAATATACGGAAACCTTTGTAATAAAGCAAATGCTATGAACACGAAGAAAATGATGGATTTTTTGACCATGTCTGCCAATATGTACTTACTGGCAAACGACGACGATTTTAAGCGCCACATGCTGCAGGTGCGCGAGAAGGGCATGGAAGCGATGGTGGAGTTCATGTCTGCTTTTCCAAACGGTGAAGCCCTTACAAAGGCCATGACCGAAAAAGCAGCAGAGATGCGCGAGGAGTTTTCGGAACGCCTTGATACGGCCGTAAAAGCCGCTTACGACAAAATGCAAATAGCACACCTTGAAAAAGTGGAAGCACTTGAAGCTGAACTAAAAGTGCTCAAAAACGAACTGGCACTTACAGAGGCAAAGGTTATGCACCTTGAATCGCGACTTAATTAATCTACTATTTTGTTTTCAACCTTACGTGCCCGCTACCGGCACATTCGCCGGTACAATGAAGTACTTCGTATTCTTGTAAAATACGGCTTTGAAGATTTTGTGGCGTATGTCGACGACCACAAACGGTTTAGTTTTTTCAGAAAACTAATTCCACAACGTGTTTACGAACATTCGCGCACTTTAACCAAGTGGGAGAAAATGCGGCTGGTGTGTGAAGAGCTGGGACCTACCTTCGTAAAGTTCGGGCAATTGCTTAGTAACCGTCCAGATGTTTTACCGGCCGCTCTTATTACTGAGCTTGAGAAATTGCAAGACAGTGTGCCGCCGGAGAAAGCAGAGGTAGCCATTGCCTTAATTGAAAGAGAATTAGGGAAGTCGGTGAGGGAATTGTTTTCGTCGTTTTCACACGAGGCGTTTGCATCAGCCTCCATGGCGCAGGTGCACCGTGCGACTTTAAAAACAGGAGAGGAAATTGTAATCAAGGTACAACGTCCAGGTATTGATGCTACGATTGCTTCTGACATGCGCGTGATGTATTACCTAGCCGATATGTTCAGTAAACGGATTCCTTCGCTGAAAAGTTTTGATCCCGTTGGGTTGGTGAGCAGTTTTGAAAAAGCCATTACCCTTGAACTTGATTTTATTCATGAATCGGTTAATATACAACGCTTCAGAAACAATTTTGAAAAAGACAAAAAAGAGCACGAGCACATTTCAGCACCGCAAATTTATCCAGCCATCACCACTTCACGCGTGTTGGCCATGTCGTTTATAAAGGGAATTAAAATTTCAGATTGCAACCGATTAGATGAAGCAGGGTATGATCGTGGATTGTTGGCTAAACGACTAACGGATTCGTATTTCAGACAACTTTTTGTTCACGGTTTTTTTCATGGCGATCCCCATCCAGGCAATATCTTGGTATTACCTGGCAATAACATTGCCTACCTCGATTTTGGTGCTATGGGTACCATTGTGCGCAAGGATTTAGAGGCCATTGCCGGTTTGTTTATGGCCATTCACGCCAATGATGTACGTAGGGTTATCAGAAGTATTTTACAATTGTCTGATACGTCAGTGGTTGAAAATTACCGGGAGCTAGAAAGCGATGTTGGTGAATTTTTACAAAGCTATAATTACCGTTCCATTCATCAGAACGAGCTGAGCACGGCCATGTTGGAATTGAAGGATTTGATTGTGAAACACGAGTTGAAAGTGCCAACGCATTTTTTCACACTCATTCGCGCCACCATTTCAATTGAAGGGGTGATTAGGCAATTAGACCCGAATTTGGATGTACTCAAGGAAATGAAGCCGTATGTAATTCGTATGGCGGCCAAACATTACAATCCCATTCAATTTGCCCGCCGTGTATTTAATGCGGTATATGAATTGGGCATGTATATGGAAGATTTTCCGCGGGACTTAAAAAATGCGATGCGTCGCATTAATGCAGGTGAAATGAAGGTCGATCTTCGGCACAAGGGCATAGACCCGATGGTGCATACCATAAATCGCATCAGTAAGCAAATCATAAGTGCAGTGCTGATTGCGGGGTTGGTGATTGGTGGGGCTCAATTATTGATTCACAAAGTTCCGCCTTTGTGGGGCGATGATTCGTTATTTGGCCTCCTTTGTTTCTTACTAGCGTTGTTGTTAGGTTGGGGCATGGTGAAAGATTTACGTAAGGGCGATCACGACGATTGGTCTGGCTGGAAGAATAAATAAATTATTCGTAATGCATCAACAACAAGTCTGCAATAGGCATATCTGCCGGGGTTAATTGCATGTCGATAATTTCTTGTGGTGTCAGCCATTTGTAATCATCGTGGTCAATTAAAATTTGCGGCTCTTGGGTGGTTTCACACCAATACGCTTTTAGCAAAATGGAAAAACCTTCGTAATGGTGCAGGTGTTCGGTGAAGTAGCGCACATTGCTAACCGGCAATTGTAATTCTTCTTGTAACTCGCGCACAAGTGCCGCTTCAGCTGTTTCGTTCTCATTTATTTTTCCCCCGGGAAATTCCCAGTACCGGGCCATGCTTTTGCCATGGCGGCGTTTTGCGACTAGGTACTTGTTGTTTTTTTTGATGATTCCGCAGACAACGGTAATAGCTTTTGTTTGATTCACGGTATAAAGGTAACGTAAGATGTGAAAAAGAAAGCGCGTGCAGTGAAAGTTTTGTAACGCGTAAACGTGTGTGAGCGATTGCAATGGAGGTACTTATGCCTTGGCGCTGCTAATGGCGTAGGGAATGGCATAGCGACCGGAGGAAGCTCATGCCAACCCACAGCCATGGGGCGCCAAGGCATAAGACCGCAATGGAAAGCGCGACCCCGGAAGGTAGTTGGCGGGCTCGGGGGCACACCCAACAAAGGCGTAAACGAATCATGCGTCTAATTGCAAATGGTTGGTTATCTTCGCAGTTCGCATGAATCATCTTTCTGTTAATAATCTTTCTAAATCGTTCGGTACAAAAACACTGTTTTCCAATATTAGTTTTGGGGTGGGTGCTGGTGAAAAGGTAGCCCTTGTTGCCCGCAACGGTAGTGGCAAAACAACCTTGTTTAAAATTTTAAGGGGCATTGAAATTGCTGATAGTGGGGAAACGGTTTTTAGAAAAGACGTACGGGTGGCCTTTCTTGATCAGGATTTTGTGTTGTCGGAAGAACTCACCATACAACAAGTATTAGATACGGCTGACAACCCCTGCACACGGGCGATTCACGCTTATGAGAAAGCACTTAGTTCACATGAAGATGGAACAGCGACTTTTCATGGGTTGGATGATGCGCTCGAAGCGATGAATGCATCGCAAGCATGGGAATACCAGAAAACGATGGCCGAAATTTTGGGACGCCTTGAGATAAAAGATTTATCGCAGCGCATTGGCGCGTTGAGTGGTGGACAAAAGAAGCGGGTGGCTTTGGCGCTGGTTTTAATTAATCAGCCTGATTTTGTGGTAATGGACGAGCCAACGAACCACCTTGATTTGGAGATGATTGGTTGGTTGGCGCATTATTTATCGAATGCACAATTGAGTTTGTTGTTGGTAACGCACGATCGGTATTTTTTGGATGAAGTGTGCGATCGCATACTCGAACTCGATAACGGTGAATTGTTTGAATACAAGGGTGATTTTGAATACTACCTCACTAAGAAGGCTGAACGCGAAATGGCGTTTGCATCGGAAACGGATAAAGCAAGAAATTTATTTAAGCGTGAACTAGAATGGGTGCGGCGCATGCCAAAGGCACGTGGTACCAAGTCAAAAAGCCGACTCGATGCTTTTGAAGAAATAAAAGCGAAAGCCTTGCGCAAGAAACCGGTGGTGCAAATTGAAATGAGTGTGAAGAGTGAACGGTTGGGCTCGAAAATTTTGGAATTACACAAAATCACGAAGGCGTATGGTTCGAAAAAAATAATGGACCCGTTTTCGTACACATTTATTCCCGGTGAAAAAATAGGTATCGCTGGGAAAAACGGCACTGGAAAAACGACGTTGTTGCGCATGATGTTGGGGATGGAAGAGCCCGATAGCGGAAAAGTGGTGCGTGGTGATACCGTTGTGTTTGGCTATTATTCGCAAGCCGGTATTAAACTCGATAATGATAAACGCATTATAGAGGTGATAAAGGAAATTGCTGAATTTATTCCTCTTGCGAATGGCACCTCGTTGTCGGCCTCGCAATTATTAACGCGTTTTAATTTTGCGCCGGATGTTCAGTACAGCTACGTGAGTAAACTCAGTGGTGGCGAACGCCGACGGCTTTACTTGTTAACGGTATTAGTACGCAACCCGAATTTTCTTGTGCTCGATGAACCGACGAATGATTTGGACATTTTGACTTTACAAACGCTGGAGGAGTTTTTGTTGGAGTTTAAGGGCTGTGTGATAATTGTGAGTCACGACCGTTATTTTATGGATAAACTTGTTGACCATTTGTTCGTGCTCGAAGGTGATGGTCAATTAAAGGATTTCCCTGGCAATTATTCAGAATACCGCATTTGGAAACAAGCGCAGAAGGATGAGCCCGAAGTGGTGCCTGAAAAGGTAGAAGTAGTAGAAGCACCAAAGGTGGCCCCGGTGGTGAAAAAGCGGTCTTACAAAGTTCAACGCGAACTTGAAGAATTGGAAGCGGCGATTGCTCAACTGGAAAAACAAAAAGCGACGCTTGAAGCGCAATTAGCGGCTGGTATGGACGATTACAGTGAAATTTCACGCATCAGTGATGAATTGAAAAAGATTTCAGAGGAACTCGATGAAAAAAGCATGCGCTGGCTAGAGTTAGACGAAAGTTAAGGGTGTTTTTACCGCGATTTATACGCAACTATTTTAAGAAACGCGCTATGTTGCGTTTTTATGCTCCCTTTGTTGAGAAAGGCGATTTGTGTTATGATATCGGTGCAAACGGTGGTGAACGTACAGCTGTTTTTTTAGAACTGGGTGCGCGGGTGATTGCCGTTGAACCGCAACGCGCGTGTGTTGAGGTGTTACGCAAACGGTTTTCTAAAAGACCAGAGGTTACTATAGTGCACGGCGCTGTAGGAAATTATAAGGGCACGGTTCAACTTAATCTCTGTAGCGAAACAACAGAATGCGCTACGTTTTCTGATGATTTTATGAAGGCGTATGGGGAACTGTCTGATCTTCATTGGCAACAAAAGGAAGAGGTGACGATGACCACCATGGATGATTTGATTGAAACATTCGGTGTGCCGGATTTTGTAAAAATTGATGTGGAAGGGTATGAGTCCAAAGTGCTTGAAGGCCTGCACTACAGCATCCCTTGTATTAGTTTTGAGTTTAATCAACATTTATTAGCCGACACGTACAAAACACTGCGAACATTGAATGAGATTGATTTGTACGAATGCAATTTGATAGAATACGAAAACTTCAAGTGGTTAAGTTACGATTGGTTGCCTACGGAGTACTTGGCTGAAAACTTTGAATTCTACCTGCCACCTGAACGATTAACAGGTGAAATATTCGCCAGAACATTTTCTTAATCCAGTATAATTTTCTTGCTATAAAGTTGTTTGTTGTTGCTGGAAATGCTTACTAAGTAGGTGCCTGCGGGTAATCCTTGTAAGGCGACTTCTGTGTGGGACGAAGTCATGGCTTGACGTTTTACAATTTTACCTTCGGTATTGAGTATGGTGACCTCAGACTTGCCTTGGTTGCCATAAGCGTCGACGTGCAGGAAACCGTTGGCGGGATTGGGGTACACGTTGAAGCCGGTTTTCATAGTTGGGCGTGGAAGAGACATGCTCAACGTATCGGCTAAATTACCAAAGGTATATTCACCCAGTTTAACAGAGTCAACTTCGAAATAACCTGTTTTTAATCCAGCCTTGGTTTTAAAAGCATTTTTTACCCAATGCCAATCGTCGCGCGCATCTTTTCTATAGAATAAAGCAATGCTATCGTTGTTCACTCGTGTGAGCAGTGTATCTAAGTACGTGTTGGCGCCGCTGGTGCCCTTGGTGCCATCGTAGTTGAATCGAATTTTTGCAAGGAAATTGGTCGATAAAATGCCTTCAACGGTCCAGTAACGTTGGTTGCTTAAGATACATTGACCGGGATTGTTTTTAAACGGATCGGGTTTTACAAAATGGTGTACAATGCGCACGAGGGAAGAATCGATGCCAGCTTGTTGCACAAGTAGTAATGCCTTGCCGGTAGGGTAGCTCACGTTGCCAGCGGCTTTGATGACATTTGTTTCAAAAGTAGTAGCGTCGTTTATTTCACCTTCAAAATTGAGCGCGGTGTAGTTAGCAGCAAAGGGCACGTTGACTGTAAAGGTCATCGCTTGTCCGCTCATTACGAGTCGCGTATCGAATCGGTGCCATTGTTGATCGAAAAACGAGAGGCGCAATGGAACGTTGTTATGAAACTGTTGAGCACCATATAATTTTTGTTGTATAGACACGATAGCGATGGCGGCACCGGGACCCGCCGACATAATACGCACGCTGTCGATGGCAAAATGCGACCAGCCTTTGCCAAATACCCAATCGTTGAAGAAAGCCGTCATGGGCACACCGGTACTGTTTTGCAAGAGGGTTTGAAACTCTTGTGAATTCATGCTTTGATAGAGTTTGTTACTGAGTACCGATTTTATGCCTGAGAAGAACAATGAATCGCCAAGATAACCTCTCAATGTATGTGCCACATCGGCTCCTTTTTTATAAACGTGATCACCATAGGTGAGGCTGTGCGGCACGCCACTAATGGCTCTGAAGCCTTCCTTCTTATGAAGGAAATGAAGTAATTGTTCGTGTTGCGCCATCATTTTAGAACGATAGGCAGCCCGACCATACTTCCATTCAGTAAACATAAAACTGCTGTAAGTAGCCCAGCCTTCGTTAATCCACATGTCTTCTTGTGTTTCACAAGTCACTAAATTTCCCCACCAATGATGGGCTAATTCGTGCGCCATTAAATCGGCTTCATAGGCAATACCCGTCAATCCCTTGGGATAAGTAATATTCGTGGCGTGTTCCATCGCACCACTTCCAAAAGGCACCATGGCATAACCTACGCGATTCCAACGATAAGGTCCGTAGTAGTGTTCGAAACCCAGAATGGCTGCTGGCAAATTAACAAACCCCGCCTTGATGCTGTTGGTGTCGCTGGCGTGTGCGGCAAGAACAATTGGCAACGAACCAAGTGCAGCATTAACGTGCCACGTTACTTGTGTGTATTGGGCAACAGCAATGCTTGCCAGGTAGGAGGGAATTTCTTCATTCAATTTCCACGTACAGGTACGGGTATTATTATTTACCACGTCTGCTGTAAGGGTGCCGTTGCAGTAGGCGCGACGGGCTACATCGGTTTTAATTTGAAATTCGTACTTAGAGCGTTCAATAAAATTATCAAAACAGGGAAACCAAACCCTGCCGTAATTGTGAGGCTTTGCACCGAAGCCAACGCCCAAATTATAGGCATATTCTGCCCCCTGGGTATTGTCAAAGTAAAAACCTCCCCAACCGGTTTGATCAATAACGGGCTGTCCGTGATAATAAATGCGCAGCGTGCTCGTATCGGTGGTGTTTTTTGGGCTAGCGAAATTTATTTTTAAAAGGGTATCGTTATAGACATAGGTTAAGGCGTTGGTGCCTTCCCGAATGGAATCGATTTGCATTTTCAGTAAATCGAGACGAAGAAAGGTGCGGTTATTCATTTTTGGCACGAAGCGCACATCGGTGTACCCACCAATTTGCTGATTGCCCGAGTTGCCAATGGTTAAGGCGATGGTGTATTTGAGAATGTTGAAGGTATCACTTCTTAAATTTTCCGGAGAATTGTAGATGGCTGCGGCAGCTGATTGTTTCAATTGTTGGCAATTGTTCTGTGCTGAAAGCGCTGCCACCAAGAAGATGAAAAGGCCGGTTAATTTTTTCATTTAATAAAGATAACAAAAAAGCAAACTGGAAGGAAGTCCTCGTTGGCCTCCCTCCGTTATAAACCTGCAACGCTAAAAGATTAAATGTAGCGGTTGGTTTCTAAATAATTGTTCACGTAATCGGTGACCCCTTCTTCTAATGTGTGAAAGGGTTTATTGTACCCAGCCTGCTGCAATTTGGTCATGTCGGCTTCGGTGAAGTACTGGTATTTATCACGAATATCAACAGGGGTATCAATAAATTCAATGGTTGGAGTTAGATGAAGAGCATTAAACACCGCGTTTGCTAAATCAAGGAACGTGCGGGCTTTACCGCTACCTAAATTATAGATGCCATTAGTAGGATGTTGGCTGTATAAAAACCAAATCACCTCTACAACGTCTTTCACATAAACGAAATCACGCAATTGTCCGCCATCGGTGTAATCGGGACGGTGTGACCGGAATAATTTCATGCCACCGTTGCCCTTGATTTGGCGGTGTGCGTGAAAAATAACAGAAGCCATGCGCGCTTTGTGGTATTCGTTGGGACCGTAGACATTAAAAAATTTAAGACCATACCAATGCGGCGGTTGAGCTGTTTGCGTAATCGCCCATTTATCAAAGTCGTTTTTACTGTCCCCATAAGGGTTTAACGGTTTTAAGAATGGAATAACCGCATGATCGTCCTTGTACCCATGTTCACCCAGGCCATACGTAGCGGCCGAAGAGGCGTAGATAAAAGTGATGGAATGGTAGGCGCAAATTAGCCAAAGGGCCTTTGTGTAATTTAAATTGAGGGTGTCGAAAATGGCTGTATTGAATTCGGTGGTATCGGTTCTTGCGCCAATGTGAATAACCGCAGATACCTTGCTGGCATTGGTTATCAGCCATTCTGGAAAGTCATTACGGTGAATCATTCCCGCAAATTTTTTGCCTTCATAATTCAGTTTCTTGCTTTCATGAGAAAAATCATCACTGATAATAATATCATCAATTCCTTCTGCATTAAAACGCTCGAGTACACAACTGCCAATAAATCCTGCCGTTCCTGTTATTGCTATCATATCGAGTATAAAATTAGTTATTTTTGAAAGAAGGCACTATTTTGCGCTTTTTTGTAAATCAACACGGTATGGCTATTACAAGGGTATTCGACATTATTGAACGATTAAGAACGTACGCACCGAAAGAAAATTTGCTCAACGAAAAAAGGGACGGCAAATGGAAGGGGTATAGTTTTCATGAATTTGATGAAATAACTGACGCAGTCGCCGCTGGGTTATTGTCGATTGGTATTCAACCGGGTGATAAAGTATTGCTCATCGCAGCGAATTCTCCTCAATGGAATTTTGTTGATTTTGGTTGCCAAAAGGCGGGCATCATTACCGTGCCGGTGTTTCCTACCATTAGTAACGACGATTTAGCCTTTATTGCTAAACACTCTGAATCAAAAGCGGTGTTTTTTTCAGAAGCAGCGTTCGCCAAAAAAATGGTGATTTTAGAGAAGGAAGCCCCGAATTTAAAATTTGCCTACGCATTCAAAAAGCTTGAAGGGTACACGCATTTCGATGAATTGTTGAACGAAGGACGAGCAAATCCTGTTCCCGCGCGCTTAAAGGAAATTCAAAACGGAATTGCCGAAACGGATGTGTTTTCTATTCTCTATACCTCTGGCACCACTGGTCAACCAAAGGGCGTAATGGTAATGCACCGCAATCTGGCACAAAATGTTTTAAATTGTAAAGACCTAGCTCCGTTTTCTCCAGAATGGAAGTCCCTGAGCTTTCTACCACTCAACCACGTTTACGAACGGTTTGTGAATGCTCTGTATTTGTTTCATGGTGTGAGTATTTATTACGCTGAAAGTTTCGAGACCATTGGCGATAATTGTCGTGAGATTCATCCCCAGATGTTTGTGGCTGTGCCGCGAATATTGGAAAGAGTGCTTGAGCGAATTATTGGCGCTGGTGAAAAATTGACGGGCTTTAAACGTAAAATATTTGATTGGAGCGTGGCCTTAGCTGAACGGTATGAATACGAAGGCGCAAATGGGGCGTGGTACGAATTGCAACGAAGTTTGGCCGATCGCTTGGTATATAAAAAATGGCGAGCGGCTATTGGTGGCGAAGTAAAAGTAATTGTTAGCGGCGGTGCAGCATTAAATCCACGTATTGAAAGGGTGTTTGCCTGCGCTGGATTAGATTTGTTACAAGGGTATGGCTTAACAGAAACAGCGGTGGTGGTTGCGGTAAATCGTTATCCGCGAAAAGACCGGGCCTTCGGTACCGTAGGCATTGTGGTTGATAACACCCAAGTGAAGTTGGCAGAGGAAGATGGCGAGATTTTGGTAAAAAGTCCGAGTGTAATGAAGGGCTACTTTAAAAACGAAACAGCAACAGCTGAAACGTTTGATCAAGAGGGGTGGTTGCATACGGGCGATATTGGCACCATGATAGATGGGCGGTTTCTTAAAATCACCGATCGTAAAAAAGAACTGTTTAAGACCAGTGCTGGGAAGTACATTTCACCGGTGGCCATTGAAAATAAAATTAAAGAATGCCGCTTTGTTGAACAGTGCATGGTGTTGGGCGATACACAAAAATTTGCATCAGCCCTTATTACCCCTTCACGTGCGAATTACAAGGACTATTGCAAAACAGCCAATTTGCCTTATAACGAAGCTGAATTAGACAAGGATGACCATTTGCAACAACTCATTCATCAACACATAAAAAAGATGAACACCACGTTGGCACCTTACGAGCAAATTAAACGGCAACGGATTGTAAACGATGTGTGGAGTGTAGATTCTGGAGAAATTACACCTAAACTCAGTCTTAAACGCAAAAACATCACTGAAAAATACAAGCACCTCGTTATCGAAATATTTGGTGCTGGCGATTAATCAGCCCACACCTTAGTGCCTTCGGTGCAATTCTTGCAAATATCAATTTCCTTTCGGCCAATAAGAATGGCTTGACGAAATTTTTGATAGGCGTTTGAATGCCATACTTCTTTTAAGGAATTTATTTTGAGGTCCCCTAAACGGTAATGAGCGTCTTTATCAAAACAACAAGGCACCATTTTACCGTCCCAGGTAATCACACTGCTTTGCCACATCCGCCAACATTGATTTAATAATTGGTTTTTTATCTCGTAGTTGCCATCAGCGTTTTTACGATACCGCGCATACTTACCGGCAGTGGGAATGAGGTTGTGGCCGTTTTCAAAATCGTAAATCTGCGCCGTTTTAATGGTGACTTCATCTACCCCTAATTCCTTGCCAAGTTTTTTTACTTCGTCTACTTGGTGCTCGTTGGGTTGAAATACCACAAATTGCCAAACGATGTGAGGGGTGGTGCTACCGCTTTGCCGTTTGGCTTCAACCATGGCGCGGGTGCCGCTTATCACTTTATCTAATTGGCCACCTACACGGTACTGACTGTAGGTTTCTTGTGTGGTGCCATCAACCGAAATAATTAATCGCTTCAAACCACTGTCAACTGTAGCTTTTGCCGTTTCTGAGGTTAAGTAATGGGCGTTGGTGCTGGTCGAAGTATAGATATTATAAGGAAGGGTCATTTTTACTAACTCCAAAAATTCAGGATGGAGGTAGGGTTCGCCCTGGAAATAAAAGTTTAATGTATGCACCGATGATTTGATCTGCGGTAACAGCGCCGACAGCATTTCTTTTTGTAACATGCCGGTAGGGCGTGAGAAGACGCGTAAACCACTCGGACATTGTGGGCAACGTAAATTACAACTCGTTGTAGGCTCTATACTAAGTGCAACTGGTAGTCCCCATTGCATCGGTCGCTTCAGCCACCGCGAAACGTGATAACCGGCATAGAGCTTCAGAAAGTTAATCACCCTAGAGGGCGTCATGCTTCTTACTATATTTAAACGGTCGTTGATCAACAGTTCAAATATAGGTCTTATGCGGACTCGTTTTTGTACTTTTACCACCGTGCTAAAAATACCTACATATATATATGTACTCGTTTTATCGATGCTGTTTAGTCGTTGCGCACAAATTGGCACCTTAAGTGGTGGTGCAAAAGACACCACACCACCCAAAGTCATAAAAGCGCTCCCATTTGAGTTATCGACAGATGTAAAAAGCGGTGTGTTTGTTTTTGAATTCGACGAAGTGGTTGTCATCAAGGATCCAGGGCAATTTTTTATTTCACCCCAAACCAGTACCAAGCCTGAATTAGAAATAACGGGTAAACGATTGAAGGTAACATTAGTCGCGACTGAATTATTACCCAATACTACGTATCGCATGAACTTCGGTTCAGCCATTGCCGACTTGCATGAAGGCAATGGTATGACGGGTTATACCTATGTTTTTTCTACTGGAACTACTATCGATAGTTTAGAATTAACAGGACAGCTATCCGATGCCGTTACCAACGGTAATGTGGTTGACGCACTTGTTGGCCTGCAACTACCCGGTGGTGATAGTTTGATGTACAAAAAACCATTGTATGTTACGCGCGTTGACAGCAAGGGCAGTTATCAGTTTCAAAACTTGCCACGTACGTCCTTTTATATGTATGCGTTTACTGACAATAACCGCAATGGACTCTATGATGGCGAAAGTGAGCGCATTGCGTTTAGTTCAAAACAAGTTGAGGTAGGCAAGGATAGCAGTGTGTCGATGCGGCTGTTTCGTGAACAGGCACCACGCACTTTTTTGAAAAAAACAATTCAGCCGGTTCGAGGCCAACTTCAATTGGTGTTGAATCAAGAAGGCGATGCAGTTATTCAACCGCTCGATGCCAACATAGGCAAACGGTGGCGCTGCGAAGAAACCAGAAACGATACCGTTACGGTGTATTATTATGGAAAGGGAGACGCCTTGCGTTGGTTAACGCGATTTGAAAAGTCGGGCGAGGTAGACACACTGGAGGTAGCACTTCCACCTGTTCGCAAAGGCGCACTTATAAGAGGAATAAAAACGCAGTTGACTCCTTTTTCTGAAAAAGTACCACAAGCCGTGACGATTATGTTTCCAGTGTGGATGGACACCGCTTCTTTGAATTTATCCAAATTGCACTTAATGCGCGCCAAGGATAGTATGCAGGTAAAGGTGCGCTGTCGATGGAAGGATGTCCGAACACTTACCATTCAACTACCTATCGAAGCACCACAACGTTACCAATTGAAAACGGATACAGCCTTTGTGTTGAGCATGGACAGTGTAGTTACAGAACCGCTGAACACATCCTTTAAAGTAGAAGAAGCTGCTGATTTCGGAACACTCACCATTAATCTCGTGTTGGCTAAAAAGAAACACTACATCGTGCAGTTGATCAATGATGCAGATGGGGTTATTCGCGAAGAAAAAGTGCAAGTTGCGTTGTCAGCTTCTGCACGACAACCGTTTGTTTTTAAATCGCTACCTCCTGGAAATTACCGTTTACGCGTTATTGCAGATGACAACAAAAATGGCAAATGGGACACTGGACAAGCATTAAAACAGGTGCAACCGGAAGAAATTTTCACTTCAACAAAGATTTTTAATGTGTTGGCCGACTGGGAAGCGGAAGAAGAAATCAAATGTCCGCTCTAACAAAACCACTCAAAATTTTCATGCATTTTTCTCTTTTCGTTTTTATGTCCTCTGAAACACCTGTAAAATCAATACTTTCAGAGCATCGAAAAAAATCACAACAAAACACGTCTGCTTTTTTTGATTTTTAGTGGAGAGGGAATATTACACAATTAACAATTTGAACAAAATGATGTTGAAAAAATAAGAACTTGGAAATTAGATATCCGTCAAAAAATTATTTACTTCGTATCAACAAATCTCAAAAAACAAAAAACCATGGCTAAAAAAGCAGCAAAAAAAGCAGCTCCTAAAAAAGCAGCTCCTAAAAAGGCAGCAAAGAAAAAAGCAGCTCCTAAAAAAGCAGCTCCTAAAAAAGCAGCTAAGAAAAAAGCAGCTCCTAAAAAAGCAGCTAAGAAAAAGTAATAAAAGGCCCGCACAAGCGGGCTTTTTATTTTTAAAGCGCCGCGAGGCGCTTTTTTTGTGCTTCCTCTGTGTGTCAACAGATGCTGCTTCTAGCCAGAGGTACCCATGGCACCATTCGCCCTCTCAATCCCATAGTCATCTAAGTAAAGAGTTGCAACACTCACACCACCCGTTTCAATATCCCAACAACGTTCCGACCTACCGATAAAAAATCTATATTTGATTATGCGTCTCCGATTTATTTTTCTTTTTATTGGTTTTGGCATTGTACTGCTTGCTTGTCACGAAGCACCAAGTCAACCAAAAATTAAAGGCAAGGTCCAACTCGACCTCACCGCTTATGGTAAACCTTTCTCCGTAATGATCCCCGATACTTCAAATACCCGGTTATCGATTCAAGAGCAAGTTTCTGGCGCGCTCGAAATTCGTGTCGGTGATTTTTTTGGTATTGCCATTAATGAACAAGCGTGTGATCTCGAATTAAAACGAAACGATGTCATCGGCGACGACGTTAATAAGCTCATTGCCTTTAAAGACTCTGTGAAAAACGAATTGTTGTGGGAGTCGGAATTAGCGGGACGACGAGAATTGCACTTCATGATCAATAAACAAGTTGGAACCGCTACCTATTGTTTTGAAGATCTAAGAACACTGGAAGGGTTCGCATTTACAAGTGAACAAACGCAAAAAATGTACACGTGTTGCCACGATGTGGCGGTTCCTTCAACCAAATTACCCTAATCAACACCTACCCATAACCCCTTATTCTCTGTTAACAATAATATTTAATTATTAACACGCCTAAAAAGAGACAAGCTTTTTTTCAATATTTGCTTTAACCAAACCAACATTATGTCTGACGACCGTGATAAAAACGAACGGGGTGATTTGTTCTCTAAAGCCGTAAAGGCCGGCAAGCGTACTTATTTCTTTGACGTGCGAAGCACACTACGAAACGATTATTACCTCACCATTACTGAAAGCAAGAAGCGTTTTGGTAACGATGGGCGATTATCCTATGAAAAACACAAGATTTTCCTTTATAAGGAAGATTTTCAAAAATTTATTGATGGACTGCAAGAGGCCGTGGATCACATCCGTGAAAACGCTCCTGAGCCAGACCCTAGCATGAATCATTCAGATAATCATTCGAATGATGCGGATGTTTCATTCGATGATCTCGGAAATTAAATAAAAGCGGCCTTAGCCGCTTTTTTTATGGCCTTACTCGGCTAACTTTGTCCCGTGCGCTTACTTATTCTCGATAATTACGATTCCTTTACCTACAACCTGGTTCACTTGGTGGAGAAACACACGCACCTGCCCTTCGATGTTTTTAAAAATGACGCCATCTCGGTTGAACAAGCACTTCAATACGACCGCGTTTTATTATCACCTGGGCCAGGTATACCTTCTGAAGCGGGCATCATGCCTCAATTATTACAAGCCATGCCTCATTCAACTGCGGTATTGGGTGTTTGTCTGGGTATGCAAGCAATTGGTGAGGCGACTAACTCACCGTTGCGGAACTTAAATAAGGTGTTTCACGGTATCGCTACACCAATTGTTGTGATGGAATCGGATTCGCTGTTCTATAATTGTCCGCGCTCTTTCGTGGGTGGACGTTACCACTCCTGGGTAATTGATGAATCAACTGTTTCGCCTGATTTAAAAGTCATCGCACGCGACGAACAGGGGTTAATAATGGCCATTCGTCATCGGTACCGTCCTTGGTGCGGTGTTCAGTTTCACCCTGAGTCGGTTCTTTCTGAACACGGTGATCAACTAATTGCCAACTGGTTGCAACGTGAATAAGTCGTAACTTCATCCCATCACTTTATACAGGTGTTGATCAGCTTATGATTCATTCATCTTCTGCCTTACCCCAGCTTGTTATCGGTAACAACGTTTTGCGTGTGCTCAACAGCTGGTTGAAAAACAATAAACCGGATCACCTCGTTATTTTATGCGATAGCAATACACTCGAACACTGTTGGCCGGTGTTATTGCAGCAAGTGCCACTGTTGAACACGGCGTCTATTATTGAAACCGAACCGGGCGAACCGTCTAAATCACTTGAAATCGCTGCTTACATCTGGCAAACGCTAACCGAACAATCTACTTCGCGAAAATCGCTGGTAATTAATTTGGGTGGTGGCACTATCACCGATTTGGGTGGTTTCTGTGCAGCCTTGTTTAAACGGGGTGTCCCATTTATTCATATTCCAACATCGTTGCTCGCCATGGTTGATGCAGCGGTGGGTGCAAAAACCGCGATTGATTTTATGGGAATAAAAAATCTTATCGGCACATTTTCATCACCTATTAGCACACTTATTGATCCAGTGTTTCTTTCTACTTTGCCTGAGCGAGAAATGCGCTGCGGTGAAGCAGAGGTGTATAAAATAGCGGCAATTGCCAATGCACCGCTTTGGCGTTTGTTGGTGAAGAAAGGATTTTCAACGGATCTTATCGAAAAGGCCGTGCTCACCAAGCAACGCGTGGTTAAAAAAGACCCACTCGATAACCACCTTCGGCAATGCTTAAATTTCGGTCACACCATTGGGCATGCTATCGAAAGTGCTGCAAATGGCGCCCTGCTGCACGGTGAAGCAATTGCTATTGGCATGTATATTGAAACGACACTTGCCCGGCAATTAAAATTGATAAGCGACGAATGGTGCTTAGAAATTCAACAAGCGCTCATGTGGCGCTTTGATAGTGTTTTACAGCCTGTTGATGGTTCGGCGCTGCAGCGCTTCCTCATTCAGGATAAGAAAAATGCCAACAATAAAATTAGGTTCGCTCTTCCTGCGGTACCGGGAAAATGCCACCTGAATGTAACAGCAACGCCCGCGCAAATTCAAAAAGCCATTACAACGTATAATAAATGCGTGAAATAGTTCGAATTACCGCTCCTGAAAATTTAACCGGCGCAACCATTCGTCTACCGGGCTCTAAAAGCATTGCCAACCGCTTGTTAATGCTACGCCATTTATATGGGCCTACAACTACATTACACAATTTACCTGATGGCGATGATACAGCCGTTTTAATTAAAGCGCTTCACGCTATGAATCAAAAACGATTTCATATCGATGCTGGACATGCGGGTACTGCTTTTCGTTTTCTTACGGCTCTGTGTGCCGTTACTCCTGGCGATTGGTTACTCTCTGGCTCTGAACGCATGTTGCAACGGCCAATTGCGCCGCTGGTGAATGCGCTGAAACAACTGGGGGCGGACATTGATTACCACCAACAACACCATTTCCCACCTCTCAATATTAGTGGTCGGCGTTTAACGGGTGGCAAGGTATATCTCGATGCGTCTATCAGCAGTCAGTTTACTTCGGCTTTGTGTATGATTGCACCGTCATTAATAATGGGTATCGAAATTGAATTTACACAACCTCCTGTTTCTTATTCGTATGTGGAAATGACGCTTCAATTACTCAAACAATATGGCGCCACCGTACACGATGGTAAACGGAGCATCAAGGTGCTACCGTCGTCATTGCAACTGCCTGCTGTTATTGAAACAGAGGGCGACTGGTCGTCGGCTTCTTATTGGTACAGCATCTGCGCGTTAGCAAAGGGGTCATCGTTTACATTTGCACACCTCAATAAAGAAAGCCTTCAGGGCGATAGCGTGGTGGCGACTATTTTCGGACAACTGGGGGTATCAACAGAGGTGCTGCCTGATGGCGTCAAAATTACGCATCACGGCCGCGTTAAGCCGACTCTCGAAATCAATTTTTCTGATTGTCCTGATTTAACTCAAACCATTATGGTAACCTGCCTCGGTTTGGGTATACACCTTACGTGCACGGGCATTAGCACGTTGGCTCATAAAGAAACCGATCGCATAACGGCATTGGTAAAAGAGATTACGGCCTTGGGTGGCCATGTTGGCGTGCACGGCGAAGCATTGGTATTACAGCCAATTCGGGCGAGCCATCCTAACGCTATTATTGAAACGTATCAAGACCATCGAATGGCGCTGGCTTTTGCCCCACTGGCCTTGGTTCTACCACAAATAAGCATAAATAACCCGCAAGTGGTTACAAAATCCTACCCTACTTTCTGGAACCATTTGAAAGCCGTGGGTTTTGGCGTAAATTTGCAACCTTAAATGGCTTTTTTCGGCGGTAATAAAAATAACGGTCCTGCAGATATGTCCTTTCTGCAACACCTCGAAGAACTGCGCTGGCACCTCGTGCGCAGTGCGGCTGCTGTTATGTCCCTAGCTGTACTGGCCTTCGTGTTCAATGATTTTGTGTTCGACACAATCATCTTTGGTCCTCTGCGACAAGATTTTTTTACCTACGACGCGCTTTGTAACCTGGGGCACGCCATGGGCGCCGGCGATGTTATGTGCATCACCGTTAAACAACAACATTTGCAAACGCTTTCTGCATCAGAACAGTTTTTTAATCACATGTGGATTGCGTTAATAACGGGACTCATACTCGGCTTCCCCATTGTATTGTGGGAGCTGTGGAAATTCATTCGTCCGGCGTTAAAAGACAAAGAAGTGGGACCAGTAAAAGTGTTCGTCGCCATTGCTACTGTGTTGTTCCTCATTGGTATTTGCTTCGGTTACTTCCTGCTCTTTCCTATGAGTTATAATTTTCTTGTCAATTACCAGGTCTCTTCAAGTGGTATCGTTCAAACACAAAACACATTCGACGATTATATTTCACTTATAAGTACGATGACCTTGGTGGCGGGCATTATTTTTGAGATGCCAGTACTCGTTTACTTCCTTTCTCGCATGGGCATACTTACGCCTACTTTTATGCGAAATTACCGTAAACATGCCGTAGTGGTTATCTTAATTGCAGCGGCTATCATTACACCAAGTCCCGATGTCACCTCGCAAATGATTGTCGCTATTCCTATGTACTTGTTGTACGAAATCAGCGTGTTTGTGTCGGCTTCGGTCATTCGTCGTCAAGCAAAAGAAGCAAAGTAAGGCAACGCAATTAGTCGACTGTTGCTCAGTATTACCGATTTGTTTTTAATGAGGGTGCCTGGCGTTGTTTAACAAAAGGATACGCCACCGCCACCGTGCTCTCCGCCTGTAGTCTGCTTGTAAAGCCTATCCGGGCCTAACAGGTGCAGGGTCCCCGCCTGCAGTAGCTGCGGGGCCGCTGCCCTTAAGGCCCGTAAAGGCTTTCCTGCGCAGAGCTACTGGCTGCGATCACTGGCACAGCGTTGTCGTATGGCGGAAACGAGAGGGTTCCTCCAATTACTTCACTCCCTTTTAGAAGGTAAAGAACTTGAAGGCAGTTGACTTTCTAATTTGAATGCAACTTTATCCTAAGGTTAATTGGCACATTCTCATTCCAACGCGGCGTCATATACAAGCATCACTTCAAACTTTATTAATTTGTTGCGGTGTATAATTTTTAACAGCAATTGTAAGGGGTACTCGTAATCGTAGGCTTCTTTTTCAATCAAACTTAATGGCAAATGAATAGGCGTGTTCAGCGTAAACACTGGCTCGTAATGAAAGGCCGATGCAAACGCCATAAAGGCATAACGCTGACTGCGCACCGAACCCTTGGCTGTAATGCAGGTGACTTCTAACATCAGGTTTTGTTGTAACAAGACCTTCTTCCATTCACTCGGTTTTTTCCATTCGAAGAGTGGCGATAGTATCATTTTTTTAATCAATAAATGCTGGTAGCGATTCATCAATGTAAATTCTGCAGTGGGCGCCTTAGCGGTCAATTCAAGAGCGACATCAGTTTTTAATGGAATTGTTTTTTCAGTAATGTAATTCGTGCCAGCACCTGTTCCAAGTTTTGCAATTAAGCGCGCTTCGACCAATTTGCCAAGTATTTTTTTCACCGTTGGCAGGGGTATGCGCAGTTTTTTTGAAATCAATCCCGATTTAGCACCTGCGTGTGCTTCAATAAAGGTGTAAATCGATTTATCTCTTGGTGATAATTGATTTTCGCTGCGCTGGGCGTCGAGCTTTTTGCGCAACTTTGTTTGAATACGTGAAAGACAATCAATAAAGAAAACAAGCCAAGGTGTAATGTCTTCATGAGGTCGCTTTTGCTGACAAGTCATGAGCACACGGTAGTATTCTGCCTTGCGACTTTCAATTTCGTTTTCAAAGCTGACGTACTCAATCCAAGGGTAATCGTGTTTTAATAGGAGCAAGGTGCCAAGTAGACGGCTCAAGCGGCCGTTTCCATCTTGGAAAGGATGAATGCTTAAGAATTCGTACACCAACACCGCTGTTTTTATCAGCGTAGGGGTGTTACGGTCGTTTCTAAACCATTGCAACAATTGCCGCATGGCATCATCGGTCTCCAACCCGGGCGGGGTGGTACGAAATAAGGTTGTTTTTGTGCCATCGGCCTGGGTGGCCACTACCGAATTGGCGGTGGTTTTGTACTTGCCCTTGTGGTACTGGTCTTTTTCGCTGTGCTTTAAAAGTTGATTGTGTAAATTTTTAATACTGCTCTCGGTGATAGAAATATCATGATAAGTGGCAGAAATAATATCCAATACCCGATAGTAACCCAGTACTTCTTGTTGGTCGCGTTCTGTCAAGCGTCCAACCTGCATGTTGTTAAAAATAAATTCATGCACTTCGTCGTTGGTCATTTGACTGCCCTCAATACGTGTAGAAGCCCCAACACTTTGAACAGTGGCAATGGACTTTAATTGTTGTAACGATTGTTTATTCTGCCGCCTTTCTACGCTGTGCCATTCTCCTGAAAACCGATCAATGGCACTCATTGCTGTCAATAGTTCAAAATTGAGACGCAACTTAAATGTATAAACCTCCCCCTCCATGTTTCTACTATTTGATACGTAAATATACGTAAATATCTGATAAGTATTCGGTGCCTGTTTGTTTTTTTTGATACGAAAATATACGAAATGATACGATATTGATCTACCTCCTGATTTTACTAAATAATTGAAATACAGTAAAATGGGCGGTTTGAGTAGGTGTTATTCGGCCTGTTCTTTTATTTGTGCCATGCTGAGTAATCGATTGAAATTTTAATCTGGGTAAGTTTGCAGCGGATTGTTTAACTTCAAATAAAAAACATGAAAATAGCCATCCTCGGAACCGGCAACGTGGGTCAAACCATTGGTGCAAAATTGGTACAACTCAATCACGAAGTCATCATGGGCAGTCGCAGTGCTGATAATGAAAAGGCCAAACAATTTGCACAACAACACGCTGCTGCGCACGGCACCTTTGCTGAAGCGGCGGCGCAAGCTGATGTGATTTTTAATTGTGTAAGCGGCGGCGCTTCGCTACAAGCCTTGCAATTGGCAGGCGCTGAAAATATGAAAGGTAAAATTTTGGTTGAATTGGCCAATCCGCTCGATTTTAGCACCGGCTCACTGCGTTTATCGGTGTGCAACGACGATTCTCTGGGCGAACAAATTCAACGGGCATTTCCCGAGGCCAAGGTGGTAAAGACGTTGAATACGTTGTGGTGTGGGCTCATGGTCAATCCGCAACTCATTGGCGATGGGCACCACCAATTGTTTATGTGTGGTAACGATAGCGAAGCAAAAACAGATGTTATGAAATTACTCGCTTCCTTCGGTTGGAATCCAGTAAACATCATGGATCTTGGCGACATTACCGGCGCCCGCGGCATGGAAATGTACCTACCCCTGTGGTTACGCATGTACACCACCCGCAAAAATGGCACGTTTAATGTGCGGATTGTGGAGTAGGGTTTGCGTAAATTTTTTTAAAATTCACACTTGATTTTATTCAATCGTTTAATCAATAATACGGTAAAGGAAAAATACTTTTCAATGATCAGGGCAGTTATTCCTAATTAATGAAAGTACATGAGTTATTTACATCTTAATGATTAAAAGGCAACTTTTTACAACCGCCTGAACAAATCCTTAATGTAATCCATTGTCGCTATTTCGCGGTAATTATCACCAAAGGCGTGGTGCCACATAAAGGGGAGGTTGTAGCTAACTTCTGCCATTTTGGTAATCGTTTCTTCGCTCCACTCCTTACTTAAATTTTGAGGCAACTGAATGTTGTGTTGTTTCAACATCTGTATAAAGTCCTTCCAGCCATCGGCATAAATATCACCCAAATGTTGGAAGATAACGCAATTCGCAAAGCAGTGACGGGTGCCTAAAATTTTAGAGAGGCCATAACTCAACGCGTGACAAACGCCCACTTCACTGTACGTTAAACTCAATCCACCCATTAACGAGGCTACCATTAACTTGTCATCGTTCTCAGGGGTTTGTCCGCTTTGCTCGCCTAAATACACCTCACGACACAGTTTTAACGACGCATCGCCATACGCTAAACTAAAGGCGTTGTTGCGTATGCCATAATGCGATTCAATGCAGTGAATGTAAGTGTCCATGCCCGTGTAAAACCAGTCGTTGCGGGGCACAGAGGCAATGAGTTCAGGGTCTAAAATAACTTGATTAAACACGGTCCAGTCGCACTTGAGTCCGAGTTTTTTTTCGGGACCCGTTAATACAGCGGTCATAGATACCTCAGCACCGGTGCCGCTTATGGTAGGCACTCCCAAATGGTACACGCCGGCCTTCTTAATCAAATTCAAGCCTTGATACAAAACCGACGACCCTTCGTTGGTGAGCATAAGCGACAAGGCCTTGGCAATGTCCATTATACTTCCACCACCAATACCAATCACGCCCGAAGGCAAACCTTTTTTCGCAAGAATTTCATCGCGCAGCTGATCAATTTGTTCAGTGGTGGGTTCGTGTGGGTCGACATCAATAAAGTAAACCAAGTCTTCGGGTTGGTTTTGCAAACGGTTAGCAAGCGGTTTTCCGTTGAAATAATTATCTACGATAAACACAAAATACCCTTGGTTTTCTTGACGAATGGGAGCAATGGTTTCTCCTAATTGAGCAAACGAACCACGGCCATAAGTGACGCGGTCGATATTCTTAAAATTTTTATGCAGCATGAATTAACGAGCAGTATTGTTATAAAGGGTAGTAGCGTAATCCCAATTCACCACGTTCCACCAATTGGAGATGTAGTCGGCGCGGCGGTTTTGGTATTTTAAATAGTAGGCATGTTCCCATACGTCGAGTGCTAAAACGGGACGACCTTTTTCTGGTGCAAATGCCATGAGTGGATTGTCTTGATTGGCGGTAGTTGTGATCTTGAGTTTATTGTTCTCGTCGAGAATCAACCAACACCAACCGCTTCCAAAAATTTTTGTAGCCCGTTCTGAGAAGGCCTTTTTGAAATCGTCGTAGCTTTTAAATTCTGCTTCAATAGCGCTAAGTAACACGCCTGTGGGAGGCGTTTCTTTTCCTGCCCGCATCATGGGCCAAAAAACCGAATGGTTGTAATGACCACCTAAATTATTTCGTATCACAGCAGAGGTAGATTCAGTAACGGCGCGGCATTGATCGGCGCGACTCTGTTGCATATTTATCGAACCTTTTGGTAACGCGTTCAGTTTATCAACGTATCCTTGGTGGTGCTTGCCGTGATGCAATTGCATGGTTTCCTTATCAATAAAAGGTTCCAGCGCATCGTAAGCATAGGGTAGGGGCGACAATACAAATTTTTCACCCGAATCAGGAATAACCACTTCGGCCAATGGAGAGGCTAGGCTGTTGCTAGCAACCAAACCCAGACCAGCCAACGCCGTGTTCTTTAAAAAATCTCTACGTGATGAGCCCATAATAAACGGTTATTAGAATTGAATCAACAATTGTCCTTTTTCTACTGCATTGCCCTTAATGGCCACTATCTTTTTCACAGTGCCATCTGCAGGCGCCTTCAGAATGTTTTCCATTTTCATGGCTTCGAGCACGATAAGGGCATCGCCTTTTTTCACGACATCGCCTTCCTTCACCTTCACTTCGAGCACCATGCCCGGCATTGGGGCCTTCATGTCGGCAGCTTTGTTGGCAGCGAGACGGTCCATACCCAGTATGTGCAACAATTCGTCGTACTGATCTTTTAGCGCAACAGTGCAGCGGATGGAGTTGATGCGAAGCGTCATGGTTTTATCTTCTGCATTTAATTTAACCACATCCACACGGTAGGAACCACCGTTGTATAACAACAGGTATTGGTAGGGGTGAACTTGTTCAAATTCTCCTGATATGGTTTTACCATCTAATAGCCCTTCAAAGCGTCTACCCGCCACTTTTAAATCGGCCTTATGTGTTGGCCCGTCGTTTACTGTAACTGTGAACATACTTCAAATGTACTTAATATGATTGATGAATAGAAGTGGGTGTAACCCAAAAAATGCTATGGTTATTAGCGTGTTTTTGTTGCCGTAGTTAATTGGATTTTGTTGGCGAGAAAAGGCGTGATAACGAAGTACCGTTTTTTAGATAAACAACGGTGTTAACCATGCGCCAGTGATTGCAGGCAGTAGCCGGGTGAAGCCGTGCAGTGCATACACTTGGGCGGCGGCTACCCGCCATTGAAGGCGGGAACACGCACGCCTTAGTGTATGCCTGCACGGCGAGCCCGCTACAGCCGGAAAGCACGGTGCCGCTGAGACAGTTTTAGATGGCGGCAGGCGCCCACACCTTGAAAATGAAAACGGTTATCCGCCTATGATGGAATCGCTCTGAATTGGTACCCCTTCTCTGCATAGAGTTTTAAAAATGCAGGGAGTGCATACCGAATGTTGTCGTTGGCTTTAAGGTTGTCGTGAAACAAAACAATGCTGCCGTTGCGCGCATGTTTGACCACGTTTTGAAGGCATTTTTGAGGCGTGATTTTTTCGTAATCATAACTAATCACATCCCACATAATTATTTTATAGCCCTTTTTGAGAAGGGCTTTGTATTGTGCAACGCGCATGCGGCCATAAGGCGGACGAAAGAGTTGGTTCTGTGTTAATTCAGCGCATGCCGTTACCTCTTCCATATACGCTGAGGTTTTAACCTTCAACCCCTTTGTGTGAAACATGGTGTGATTGGCTGCAACATGGCCTTCTGCTAAAATGCGCGAGAAAATAGCAGGGTGTTTTAGAATGTTGGAGCCAACACAAAAAAAAGTAGACTTGGCGTTGTATTGTTTTAGGACGTCGAGCACCCATTCTGTAAGTTCAGGAATGGGGCCGTCGTCGAAAGTGAGATAAATGGTTTTGTCGCGTCGCGACAAGTGCCACTGAGCCCGTGGGTATATTTTTCTTAATAGCGCAACTGGTTGAATCAGCAGCATGCGGGTTTATTTCAGTAGCGGTTGTCCTTGATCTTGTCGTGGCGCCATGTCCTCGTCAGTTAGTATACCGTTACTCAACCGCTTCAGAAAATCTTTATACAACTCTTCTTGTTTGTATTGTTGCGCCATAGACGTCAACATTTTCATGATTTCTTTAGACTGATTGAGTTCGCGTTCGTATGAACGGCGGTGCTCTGGTTTTTGTGCCATATAAATGCGCACATCGCCTTCGTACATGTCGAATAATTTTTTGGCGAGTTTGTTCGCTTTATCAATAGCGCCTAAATCGTAGTAAGAACGGCATACTTGGAAGATAGACGCATCGTAAGGGATGTTTTCATCTGGCATTTTTTCCAAGCAAAGATCGAGCACCTTCATGGCTTTGTCTTTTTTGCCTTCAATGATAAGGGCATTGGCAAGAATACTCATTTGCATGCGGAGATTTCCGGTCATGCGTGTGCAATTCTCATCCAGGTTTACACCCGGTTGATCCATACCACCCCACGCGAAATGATTCATCACGTTGTTGTACATGATATCGGTTGCCACACGGCCACCCATACCTTCTTCTTCTTCTGTTTGACGTACAGGCGTGAGGCGATAGGCAAGGCCTTCTAGTTGGAAGTATTTTTTCAAGCCGATATACGCTTCATCACCGGTGGTAACTGCGAAATAAATAGGACGTTTCCAATTGTTATGAGCAATTAAATCGAGCACCATAATATCCGCCTTGGTAATGTAGCGGCGACCGCCCAATTCCCAATTCATCCGTTTGTCCATACGCGGGTACATCGCTGGTTCAATAACCTGATTTTTTACGACGGCCATCGAATCAACATTTAAGTAAAGGCTTTTCGAAGGCAACACATCAATCAACTGCCCGCCTGCATCGTACTTACCCGCTGGATTTTCATCGAGTGCTGCGGTCATAGCTGCTGAGAGTTCCATGGGTTGTGTGCTGCGGCTATCTACGAGCATGTAGGATAATTTTTCAGCTTCAACTTTTTCTTCAGGAATGGTGAAAGGTACTGGTTCGCTTTCATAGGCTGCGCGGCGCATCTGACGAATGTACCAATCGGTATTAAGGAGACTAAGGTTAACCACGCGTACATCGGTACGGATACCTTCTACTTCTTGCGCATACCAAAGAGGGAAGGTGTCGTTATCACCATTAGTAAAGATGATGGCATTTTTAGCACAGCTGTAGAGATAATCGATGGCGCAATCGCGGCCCAAGGTTCTGAGTGAACGGTCGTGATCGTTCCACCCTTCTTTAGCCATGATGGCTGGTGCCGCTAGTCCGAGTACGCCAGAGCCAATGGCCATAACCATGCTGGCTGCATTTTTGCTAAGTGTTTCGTACAACCAAAGCACACCAAAACCAATCCACACAGCAAAGGCGTAGAAACTGCCGGTATAGGCATAGTCCCGCTCACGCGGTTGATACGGTGATTGGTTAAGGTAAATAACGATAGCGAGTCCGGTTAAAAAGAAGAAACACAACACCACCCACATATCGGCTTTATTGCGTTGATAGTGGAAAAAGAGGCCAAGGAGTCCAAGTATCAACGGAATCATAAAGTACCGGTTGGTAGCGAAATTGTTTTTATCGCGATAAATAGGGTTAGTGGTGTCGTAATCAAGGCGGCTGTTATCGAGTGATGAAATGCCAGTAATCCAGTTGCCTTCCATGTTATTGCCGGTAACCCCTTGAACATCGTTTTGTCGTCCAGCAAAGTTCCACATAAAGTAGCGCAAGTACATATAGCCCACCTGGTAGTTGGAGAAGTAGGTGAGATTGGCCTTCATAGTTGGAATTTCTTCGTTATAGGTTTCGCCATTAGCAGATTCCATCACCTTGTTACGATGGTTCTCAGCAACATTACCCCAGTAGCGGTAACCAGATTCGTGGTGCGATTGGCTGCTCCACATGCGAGGGAACACGGTGCAGAATTCTTTTTCGTACTTCGGTTTAGAATGTTTGCGGTCATCAACGACTTTGTAGTCCCCTTTTTTCTTGTCCTTCGCATAGATAGGGTCACCATCGCCGAATTGACTTTGTGGTAATTGTGGCGCGTTGTAGTACGGACCGTATAAAACAGGCCAATCACCATACTGCTCGCGCAGCAAGTAGGAAAGCATGTTTGGCGCGTTTTCAGGATCGTTCTCGTCCATTGGCGTATTCGCTTGCGAACGAATAACCAACACAAAGAACGACGAGTAACCAATGAGTAAGGTTGCCAGACTGAGGAAAATGGTATTGAGTGTGATTATTTTCGATTTGTATTTATTGATAGCGTAAAGTGCACCACCAAGGAAGATTAAGCGCATGAACATGCCCCCGCCGCCAGGAGCAACGATTACAGCAAAACCAGAAAAGGCAATAGCTGTGTAAAAGGCGATTTTAAAGTGATTCTCTTTTTTCGATGACGTGTAAAGAATAAAATAGACCAAGGAAACTACCAATAAAATGAAGAAAACCACGGCACCTGAACTGTAAGGCAGGTGGAAGCGGTTGGTGAAGAAGACTTCATAATCGGCCAAGAACTTAACCAGTTTTGGGATGATGAGGTTTTGTATTAATCCCAGTATCAAAACAGAAGCAATACCGGCAATGAAAAAACCTTTCCAGGTGAATTTGTATTTTTTGAAATACACCACGAATCCGATGGCTGGAATAACAAGGAGGTTAAGTAAGTGAACACCAATTGACAAGCCAACGAGGTAGGCGATAAGGACGATCCAACGCATGGCACTGGTTGGGCTAACCTCATCCTCTTCGTCCCATTTCAATATGGCCCAAAACACCACTGCAGTGAAGAACGAGGAGAGCGCATAAACCTCACCCTCAACAGCTGAAAACCAAAAAGAGTCGGAAAAAGTGTAGGCGAGAGCACCCACAGCGCCAGCCATGAGAATGGCGATTTGTCGCGACATTGGCATGTTTTCAGTAGTTCTGCCATAGATGCGGATACCCAGACGGGTAATTGACCAGAAAAGGAAGAGGATAGTAAAGGAGCTAGCAAGTGCGCTCATAACGTTGACCATCATAGCTGCCTTGGTAGGGTCGTTGCCAGCAAAAAGGGCAAAAAAGCGCCCAAGCAATAAAAAGAAAGGTGCACCCGGCGGGTGACCCACTTCTAGCTTGTAAGCACAGGCGATGTATTCGCCGCAATCCCAGAAAGAAGCAGTAGGCTCAATGGTGGAGACATAGGTGAATGTAGCAATGGCCCACACCACCCAGCCGATAATAAGGTTCAGTTTTTTGAATTGACTGGTCATCATAGATTGCGAAGATACGTTTTTGAGCGGTTATTACCTGATAAGTAGGCGCTTAGCATCAACGAATTTTTAACATAAATATTTCATGGTATTTAGAAATTTTGTATTTTTGCACGCGCTCAAAACGCTGCCCGATCGTCTAATGGCAGGACTTCAGATTTTGGTTCTGACTATGTTGGTTCGAATCCAGCTCGGGCAACTCAAAAACCCTCACCGCGAAGCGGTGGGGGTTTTGTTTTATATAAAAAATTTGCCAAGCTCTGCTTGAGCAAATTTTTTATATAAAACAAAACACATCCCCATCCCGAAGGGTGGGGATGGTTTTTGAGTTTAGCCCCCCCCCTCCGGTTCAGCGGGCGAAGCCCGCTAATCCAAAAGGTAGAAAGGCAGTCCTAGCTTCGTTGCAGGCGGAAGTTTTTATCATCACCTACGCCAAAGTAGGCTGTGGTAAAAACTCCCGCCTGCGCCTCGCTATGCCTACCTTTCTACCTTTTGGACACTGCTGTGAAAGTGCTTGTCCTAGCTTCGTTGCAGGCGGGAGTTTTTATCCTCACCTACGCCACAGTAGGCTGCGGTAAAAGCTCTCGCCTGCGTCTTGCCATGCCTACCTTTTAAAACGGTAAGGGGGTAGAGGTGGTGTCAACAATTTTCGTGATGGGTGGAGGGTGGTGTCGGTGTCTCCAATTTTCTTATTGGTTAGGAGGTGAGGCGTTGGGGGTGGCGTTGACGTCAACCTACTTGTATTTGTAAATTCTCCAAGAAACAGTCTCACGTAACCGCCATTCGCTCCCGTACTCACACGCACTCTGTTTGAAAATTGGGTAGAGGGTGTAAGTTGAGGGGTGGCATCAACGCCTCAATTCTCAATTTATTAGAACGCAACCCTTCAAGCAGAAAGTGATTGGTGAATGAAAATGCTCGTGACTTTCGCTTCAGGGTGACAACGCGGAGGGGCAAAGCCCGCGAAGTCTCGATAAACGCATTCTCAATTCTCAACTAATATTGGACGCAAAGGACACAAAGTAGCAAAGGCCGCAAAGTCTAGATAAACGCACTCTTAATTCTCAACTAATATTGGACGCAAAGGACACAAAGTAGCAAAGTCCGCGAAGCCTAGATAAACGCATTCTCAATT
>JACCDS011387971.1_pt1 | contig 30371 bp, 28 predicted proteins | sample 7446441 | NCBI WGS metagenome assembly JACCDS01 (sample SAMN15323445, study PRJNA562643) | freshwater metagenome | isolation source: river surface water | place: USA:Blue River Watershed | collected 2017-08-17 | reverse complement strand
GATTTCCCGGATTCTTTGGTTGTCGATCAGTTTGGCAGCCCGCATGTTCGCGAGGAGCTGCCAGCCGTGCCAGATCGTTGGCGTCAGTTCGAATTCCTCCGCAAGCAGGTGCATGCCAAGGTCATCTGTCACAACGATCGCCTCACGCACCTGCCCGAAGGACAATACCCGGCAGTCCGTGTCTGACGGCGTTTCACGTCCACAGGTGGTGTAGCGTTCCACGTCGAGCAGCACGTGGCCGCGCAGGATGCTCTGGGCGTTGTCGAGTGCTACTTTCCGCCGGCCGTCAGCCTGATGTGGGCGGCGTCATGTTCCTGCCCGAATGCCTCGTCATCGAACCAGGGAAACTTGTAACGGAGAGTGCGATGGCGGCGAACCTCATTCTCGACATCCCTCAGCACGGTGAGGACGTACTTGTTCTGCCCGAACGCCACACCGAGTAGCGGCCTGATGCGTTTGGCCAGCCTCAAATAGGATTCGTATCGAGCAGAACCAGCGTCAACGCGTCAACTCATCATGGATGGCTTGTGCGTCAGCCAACGAGATGCTGAGCACTTGCTGGATATACCCCGGCCCGGTGCCTTAATCGCGCAGCATGGCCTGAAGCGCATTTTCGTGACAGAGTTTGCGCCCCACATCACGGGCACAATGACCGCATCGTTCTCGGCGAATTGGGCGATCAGATGCTCATAAGACAAAACAGCTGCCTGCCCAATGCCCAGCTTCGTGCGTACCGACGCAACCGTCGCCTGCAGGTGTGCGCAAGCCACCGAGGTGTCGGAAATCTGCGTGCGCAGTGATCGACGAGCCGGCAAATAACTGACCAGTGGCTTAAGCATCGCCCCCATTGCGCGCGCCCGGACCAGATGTGTTTCCTTCGTCTTTGCGTTTCCCTTCTTGCGGAAAGCAATCACCGGCTCACCGACCGGCTCGGTCAACACCAGTTTGTCGAAACTCAGGGAGAGCGTCGATGCCATTTTCAGCAGCGTGGCGGGACGCGGGAAGTCGACGCCTTTCATCCAGTTGGTGACTGCCTGACGGCTGACGCCGAGTGCCTCGGAGAGCATCTTCTGGTCCCATCCTCTGGCGGCGAGGGCCTCTTTTACATTCTGACTGTGGATGACTTTTTCCATGTCTGGCGGTTGTCCAAACAAATCAAGGCTCAGTCAAGTTCAGTCAAGTTAGAGGGAATCAAGCTTGCATGGACCAAGGGGCCGACGATCACCGCGCCGGCAGGACGCCGCGCTCAGGCGTGTCCTGATCGCCGCCCCAGATTGCCGCCCGGCCGTCTCACTCCCCGATCGGATCGAAATCCGGAAACCGCTGCGGCAGCGCGGCATCGCTGGCCGGCACCGTATTGTCTGCCAGCCTGAGATGCTGGCCAAGGTGGCGGTTCGAGGCGGCCTCCAGCCGTCGGTACAACTCGCGGCACAGCAACCGCGCCTGATGCCCCGGCCATGCGGCCGGCAGCAGCACTTCCGGCAGTTCCGGGTCGCGCAGCAGCAGCCGCCGGTAATCGTGGATTAGCAGCATGCGCAGCAAGAAAGCCTGCTCGTCGCCGCCGGCGCCGGGTGCCGCCGTGCGTATCTGCTCGAGGATGGGCCGGTACATCGCCGTGAAGCCGGCATAGCCGCTGGCCAGCCCGCCCAGGTCCCATGCGCGCGCGACCAGGTCGGCGTCGGACGCCGCCAGCGACGAATGAAAATCGGCGGCGACCAGCGGCTTGAGCGCCGGCAGCGCATCAGCCAGGCCGGCAGCCGCCAGCAGGTCGAGCACGTCGGTCAGGTTGGCGCCCGGGTGAATGAAGCAGTTACCGCCGACCAGGCCAAAACCTTTCCACGACAGCGTACGACGCAAGTGCTCGCGCGTTTTCGGGTCCAGTTCGCTGGCCACCAGGATCAGCCGCCAGCGCCGGTCCCATAGCGGTGAACGCGACGCATAAATATGGCGCGAGGCCTCCTCGAACTGGCGCCGGCCGGTCGGCGTCAGCAGATAGTTCGAGCGGCGCCCGACCGTCTCGGCGGCCAGCCAGCCGTCCTTCACCAGCCGGAACACCGAGGTGCGCACCAGCCGCTCGTTCAGGTCGAGCGGCTCCAGCAGGCGGATCAGGCTGCCGAGCCAGATGCAGCCGCCGCGCGGCAGCACGGCGTCGCCAAATACGGTCATGATCAGCGACGCCGCCTGCACGCGGCGCAGCTGCCGGAACGCGTCGAGGCGCGCGGCCAGCAGGTCGGTCACGCGGCGGGTGGGACTCATGGTGCGCAGGCCTCAGGCACCGACCAGGTGCCTGCCTATGATCAGCTGCTGGATCTGCGTGGTGCCCTCGTACAAGCGCAACAGCCGCACATCGCGATAGAAGCGCTCAACCTTGTAGTCGTTGATGTAGCCTGCGCCGCCATGCACCTGCACGCCGCGGTCGGCGACCCGGCCGACCATCTCGGTAGTGAACATCTTTGCGCACGACGCCTGCATGCTGACCTCCGGATCGCGCACGCCGTCCGGCCTGGCGTCATAGCGCCGGGCCGCCGCCTGCACCAGCGACCAGCCCGCCAGCAGCTCGGCCTGGCTGTCGGCCAGCATGGCCTGCACCAGCTGGAAGTCGCCGATGCGCTGGCCGAACTGCCGGCGCTGCCGCGCATAGTCCACGCTCTCCTGCAGGATGCGCTGTGCCATCCCGCAGGCCAGCGCGGCAATATGCAGGCGGCCGCGGTCGAGCACCTTCATCGCCGTCTTGAAGCCCTGCCCCGGCACGCCGCCGATGATGGCCGACGCCGGCACACGCACCCGGTCGAGGTGCAGGTCACAGGTTAATGTGCCGCGCTGGCCCATTTTCCGGTCCGGCTTGCCGAGCGTGATGCCGGGCGTGTCCGCCGCCACGATGAACGCCGAGATACCGGCCGCGCCAGGACCATCGGTGCGTGCCATCAGCGTGAACGCGCCGGCGCGCGGTGCATTCGTGATGTAGCGCTTGCCACCGCTGATCAGGTAGTCGCTGCCGTCGCGCACGCCGCGCGTGGTGATCGAGGCAGCATCCGATCCGGCGTCCGGCTCGGTCAGCGCGAACGACACGATCAGCTCGCCACTGGCGATGCGCGGCAGGTAGTCGGCCTTTTGCGCGGCGGTGCCGTCGATCAGGATGCCCTGCGAACCGATACCAATGTTCGTGCCCGCCACCGAGCGAAACGCCAGTGCAGTCTGCCCGAGCTCATAGGCGACTGCGCACTCCTGCGCCATCGACAGGCCGATACCGCCATAGGCCTCCGGTATCGACAGCCCGAACAGCCCGAGCTCGCGCATATCGTCGACGATCTCCTGCGGGACATTGTCGTCGGCTTCGACCTGGTCTTCGGCCGGCACCAGCCGCTCGCGGACGAAGCGCTGGACACTGGCGATCAACAGCGAAAAGGTTTCCTGGTCCAGGCTCATGCGGCGACTTTCGTGGCTCGGAGGGTTCGCCCGAAAGCGATACCGAATCTCCGAAAAATAGAGGATTGTGGTGTCCGATGATTGTAGCCGCGCCGACCCGCCCGGGGCGAAGTTTTTATGCCGGCGGCGTTCCTGCCGACGGATACCCGGCCTCGAACGCAGAGTAGAATCGCTGCAATCTACATCGGACCGTCCCTCGCGATGCTGCTCTCCCTGACCTTCCTGCTGAACTCCCTGCTGGTCGCAGCGACCATCCTGATGCATTACGAAGTACTGTCCTTCCTCGACCGTAAGCTGCCGCACCTCGCACATGTGTCGACCCGGCTGCGCGTGCTGGTCAGCGTGGGCATTATCTTTATCAGCCATGTGGTGGAAATCTGGCTGTTCGGACTCGGCTACTTCGCGATGCTGCACCTCGATGGCATGGGCGCGATCCACGGCGAGACGCAGAGCCTGTTCATGGACTGCGTCTACCTGTCCTTCGTCACCTACACCACGGTCGGTTACGGGGATATCTTCGTGAACGGTTATATTCGCTACCTGACGGGCGTGGAAGCACTGACCGGACTGATCCTTGTCACCTGGTCGGCTTCGTTCCTGTTTCTGGAGATGCAGAAGTACTGGTCGGGCCGCAGAAGTCCGCGCTGACACGGCGATCGCGGCGCGACCAGCAGCAGGTTAAGAACGATACAAATAACGATCACGGGGAGACACAGATGCAACAAGCCAGTTTGCAGGACCCGCAACACGCGTTTGAAGAAGCTACCTACCGCAAGGTCACGTGGCGACTGATGCCCCTGCTGCTGGCCTGCTATGTGATTGCCTACCTCGACCGGGTCAACGTCGGCTTCGCCAAACTGCAGATGCTGGACGACCTCGGCTTCTCCGAGGTGGTCTACGGGCTGGGCGCCGGCATCTTCTTCATCGGCTACTTCTTTTTCGAGGTACCCAGCAACATCATCCTGCACAAGGTCGGCGCGCGCCTCTGGATAGGGCGGATCATGATCACCTGGGGGATCATCTCGTCGGCGATGATGTTCGTCGATACGCCGCAGATGTTCTATGTAATGCGCTTCATGCTCGGCGTTGCCGAGGCAGGCTTCTTCCCCGGCATCATCCTGTACCTGACTTACTGGTATCCGGCACACCGCCGTGGCCGCATGACCGCGCTGTTCATGACCGGCATTGCGCTGTCCGGCGTGATCGGCAGCCCCCTGTCCGGCGCCATCATGCAGATGGCGGACGGCCTATATGACCTGCGCGGCTGGCAGTGGATGTTCCTGCTCGAAGGCCTGCCTTCCGTAGTGATGGGGGTAGTCGTGATCGTGATGCTGGACGATCGCGTCGCGCATGCGAAATGGCTGACGGGAGACGAGCGCGCGCTGCTGGCACGCAATATCGCCGCCGACTCGGAGCACAAGGAGGAGGAATCGGTGTTCAAGGTGATGGCTTCGGGTCGCGTATGGCTGTGCGCAGCGATTTACTTCTGCTCGGTGATGGGCACGTATGGCGTATCGTTCTGGCTGCCCACCATCATCAAGGCGATGGGTTACAAGGATCCGCTGGATGTCGGCATGATCTCCGCGATTCCGTACGGCGTGTCGGTGGCGGTAATGCTGCTGGTGGCCAAAAGCGCGGACCGCACCCGCGAACGACGCTGGCATGTCGCCATTCCCGCGCTGCTGGGCAGCATCGGACTGGGACTGTCGGTGATCTATGCGAAGGAGCCGGTACTGGCGATCGCCGCGCTGACGCTTGGCCTGTCGTGCATCCTGACCACACTGCCGCTGTTCTGGAGCCTGCCGACGTCCTTCCTTGCCGGCACCGGCGCGGCGGCCGGCATCGCGCTGATCAACTCACTGGGCAACCTGTCCGGCTTCGTCAGCCCGTATGCGGTCGGCTGGCTGAAAGAGTCGACCGGCTCGACCGATGCCGGGGTCTACCTGCTGGCCGCCGGCATGGTAGTCGGCGCACTGCTGACGCTGTCGATTCCGGCACGGCTGGTCAATCGCTGAACCGCCGGCTGGCCCTCTCCGCCGCCATACCCCGGCGGGGAGGTGCCCGGGGTTGGTCGCCAGTCGACAGCCGGCAGCATCATGCTTACGGTGCCGCCGCTGCTGTGGTGGCAATCTCCCGCTGCAGCGGCAGGGTCAGGGTCAGCCCCCAGCAGGCCAATAGCATCGCCGCCGACCCGGCCAGCGCATACGGCAAGCCGCCCCACTGATACAGCAAGCCGGACAGCAAGGTGCCGGCAAACCGTCCGAGCGCATTGGCCGCGTAATAGAAGCCCACATCCTCGGCCGCCTTCTCCGATCCCGCGTAAGCGAGGATCAGGTAAGAGTGCAGCGATGAATTGACGGCGAACGCAAATCCAAACACCCCGAGGCCGAAGACGACGATCCATTCGATCGGTTCCAGCCGGAACATGACAGCGGCCGCGATAGCCAGCGGCACCAGCGCCAGCAGCAGGGACCACCATCGCGCCGCCGGGACTTCACTAGCCAGCCCATCCACGCTGCGGCGTATGAGTCTGGGTGCCGCGGCCTGGACCAGGCCATAACCGATAGTCCAGCACGCCATGAATGTGCCGACCATCGTGAAGTTCCAGCCCTGGCTGTACAGGAACACCGGCACACCAACAACGAACCAGACGTCGCGCGCGCCGAACAAAAACACGCGCGCTGCTGCCAGCAGGTTGACCGCGCGGCGTTTGCCGAACAATTCCCTGAACGACGCCGATGCCTTTGCCTTGCCCATCATGGGGGGCAGCGCGGTCAGCACGGCCAGCAGCACGCCGGCCAGCAGCCCGGCCATCAGCCACAGCGAGCCGGAGAATCCCAGCTGATCAAGCAGCCATCCGCCAATGAAAAAGCCAACGCCCTTCATCGCATTCTTACTGCCGGTGAACCAGGCAACCCAGTGAAACAACTTGCCGTTGGCTGCGCCGGCGGTATGCTTGATGGCCGACTTCGACGCCGTCTTGGTCAGGTCCTTGGCGATCCCGCACACACCCTGCGACACCACGACCCAGGCGACCGACATGGCCGCCGTCCAGTCCGGTGAGACGGCAGATAACAACAGGAATCCGGCGACTTGGGTGGTGAGCCCGACGGCCAGCATGCGGGCGATGCCAAACCGGGTCGCCAGCCAGCCGCCCACCAGGTTCGCCGCAACGCCCGCGGCTTCGTACAGCAGGAACAGGAAGGCCAGCGTGAACGGCGAATAACCGAGCCGGAAAAAGTGCATCAGCACCAGCATGCGTAATGCGCCGTCGGTCAGCGTAAAGCCCCAGTAGGCCGATGTGACGATCAGGTAGTTGCGCAACCCGGGAGAAGACTGGCTCATTGATCAGATCCCGACCGCCTGCATGTGGCATGCGAGATCGACCATGCGGCAGGCATAGCCCATTTCATTGTCGTACCACGCATAGACTTTCAGCAGCGTGCCATCGGTGACCATAGTCGATGGCGCGTCGACGATGGAACTGCGGGTGTCGCGCGCATAATCAGCGCTGACCAGCGGTCGCGTTTCGTAGCCGAGAATGCCGGCCAGTTCACCGGCGGCGGCAGTCGCAAACAGGCGGTTCACCTCATCGACGCTCGTCTCGCGGCGCAGCTCGAATACGCAATCCGTCAGCGACGCGTTCAATACCGGCGCACGCACCGCATGGCCATTCAGTTTGCCCTTGAGTTCCGGATAGATCAGTGCGATGGCGGTCGCGCTGCCGGTCGTGGTCGGTTGCAGGCTCAGCATTGCACTACGCGCGCGCCGCAGGTCCTTGTGCGGCGCATCGACCACCCCATTGGTATTGGTCGGGTCATGGATGGTCGTGATTTGTCCGTGACGGATACCAATCTGCTCGTGCACCACCTTGACCACCGGCGCGAGGCAATTGGTGGTGCAGGACGCGGCTGTCACGATTGGATGGCGCGCCGGGTCATACAGGGTGTGGTTCACGCCGACCACCACATTCAGCACCGACTCGACCTTCACCGGCGCGGCGACAATCACGCGCTTCGCGCCACGCTCGAGATGACCCTGCAAGGTGTCCGGCGTCAGGAACTTGCCAGTGCATTCAAGCACGACGTCGACGCCCAGCTCGCCCCAGGGAATATCAGCGGCGTGGGCATGGGCAGAGAAACCGAGGCGCGTATCGCCAACACGGATGGCCGCGTCACCGTCCGCGGCAATGCCGGCGCGCCAGCGGCCCTGCACCGAGTCGAACTCGAGCAGATGCGCGCTCGCCACCGCGCCGCCCTTGATTTCATTCAGATGCACCACCTCAAGGCGATTGCCGGCACGCGGATCATCCGGCTGACGCTCCGCGGCACCCATCGCAGCACGCAAGGCCAGGCGGCCGATCCGCCCCATTCCGTTGATTCCGACTCGCACCTGATACTCCTCTGCTCGATTGACTGGTTGACGTGAATTACATGAAAAACCCGAGCCGTAGTATAACTACGTTTTAAGATTTTTTGAAATGTTGAGTCAATCTGACATCACGGTGAGCCGCCAGGCCCGGACCAGCAGCACCCGACCAACCCTGTCCGTTGCGACAGCGTATGCTTGGCGCATGACGCTGATGTGACAACCCGGCAAAGTCAAGCCATCGCTGGCGCCCACGGAATGAAGACCGGGCACCCCGGACGCCGGCATGTACGCGCCCGCCCTCACTGAATGACCATGATGTTCGAGATATCTGCTGACACGCCGCTGGAGCAGCTCAACCAGGAATGCTTTTGCATCAGCCTCGATGGCGCAGCGTTGACGGCGGCGCTGGATGCAGAACTGGGCAACCCACGCCTGTCGACGCTGGTGCGCGAGCGCAGTCCTTTGGTTTTTTCCGCACAGCCGGTCTTTGTCGGCCCGGCACACCTTCAGCGCATGGCCGAGGTGATTCGTGCGGTGGAATCGGTGGTCGCCATGCCGGCCTATCGCGAGCAGGTGCTCGCCGAGGCACCGGCGCTGGCGCGGGTCACCCGTGCGGCGCAGGGCGTTTTGTTTGGCTACGATTTCCATCTGAACCATGGCCGGCTAAGCCTGATTGAAATTAATACCAATGCGGGCGGCGCGATGCTCAATGCCGTGCTGGCACGCGCCCAGCGCAGCTGCTGCGCTGCCACGGACGGTCTGGTGCCTACTGCCACTGACGCCGACAGGTTCGAACAGCAGCTGGTGGCCATGTTCCGGCATGAATGGGCGTTGGGCGGCCCGGCCCGGCCGCTGGCCAGCGTGGCAATCGTGGATGCCGCGCCGCAAGCGCAGTACCTGTACGCCGAGTTCCTGCTGTTCCAGCGGCTGCTCGAGGGCGCAGGAATCCGGACCGTGATTGCCGACCCGGCCGAACTCAGCTTGCGCGATGGCCGCCTGTGCCACGGCGAGCTCGCGATCGACCTGGTCTACAACCGTCTCACCGATTTCTATCTCGAGGATCCGATAAATCACGTGTTGCGGGACGCCTGGCTGGCACGGCAAGTCGTGCTGACCCCGCATCCGCAGGCGCATGCGCTGTATGCTGACAAGCGCCGCCTGGCGGTGTTCAGTGATGACGCGCAGCTGCGTACGCTCGGCGTTGCCGAACCGGCGCGACAGCTCCTGCTGAACTGCGTGCCGCATACCGAGCTGGTCAGGGCCGCGAACGCCGAGCGCCTGTGGTCAGCACGGCGTCAGTTGTTCTTCAAGCCCGTGGCCGGATACGGTAGCCGTGCCGCGTACCGCGGTGACAAGCTGACCCGGCGCGTGTGGGACGAGATCCTGGCCAGCGACTATGTGGCACAGTCGATCGTACCGGCCGGGGAAAGGCTGATCGAGAACGAGCACAGTCCCCGGGCGATGAAATTCGACCTGCGCGTCTATGCCTATGACGGTGCAATGCAGTGGGTAGCGGCGCGCTTGTATCAAGGGCAGACGACCAACTTTCGCACGCCGGGCGGCGGCTTCGCGGCCGTGTTCAGTACGGCTGGTGCGGCACGACAGCCGCGCCGAGCCTGATCCTGCTGTTCATGCGCAATGTGTCCATCGACCTCGAGAATATCACCCTGCATTCGGACCTCGAAGCAACCCGGCTCGACATCGCCTGCCTGCTGGCGATCGACTACGGGCTCAGCGCTGTGAGTTGAACCACACCATCCGGACACGGCCCGTCACGCGTCCCTGACGGCTGCGCTGCCGGTTCGGCCTGCACAGCACGCGCTGGTCGTCACGCTGCAGCGCGTCCATTCAAAAATTTTTTGCCGCCATGAGCATCCGAAGGATGGGCAAGCGCTGTCGCGCAGCATCTTCCCCGGACTGCCGGGCACGCTCAAAAAATGCCGGCGTTGGCCAGGCGTTGAAGCCCATGTCCGGATGAATCACAAAGTCGGCATCGACGAGTTCGGGGTCGATCCGGGCGCGCCGTCGTGCTTCGCGCGCAAGTCGCGAATCCGAGGTCGCGGCCGGCGCACTGCCGGGCCGCGCCGTCACGTCGACGGCAATCACAAATCCTGCCCCCGCCTGCCTGGCGGCGCGAACGGCCACCGGCAAGGATTCGTCGCCGTCTTCGTATTCGATACCATGGATACCCACGGGGGCAAATACTTTGCTCACGGCGCTTGAAGCGCGGACAGCCACACCGACATTACCTGAATGAAAAAACACCGGCTGCTTATCTGCAATCCGTGTGGCGACTGCAATGAATTTTCTGGGCATGGCTTCAATTTTCTGATGGCTGAGGCGTTCGTTCACAAAGTCTTGCAGCCGCTGGCCATGAATCCATCCGCGATCTGCAAACAAGGAAAAATCGAAAACGGTGAGCGGACCGCCTTCCCTGGACAGCGCATCAATCTGCGCTGCGCTATAGCGATGGGCCCAGAATGCCCCAATCAATGAGCCGACACTCGATCCCACCACCAGGTCGTAGTCGATGCCGGCTTCTTCCAGAACCTTCATCACTCCGATATGGGCATAGCCGCGCGGCCCACCGCTGCCTAACACCAGCGCGACTCTGGGCTTCGGTTGCATCGGTGGCACCACCAGCAGCGCTACCGGGCTGTCGGCATGGGTGTAATTGAAACTTGTACATCCGGGCAAACCGATGGCTACCGCGGCGCTGCAGGCAACGGCCACGGCGCGCAGAATGGAGTTATGCATGTGTGCTGACGAAGTCGTCCGGGTAACCCGACGCCAGTGCGGCCTGGATCATGAGCAGCATGAAATCTTTCGATTGTTTTTGAACGCCTTTGGAAAGCACCAAATGCTGCATGACATTGGAGTGCTCGATGGTTGCCAAACCATGCAAAGCGGACCAGATGAACATCGCCTCCAGTTCTGCCTGCTTTTTTGCCTTGCTTTTTTTGCCGTGTTTACTGAGCAGGTTGTGCCTCAGTACATCAAATGCATGCACGGCATGCTTTACCAAAGCAGGGTGCGCGGCCGGCTCCGGCCAGGGCGTTCCGAACATCAAGCGATATTCCAGCGGCTTCAATGAGGCGTAGGCCAGATACGCCTCACCCATACCCCTGAGTGGATTGTCCGTGTGTGCCCTGGAATTCTTGTCGAGAAACGCGGCAAAGTCTTCGAAACAGCGGGACATGATCTCGGCAAGGAGATGATCCCTGCTGGGGAAGTGCCGGTAGGGTGCCTGATGCGAGATATCCAGCCTTCGCGCCACATCGCGGATACTCAGGCCTTCTACGCCCTTTTCTGCAATCACGTCCCTGGCAGCCTGGATGCAGGCTTCCTTCAATTCGAGATCATTAATGAATTTAGCCATGCGGCGTTGTCCTCAGTGAGGCAGTTGCCTTGTCATCGAGCCCATGATCGCACCCATGATCTTTACCCGCATCCATCGTGGTGCAGTGGATAAAGCGAGCATCATGGACTTCGCCATCCAGCCAGGATGAATGATATTTTGCCGACCCAGCGCCTGCAGCGACTGCCGCGCCACAACGTCCGCCCCGGCGGTTTTCCCCATTTGCATATGCGAACGAGCGGCAAAACCGGTATCAACCGGCCCCGGCGCAACGATCAATAAATCAACGCCACTGCCACGCCACTCTTGCTGCAATCCCTCACCCAATGTTTGGATGTAGGCCTTGGTAGCCGCGTAGTGTGCTGATCTTGCGACACCTTGGGTGGCCACGATCGAACTCAGCAGAATCAATCCGCCGCTACCTTTCGCTTTGAATCTGTTTCCCATATGGTGAGCCATCCTGGTCACTGCAGCGCAATTGACGCTCAGCATATTCATCTCTGTGGCCTGATGGTTATCGAGGAAGTTACCCGCAGTGCCAAACCCGGCATTACATACTGCCAATCCCAGATCCAGTTGATCGGTGATTTGGCAGATTTCCTCAACATCGCCCGGGTTTGCAAGATCGGCTTTGATTACAGGGCATAACACACCATAAGTAGCCTCCAATTTTCGGGCCAACTCGTGCAGTCGGTCCTCGCGGCGAGCCACTAGCACCACGTTGATTCCTGATTTTGCCAGTTCCTCGGCGAAGCAAGCGCCAATTCCTTCTGAAGCCCCTGTGACCAGCGCATAGGGGCCATAGCGTCTGGCCAAGTCACTTGTCGGCTGATGCTTCATCCTGATATTCCCATTAGTTGACACTGTCAACATCATAGATCAGAATAGTTGACAGCATCAACTATTGGGGCAGCAATGGATAATCAAAGTGGTAGCGCGACACCGTCATGGTCTGGCCTGGATCTGAGCCCAGCCGCCAGGATGTTGGTGATTTACGGCGCGCTGATGTGGCTGGCGTGTGGATTGATTTATTTCTTGTCGCTGACGGATGCGCGCACCCTGCGCGACGTTGGCGTGTGGGTTAAACCCATGAAATTCATGGCAGCCACGGCCCTGTTTGCCTGGACCACGGTATGGCTTGGTCACCTGGCAAACCCGTCTCTGGGCCAGGGCAGCGCCTACCGCTGGATCTGTGTGCTCATCATCGCGACGTCATTGTTCGAGGTGGCTTATATCACCACCCAGGGCGCGCGGGCGGAAGCCTCGCACTACAACATGAGTGACGCGCTGCACGCCCTGCTGTTCGGCGTGATGGCGTTGGCAGCAGTTGGATTGACCGGATCGCAGGCCTGGCTGGCCTGGGAGGTTTGGAAGGAACGTGGGTCGACGGGACTGTCCGTGACCTCACTGGGTGTCGTCATCGGATTACTGCTGACATTCTTGCTTTCGACAGCCAGCGGATTCCTGTTGGGCGGACAACAGCCGCCAGCCGGCCAGGGTCTACCCATCGCCGGCTGGCATCTTTACAAAGATCTTCGGCCGTCACATTTTCTGGGCGTGCACGCGCAGCAGCTTATTCCGCTCTGGGGCTTATTTGCTCATCGATTTTTCGGGAGCTATTCAGCGCAGGGGCTGGGTATGGGAACGATCGTGTATGTGATGGCCTGGGCTATCCTGACCTGGAACAGTCTCGGCGCTTGAGCGCAGAAAGCCGTACGAGAGCCCAGGCAGCTTATGTGACCGGGCTTGACCGCATAAGCGACTCGACCCATCGCAACTGGGCTGGCAAGCATACTGACTTCAAATCGTAATGCTCGATCGCAAACGCTCTGGCACGGCGGCCGAGTCGTTCACGCCGGTCATGGTCTGCCAGCAGCGCACTCACGGACAGGGCCAGTCCCTCAGGATCAAAGAAGTCCACCAGCAAGCCGGTATCGTCATGCACGATCGCCTCATGTAGCGGCGCCGTATTGCTGGCGACAATGGCGCAGCCGGCACTCATGGCCTCAAGCAAGCTCCATGACAGTACGAACGGGTAGGTCAGGTAAACATGGACGCTCGACAATCGCAGTAGCGGGATGAAAAGCTCGTAAGGCATATTGCCAAGGAAGTGCACACGCGCCCAGTCGGACTCGGGCATCTGCGGGCGCACCTCATCCGCAAAGATCGCCTTCCAGGTTTTCCCCTGCGGCGCTCGTGCGCCATAGCTGACACCGTCCCCGCCCACAATCAGCACGCGCGCATTAGGTCTTTCCTTCAATAGCCGGGGCAGCGCGCGCATGAAAATATGGTAGCCGCGATAGGGTTCCAGATTGCGGTTGACGAAAGTCACCACTTCATCCGCACGGGTCAGGCTGAGTCCGCCAGAGAACGTCAGACCCGCGCCCGGATCGGGCGCGATGGCAGTCGTGTCAATCCCATCATGGATCACCGTGATTTTCTCGCGGAACCGGGGCGGAAAACCGCTCGCCTGCCACCGGGTCGGCGCGATGCCTGCATCGGCAATCTCGAAGTGCAGCATGTAGTTCAGGTTCCTTAATCGAAGCCTGGGAGGCGCTCCTTCGTCGTCGCCGGGAAACTCAGGATCGAATCCGACGTCGGCTTCCTGTGCCCTATAGAAGAATTCACAATAGATGCCCACTCTCGCCTGCGGCCACACATCTTTGACGAACAAGCTTTCGCCCCAGCCAGGATGCGCAATGATTACGTCCGGAACATAGCCTTGTTCCTTCAGGCGCAGCGCTGTACGAAAACAGGCTTCGCCGCGAATCGTCTTGGTTTCGAAATCCGACACCCAGGGATGCACTCCCGGGGTTGATCCGCGTGCCGGAGAATAATGTAACAGGCGCACGCCCTGCCACACGGGCGCGGCGAACTGGCGCATGGTCAACGCACTGACCTGGTGGCCACGGCGCACCAGCTCCGGTGCGAGAAACTTGAATTGGCCGGGGAAATTCTGGTGGATGAAAAGTAGTTTCATGCGATATCCCAGGGACGCAGCGCCTCGGTAACCTACCTGATTCGTAGGTCGTGTCGACCATCAAGAGTACCCCACAAGCTCTCGCGTCAGGTCGATGGCGCGACCACCGCAGGGGCTGTCAAATAATGAATCTGCGGGCCTGCGGGACCGGGGTCGCCTGTTACCACACGCCCTTGCGGTAGGCAGGATCCTTGATCTGCTTGCCCCAGTTAGTAGCAGCATAGTCGGGCGTCGTCAGAATAATCGCATCCAGCTTCGCCGCCTCAGCCAGCCCAAGCCGTTTTTTTTCAACAAGCGGCAGGTCCTGGTCACGGACCTTCGTGACAAACGTTACCAGCACGTCGCCGATTTCATAGGTGTTGAAAGTGACTGCACCGCCTTCCACCTCCAGCACCGGCGGTCGCTCGCTGAACGCCATGCCGTTGGAACCCATCTTTTTCCGGATCTCGGCCAGGTTTGTTTTCCCGAACAGGAAACCCGGATAGTCGGATTTGGTGCCGGCATCGCGTCCGCCCCAATCGCTCTCCAGATACACGATCTTCTTCGACTGCCGATCGACCGTGACCGAGAGTTCATTGTGTGTGCGCAAGCGGTAATTGAAATAATCAAACGGGCCATCGCTCTCCCGTGAAAACGGTTTCAGGCCAAGGCGCGCCGTTGCTGAAACAGCGTCACCGACCTGCAGCCCGGACAGGCTCTGCGCAAAGACATGGTGACCCAGCGAGAAGAACAGAATTGCAATGGCGATGATGGCTTTTAGAATCATGAACTTTCCAATCAGTGGCGGCCGCCGCCGTGCGCGCTGCCCGCAGTAGGGGTCTACACCGTGGCAATCGGCGTCGCCGGCGAGCCGACTGCGCCGGGCAGTCGCAGCGGTGGCGCGGTCAAAAGAAAACGGTAGCGGCCATTGGCGCGCAGCCAGTTGGCCAGCGGCGTCAGGTGCCAGAGTTCACCCAGGTGAACGCCCAGCTTGAAGAGGCAGTGCTCATGCAAGGGCAAGGTGGCACAGCAGCCGGCCGCTGGTGTGGCCGGATGCGCCTCGACTGCATAATTGTCTGCGATCAGCACCGACAGTCCTGAGTGCGTAATCCATTCGAGCAGCGCCGTATCCCGCCCGTCGAGTACCGCGCCGCAGCGGGTCAGTGCCGCGGCATCGGGTGAGCGGTTCATGGCGAGGAGCCGGTCGGCGAAGCCGGTGTGCAGGCAGACCATGTCGCCGGCTTCAACGATGATCTTGTCGTGCTCGAGTATCCGCGCCAGCTGCGCATAACCGACCAGCGTGCGCGCGTCGCCAAGATGCGCGCGCAGGTCGATCATCACCGCCCGCCCCTGCACGCAGCGCTCGGACATGTTTTCTATCCCCAGCGCCTGCGCCCCCGAGGTGGAGCGCTGTTCTATCGACGCATGGGTGAATACGCCGGCCTCGTTGGCGTCGGCCGCGCCGTGGATGTGTGTGTGCGCCCGGTAGCCGTTGTAGTACACCGGCTCCGGCGTGCCGTCGCCATCAGCATCGAACAGGGAGCCGACATGGGCCAGGCTGTCCCATTGGGTGCTGTACTGCGTATGCAGGATCACCAAATCATCGCTCACCACATCCGTATGTGACGGATCATCGGTACTGAGCGCGTAGTTCATGTTGGGCAGGCCGTTGCGCAGCGTCGGTCGCAGCACGGGCGGATGGCGGCGCGGATTGAGTACATTCCCGCCAGGTACATCCAGCGGCAGGCTGAGGTTGAAGGTGCGGCCTTCGTGCACTTCGGCGATGCCCTGCAAGACCTTGTCAGGCGTGATCAGGTTCAAGCGACCGGCCTGGTCGTCAGCGCCAAAGTCTCCCCAGTTCGAACCCGGCGGTCGCTGCCGCCAGCGCGCGGTCGTTGTCATGCAGACCTCCTCCTCATATGACCAGGCGGCGCCGTGGCGCAGCCAGCCCGGCAACCAGACACTTCACGCCTGCAGCCGTAATGCGCTTACTCCGCGTAGCCCGGATTGACACGATCCAGCACGCGCATCATCGCTTCGAAATACAGCCGCTCCCGCTCGCGCACCGGATGCCGGTCTTCCGGAGCGCGTTGCTGTACTTCGGCAACCACCGCTTCGCTCATCACTTCCAGTGGCTCGCCACTGCTCATCGCAAGTAGCTGGGTCTGGCAGGCTTTTTCCAGCTTGTACAAGCGCCGATACGCTTGCGCGACCGTGTCGCCGACGGTGATCACACCATGGTTCTTCAGGAACATGGCTTGCTTGCCCTGCAGCAGAGCGGACAGCCGTTCGCCCTCGGCCATGGTTTTTGCCAGGCCCTGGTAATGATCGTCATACGCAATGCGGTTATAAAAAAACGCAGCAGTTTGACTGGCAGGCAGCAGCCGGTTGTTCTTCAGCATATTGAGCGCCGTGGCCCATGGCTGGTGGGTGTGCAGCACCACCCTGGCCCCGGTGAGCCGGTGCATCGGCGCGTGGATGCATTGGGCGGACAGCTCCACCAGCCCTTCCCCTTCAATGGTTTCACCAGCATCGTTGAAGACGATGATGTCGCTGGCGCGTGCCTCGGACCAGTGCAAGCCATAGGGCAGCAACAGGTACTGGTCGGTTCGGCCCGGCACGATCATCGTGAAGTGGTTGTCGATACCCTCTTCAAGACCATCCAATACGGCCAGCCGCAACGCGGCGGCGAGATGAACTTTGGCCTGCCACACCGCATCGGCAACAGGACGGGGGCTGAGCTGCTGAACAGACATGGTGGTCTCCGGTCTCGAGTGGTTATTGGCGAGCGGCCCGGCATGAACCCGCACTGCCGGGCTGGCTTGTGGCTAGCAGTCTAAACCGGTCAATGGCCTGACGCCATGGGCACGGGGGGGCTGGATCGAATTTTTTTATAAAAATGATAGCGTTCAGCGCCGCCGCAATCCCAGCACCATGACCGTCCCCACCACAATGAAGGCGCCGCCTACCTGGACCGGTGCAATCGCCTGCCCAAGCAGCAGCCAGGCCAATGCCAGTGCGAACACGGGCTCGATGTTCATGATCGCCGAATTGCCGACCACACCGAGCCGCGGCAACAAGCTGAACATCAGCGTGAAAGCCGTCCCGTAAAAGAACGTCAGCCCGACAAGTCCCCACCAGCCGGTGGCACTGGCCGGCAGCGACCATCCGCCGGTAGCCAACGCCAGCAGCGAGGTCAGCACCGTAACCGTACCCAGCGTGAGGGCCGTACGCACGCGACCATCGATGTCGCCGGCTTCATGCTGGGTGATCACCATCGCCAGCGCAAACGTGGCGGCCGCCATGATCGAAAACGCGACCCCCGCGCCAATCTGCTGCCAGTGGGCAGTGGCGCCCAGCCCGGACGCCGCGCCCGACACATCCAGCGCCAGCGCCAGGCCCACCAGCATCACCGGCATCGCGCGCAGGACGAACGCCTCGGCACGGTGCCGGTAGAGGACGCGCGCCCACAAGGCCATCCATAACGGGTAGGTATTAAAGGCCAGCAGCGCCAGCGCCACGGGCAAGCGCGCCACGGCGGAATACAGGCAATAGCTCTGCACCGCGACCAGTGCGCCGATCGCAGGCAGGACAACGCGGTGACGGGCACTGAAGCGCGGCGTCACTCGCTGGCTCAGCAGCAGCAAGGTGATGATCGATGCCGTCACGCCGCTGCGGAAGATCACCGCCGTCATCACGCTGACGGAGTCATTGAAGGCAAAGCGCGCTGCGACATGGTTGGCACCCATCATGGCGGCAATCAGCAGCAGGGTCAGGAAGGCAGTTCGGGAGATGCGTGCAGTCATGGAGGGCTTGGGGTTGTTATTACCCGGGGAGCGGTCGAGCGCGCGGGCAGCGGTGAGTGCCGGCCAAGTCTGAACTACTCCCGTTGGACGATCAAGCTCAGCCCGCGGCGCAGCGTCATGTGACGGCCCTCGGGAGACTCACCACTTGACTTGGCAATATGATGCCTGCAATATTAGGCTCATCATGTCGAAAGCACAGACACGCAAAGAACTCAGCCATGAACGTATCGTCGAGGTGGCGGCGCGCGCTATCCGACGCGCTGGCTACCGGGGCGTTGGCGTGGCAGACATCATGAAGGAAGCCGGGCTCACGCACGGTGGCTTCTACGCCCACTTTGCCTCGCGTGATGCACTGCTGGTCGAGTCGATGCAACGCGCGGGCCGGGACAACCTGGCGTCGCTGTCGGCGGCGATGGAGCGCTACCAGCGCAAGGGCAGTACGCGTTTCAGTGCACTCATCCAGGCCTACTTGCATGAAGCTCACATCGAACGTACCGAGACCGGTTGCATCGTCGCCGCACTGGCGTCCGAGATGACGCGCCAGGACGAAGCGGTGCGCGATGAAGCGCGTCGCCGCGTCACCGCACTGGTGGACCTGGTGCGATCGGTACTGCCGGACGATGCGGATCGCGCGCAGGCGGATGTCGTGACCGCCACGATGGTCGGCGCGTTGCAACTCGCCCGCACGCTCGGCGGCAAGGCAGGCCGCGAGCTCCTGGCGCACACCCGCCAGACATTGATTGAACGCCACGACAGGCGCTTAGACCACTAGCGTTTCCCCGGGTCGCGCGGCGCGCGCTTCGGCTTACTCAACAATATGACGTTCATCATAGAAAGCGCCTGACCATGGAAATCGCAGATGCCAGCGTTCTGATCACCGGTGCCGAGCGTGGCAGCAGGCCCGCGTTCGCCCTGCTGCCACAGCAGCTGGGCGGACTGTCCGTCGAGCCGGCAGCCTGCTCGGGGACGCACTGACATGGCGGCCTCCGATGCTGCTACGTCCCCCCTGCCCGTGGCGACACCGAAAGACGCCTCACCGGCATGGCCTGCATTCTGGATCGCCAGCAGTGCAGCCTTCCTCGTCTCGCTCGATACCACCATGCTGTTCGCGGCCTTCGAGGCGTTGCGCCGCAGCTTTGCGGGCACATCCGCGGCCGAACTCTCGTGGGTGCTGAATGGCTATACGGTCGTCTATGCAGCCATGTTGATCCCGGCTGGCGGCCTCGCTGATGCCCACGGACGGCGGCGCATCTTCCGGCTGGGTCTGGCGGTGTTTGTTGCCGCATCGGTGGCCTGCGGTGCGGCACCTACCGTGGGCTGGCTCATCGCGGCGCGCGTGCTGCAGGCCGTTGGCGCAGCCCTGCTGACACCGGCCTCGATGTCCATTGTCCTGTCAGCGTTTCCAAGCCAGCGGCGCGCAGTCGCCGTGAGCTTGTGGGGCGCCGTGGGCGGCCTTGCCGCCGCCGTGGGTCCGAGCCTCGGCAGCTGGGTGACGGCCCACGCTGGCTGGCCATGGGCCTTCTATATCAACGTGCCGATCGGCGTGTGGGCGTTCTGGCGCAGCGCGGCAGGCGTAGATGAATCAGTCAAGCCAAGCCAACGCCGCCGCATTGACGTCGTCGGTCTGCTGCTGATGATGGTGGCGGTCGGCGCGATGGCGCTCGCCATTGTCGAGAGTGGATCGCCCGACTGGAGCACGCACCAGGTCGCCGTGGTGGCCGCCAGCGGGCTGCTGGCTGGCATCGTGTTCGTGCTGTGGGCGCGCGTCCACAGCGCACCGCTGGTGGACCTGGCGCTGTTCAGGCACCGCACTTACCGCTACGCGAATGCGGCGACGCTGGTCTTCGGCACCGCCTTTGCGATGATGTTTCTCGGCTTTTTCTTTTTCATGACGGGCGTGTGGCACTACACGCTGCCGCAGGCCGGCCTGGCGGTGACGCCCGGCCCGCTGATGGTGATGCCGACGGCCATCGTCACCGGCCGGCTGGCAGCGCGCCTGGGTCACCGGCCGTTCCTGGTCGGCGGCGCGCTGCTTTATATGTGCAGCAGCCTGTGGTTTTTTTCGGTACCCGGGGCCCAACCCGACTATCTGCAGCACTGGCTACCCGGGTTGCTGATGAGTGGTGTTGCGGTCGGGCTGGTACTGCCTTCGCTCGCGGCCGCGGCTGTTGTCAGGCTGCCTGCGCAGCACTATGCCGTGGGGTCCGCCATCAATCAGGCGACGCGCCAGATTGGCGGCGTGCTGGGCGTTGCGATCACGGTGGGAATGCTCGGCCACGCGGGCCTGGCGCTCGCCGATTTCCATGCGTTTTATCTGCTGCACGCTGTGCTCGCGCTGGGCACCGGTCTGCTGTGCCTGCCGGTGAACACCCGGCCGCAGTGAGCGGCCCCGGGGTAACGTCTGTTTGAACCGCAGGGTGGCGAGTTAGCATCGGTTTCAATTCCTGCCCGCAGGCGCGAGCAGCGCTTTGTAACGACGTTGATCTCACAGATAGATCACGTTCAGGTCAGACCCAAGCACCTCTTTTGCCAGCGGCACCAGATGGTCATGGTGGGTCAGAAAAACGATCTGCATGCTGCGCGACAGATCGCCCAGCACCTTGAATCCCGCCTCGGTGCGGCGATCATCAAAGTTGATGAACAGGTCGTCCGCAATGAGCGGCATGCTGAACCCCTGCTCAACCTGGAGCGTGAGCGCCGCCAGGCGAAGTGCCAGGTAGAGTTGGTCTCGTGCCCCTTCACTCATCCCGGCCACGTCGACCTGTTCGCCATTCGGGCGTATGCCAAACAAACGGGGGGTCGCCCCATCCGAGTCAACCAGCAGGCGGCTGAAGGAATTCGTCGTCAGCCCCTTGAAGATGGCGGATGCCTGCGCCAGCATCGGCCCCTGCCTGGTTTCGCGGAACTTTTCGATCGACCACTTCAACAGGCGCGCGGCCGTTTGCAGCCGGATATAGCGCTCTGCGACATCCGCCATGGCAGCAATTGCCTCTTGCCGTTGCGCCTCGGCTTTGGCAGCCTGGTCGGTCCCGTCCAGTGCGTCAAATGCCGCTTTGCGGGCGCCGTAGTCATTGCTGAGCGCGGCGATCTGTTCAACCGCCTCGGCCGATGCGGCAGCCAGCCGGTCAAGTTCGGCTTTCAGCTGGTCGGGGCCGATCGCTTCGCATTCCTTCCGAAGCGCTTCCAATAGCAGGCCATCCGCTGCCTGCGCCACATCCTGCGCAGCGGATTGGATCGTGTGTTCGATGGCTCGACGTTTGTCTGAGCGCTGGATGGCCTGATCGAGGGCGGCGAAGTCGTCGACCGCGGCAGCCGTCATCAAGGGCGTCACCCGGGCACGGACGGCCTGCCGAACGCCCTGCGCGGCAGCCAGGTCTGCCTGGCTTCGATCACGTCGTGTCTTCAATTCAGCGAACGCGGCGTCAGCCTTGCGGGCCAGGTCCAGGCGCCTGACGAGCTCAAGGATGATGTCTTCAGGCGACTGATTGGCCAGGTCGGGCGCCGCACGTTCCGCAAGGCTTTTCGCAGCCGCCGCCACGTCATCGAGATCGGCTTGCATGGCATCGATCCGTTCGCTGCGAATACTGCGGATATGGTCAAGCAGCCGCTCGACATCCTGCATGACCTCAATCTCGGCTTCGATCTGGTCGACAGGCGTATCCTCGCCATAGCCGCTGGATTGCACTGTCACCTGCCAGGATCGCTGCCACGCGTCCCAGGCCTCCTGGGCCGACTGAAGCGTGGCCTGTAAGGTGGTCAGGCTATGTTGCCCTTCGCGAATCTGCTGCTCCAGTGTCTTGCGTTGTCCCTTCGCCTGATCGGCCAGCGTGATCTGGGCCCGGGCTTGCCGGATGCACTCGCTGAGTTCAGGCGCGGGTGTCCCGGCTGATTCCATGCCGAGCATCGTCCAGAGGTGCTCGCGGGTTCGCTCCGAGGCCGCTTGTTGTGTGGCGCGACGGCGCTCTGCATTGGCGCGTTCCGCCACCAGTCCGAGAATACGCTGCCGCTGCTGCAGCCAGGCCGGCGCCAATTCCAGAGGCAAGCTGGGCAAGCCGCACGTGGTCGTCAGCGCGTCCCACTGGGCAGTACGATCATCCATGTGGCGCCTGACCGCCTGAATACGGTGTTCGAGGTCGCTACGCTCGCGTTGCTTGTGCTCCAGGGCGTCGGTCTTGGACTGGCGATCCGCTTCGTGCCGGGCGCGCTCGAGACGGTTGTCGGCGAGCGTGTCGGCTTGCGTGATTTGACCTTCGAAAGCCGCCGCGCGATCCATCAACTCGTGCGGCAGCTGCTTGATGCCCTGCCATGATTCGTCACGCATGCGCCGCGCCTGCACGAGCTGGTCGCGGGAGACTGGCTGAAATTTACGTACGAACTGCTGCAGGTCGAGCTCGAGTTCGGCGATCTCCTGTGTCTTGGCGGCGAGCGCATCGCGATATGCCTTCTCCTCCGCCGTATCGGCGCGTTGTTGCTCGATCAGGCTGAGCACCAGCGATGGGTCCGGCGCAATCATCGCCTGCAGCGAATCCACTGGCTGGCGCCAGCTACCCAGCGCCGCCAGCCCTGCGTCGATGCGCTCGGCCAGGCCGTCGACCTCCTCCTGCAACCCGGTCATCAACGCGTCGTGATCACCCAGCCTGGTGGCCTCTTCCACGGCCGCCGCCAGTCCCGGATGCACCGCATCCGCCGCCAGATGCAACAACCCGTCCTTGGACTGCCGGATCTGCTGCTGTCGATCCGCCAGCGTGGCCCGCTCGGATTTCAGCGCCTGTTCGAGGCCAATACGGTCCTTGATCAAGCGGGTCAGTCGCGCCCGCGCTGGCGCGGCGGGCAAACGCTGCCGGACGGCGTCTTCGCTGTCGGTGGGCCACCCCAGGCCGCTGGCCAGTTCCTGTACGCGCACCCACTGCAGGCGGATCTCTTCCATCCGCTTGACTATGTCCGTGCGATGCGCTCGATACTGCAAGCGGCGCTCGTTGAGGTCCGAGATGTCCGCCCTCAGCGACAGCAGGTTCCTGTCGATGAACGTTCCCTCCAGGCTGGCTTGGGTCGCCGCAATCTCGCGCTGCAGGCGCGCGATCTCGGCGTCGGCCAGCGCAATTTCCTGCGTCGCATTGCCGAACACCTGCGCTGCGTTCTCGTCGAGCAGCGGGATTTGACCGACTGCCAGCAGTTCGTCAAGGTGCGCCCGGGCGGCGTCCAGCACCAGCAACAGGGGCCGTACTCGTCGAATTCGCTCCAGCCGACTCAACTGCTGCCGTAGCTCGGCATCCCTTGCCTTGGTCGCTTCAAGCATCGCGCGGGCAGATTCCAGCGCCTCATGCTGCACCTTCCAGTCTTTGGTGCGCAGCGTGGCTTTTTTGAACTCTGCGTGGGACACCTCGTACGCCTCGAGTGCCTGGTAATAAGCGCGTGCGCCAGACTTGCGCGGTGCCCATAGCGCATCTGCTTCCTCCTGCAGCTTCTTCAGAGCATCGCCCAGGTGCTCAATGCCGGCTGCCGACTGAAACAGCATGCGGCCAATATCGTCTGACGCCGACAGGATGCCAGCGCCGCCTTCGATCAAGGTCGCGTGATCCAGTGCGTACATCCGGTTGAACGCTGGCAGTTCGAGGTTGCCCAGCCAGGGATGCAGCGCGCCGTCGGGAAGGGCCGCATCCGCGGGGGTGCGAAGCGTATTCCTGTTTGCCTTGGTGCGGTCAAAGGCGAGATGTTGTGCGTCGACTTTTCCCGAGCCCGGCCTTTCGATCACGCCGCCGATGCGCAACTCTGACATCGGATGCAGGAAACCCAGCGGCGTGCGCACCGGGATACCGAAGAGCCAATCGCCGATAGCGCTTCTAACGGTTGACTTGCCTGCCTCATTCGGACCGACGATGACATGGATGTCCCGATCCCTGGGCGGGAGCGTCAAGGTTCGGTCAGTAAATTTTCCGTACCGGATCAACCTGAGTTCGCGGATGCGCATCGGTGGCCTCTCGCGTTCAGGTGGACGAGCCGCTGCCCTGAGCCACACGCCCCATGAGCAGCGGGGTGGCCTGGCGCAGGCGATCTGGCAGCTGTGACAGCGAGTCCTGGCGCAGCGCGTACAGCTCGGGCGAGGCCTGCAAGACATCGTGTGGCAATTTCTCCAGCAGCGCCAGCCAGTCGGCCTGCATCGACTGCACGAAGTCAGGATCGTCCTTCGCTGCCAGCGCCAGAATGGCAAGTTCGGCCAATGCGCCCTGCGCTTCGTATTCCGACGGCAGGTGATCCGTAACGATGGGCTCACTGGCCACCCTGACTTTTTCGATCCACACCCGGTCAGCGTCGAGTGCTACTGCCTGGGCGATGATTTCCTGACGGAGTTGGCCTTCATCGGCGACCAACTCCGCATGTGCAGCGGATCGTCCTGTGAACTGCACACGAACGGCCAGCGGAAGGTGTGACGGGGTCGCTGCCAGAGCCCGCTCCAGCTCACCACCGGCCAGGCGGATTGCCGCCCGCCTGTTGTCGACGGCGCTGATGTCCACGTCCAGCGCATGCCAGCGCAACACATCCACTGCCAGTCGATCCACCTCCGTGATCTCGCCGTCTTCAGCGCTCACCAGCAGGGCACCGCGTGCACCCACCTCGCGGATATGGCGCCCCTGCAAATTGCCCGGGTAGGCAATCGTCACATCACCGCGCTGCATCCAATGCTCGTGTACGTGGCCAAGTGCCCAGTACTGATAGCCCTTGGCCTGCAGTTCAGCCACCGAACAGGGGGCGTAGCGGGCATGCTCTGCGTTGCCCTCCAGCGCCGTGTGCAACACGCCAATGTTCAGCCATCCGGCAACCGGATCGGGGTAGCCGGGAAGCAGATTCTCTGTTGTGGCAGCCACCTTGAAGCTGCGGCCATGCAACGCGACTTTTTTGTCGTCGATCCGAAAAGTGTCTGCATTGCGGGATGAAAAGACATGAACGTTGTCTGGCAGTTCCAGACTGCGCGTCATCTCGCTGTCGGCATCGTGGTTACCGTAAAGAAGGTAGACAGGGATACCTGCGTGCCGCAGCCGTCCCATCTGGCGGACGAAGAATAGTCCCGTATTGAAGTCCTTCCAGTCGCCGTCGTAGACATCGCCGGCAATCACCATGAAGTCGACTTGGTCGTCGATGGCATGGGTCACGAGGTTATGGAAAGCGTCTCGTGTCGCGGTACGCAATCGCTCCGCCGGTGCGTCAGCATAGGAAGACAAGCCTCTCAAGGGGCTGTCCAGGTGCAGGTCAGCGGCGTGGATAAACTTCATACGTTAGACATCCCCAACAAGAGCGAAAACAGTTGATGCGCCGACGCGTGATGTGGCTGGCTGCGATGGACGCGCATTGCCCACCACGGCGCGGTCGGTCTCTGATTCGGCTGCACGCCATGTCATGATCGCGGCATCGGCCTCGAATTTTTATCGTTCAAATCAGGCAGCACCAGGAGGTGATACCGAATTGTGTGCAAACGCGGTTCCGGCGATCAAGCCGAAACCGCGCGCCATATCGACACCCGTGATCCGGACGCAAAACCGCGACCTGCGATGCACACTATTGCAAATTCAATGATAGCAAGCAGCCGGGCTGGCTTAGCACCCGAATTGGTCCCGCTCTTGTGTAGAAATTTCTGACCTGGGCTTTGTGCGTCCGCGCAGGCGCTTTACTGCCCGGTATTTGAAGTCTTCTTCCATGGCCGTGCTGAGGTCAGCCTGTCGAAAGGATGACCTCAGCAGGTTGTTTCCGGGCCCTTGCAAGGGTTCGGATTTAATTTTTCGCCACACCCGGAGCGGAGGAGGCTTTCGCGGTAGCGGGAAAATTAGGCGCGATATTTAATTTGCAGTCTTTCTGAATGGCGGCCTGATTAATTGCATCGTACTCCCCCCTCAGGCGTGCATAGTCCGCCTCCTGCTGCTTTGTGCCACCCAAAGCGAACAGTGCGGGCCAGAAAAGAATGAGGCCAACGCCGGTAATCGCCTTGTCGTTCGAGGCCGCCTGATCCAGCCTCCCCCCGAGCTCAGTAACTCGCGTTGAAATACGTTGCATTTCTGCCGTTAATTGATCACAGCTATAATCTTTATATTGCAAAGGAGAAATATACGACGGCGAAATATCTTTTGACGCAGTCGAGCAAGCCGACAAAATGCTGACAATAACAAACGATAAAATAGTTTTTTTCATATTATTAATCCTGAATACTGTTTTTCGGGATATCAAGAGCAATAATTTCCTCTATAAATTGCCTGATATTTGACTTAACTGCGCCTTCATTTGCAATTTTTAAACGCTCCGCCCCCAGAAACGCATCTCCCATTGTTGCGGTATACGGCACCCGGATTTCCTTGCCGTATATTGTTTTCCTGGTTTTTTGATCTACAATTTCGTATTTGACGTACGCAGTAACCGTCATATCAATTCCAATTAAGGGCTGATCCATTTTTATAAGGTCAGCATTAATTTTATATTGACTTGCCTGCCGGTTTGCCGCAAGCAGTCCTGCCGCACGCAGCGAAGCTTCAAGTGCGCGCTCGAAGTCAGATCCCGCGACATTTGAAATCCATAATGGGTTGGTCTCTTTTCCACCAGTAACTGAATTTACTGATGCATTTGATCGCAAAGCGCTTTTTGCAGATGCATCGATCAACCTGGCTTCGGAAGTAACGACCATTTTGTCGACCCTGGCTGGGGTCGCACATCCAGCCAGAACGAAAAGTCCACACGAAAAAATTAATAATTTTTTACCAGCTTGCATGATTATTTAAAAAATCCGGAATGGTGCAATTTCTTTCGCAGCAAAAGAGCCTGCGATAACTTAGCTCGCCTTTACCGACGACCGATTTGTTATTAAAATAACTGGATATAATAATATTTTTACATTACAATTAATGCAAAATTTATCAGGCCATGCTGACTGAAATCGCCAGCAGAATATGGTTCCCGAGCAAACAGATCAGACTTGAGTACAAACTGATTCGCCTTGGTTCAGATAACCGAAAACTTCACTTTCAGCAGGAAATGCAGGGTTTTTATTCACAGGCTCATTTTGCTTGGTATACCCCGCTTTTAGCCACTCGCATTTGCTCGGTTTTGCCGGTCAATTATTCATTCCGAAACAAATCGCTTTCAAACTGAGTGAACGCACCAGCCGCAGAGCAAATCATTCGAGCGTTCGGGGTACGAATAGCAATGCCCTGCGGTTGGCAGCAGGCGTCGGTCTTCAATACCTGGAGTTCGTTGCCTGTATCGACGCGACGCGCACGGTGAACCGTCCCAGAATGTTCGGACGCGAGCCTTGAACACCCGGTTGACCCGATCCAGCGGGCAAGGCGCTTTGGCATCAGCGATCGTTGTACCGACGACTTTAGCGTGGCGCACATCCTGCAAGCCGAGTTGCCGCATCAGGCGCTTGACAGTGCAGCACGCCCCCCTCACCTTCCACTTGCCAGTTCGCGTGCCAGATGCGCTCGATATTCCCCATCAGTACTTCGCCACGCCGGGAACGCTCGCAGCGCAATACGGAATCACGCGGCCAGGCTCCATGAAGACAAAGCACCTCATCGGTTCAGTATTTAGTGCGCAGAAATTCGATGAGGTGACCGCGTTAATGATTGGCAAAGCCGTAAAGCTGACGACTGCCCAACTCGAGTCTCGCGAGTATTACTACGACCTCGATCTAACGGCTGACGGAGCAGTTAGCCTGGTAGGCCAGGAACCGCCACCAGCGGGTTGGATGGCGTAATCGGAAATGCACACTCTTGGGCGTGGCGAACGGGAATGCAGGCACCGACCGAGGCTGGGCTCGTCACATCAGTGGCCGTGGGCAGTCTCGTACACTGCCAGCATCCGCGCGAAACTGCGTAATACGGGCTTTTCGATCAGCTTGCCCTTAAAGACCAGCAGTCCTCCGTCGCATTGTTCGAAGGCTTCGATCACCTGGCGTGCATGCTCGACGCTGGCGGCATCCGGCGTGAAGGTCGCGTTGATGTCGGGGATCTGCTTCGGATGAATCGCGCCTTTGCCAGTGAAACCCAATTCAGCAGAAAGCGTGGCCTCGCGCAGCATACCTTCGCGGTCTTCCAGGTCAAGGTAGGGTACGTCGATCGCATCCAGCCCCGATGTCGCCGCCGCATGCACGACCCGGGAGCGCGCGTATTGCAGCGCCATCCAGGTAGATTTGCAACGCAGGTCTGCCGCCATGTCCACGCCGCCAAAGAACAGCGCTTCGATACGATCGCTGGAGCGGCCGATCTCGACAGCTGCCTCCAGGGCCTCATTGGTCTCGATGATCACATGCAGCCGGGTCGGCAGCTGGTATTCGTCCAGCAGATCGCTGAGGTTGCGCACCTCTTCCGGCCCTTTCACTTTCGGCAGCATGACAGCAGGTACCGGCACCGGTGCCTGCAGCAAGGCTTTGACGTCCATCATGCCCTCCGTCGTGCGCAGGCAATTCATGCGGATAATGCGCTCCACCCGGGCCGGTCCATCGGCGGTCGGCAGATGAATGAACGCCTGCTCGCGGGCCTGCGCCTTGTCCTTTGGCGCAATCGCATCCTCGAGATCGACGCAGACAATGTCTGTGCCACATGCCAGGGCCTTTGGCAGCATGTCTGGCCGGTTGCCCGGCACGAAGATAAAGCTGCGGCGGGAACGGATAGAGGTTTCGGTTGTTTTCATGAGTGGCCCAGTAAATCACTATAAAAATTAGCGCAGATCAAAATTGTACATGCTAAGCGTCTTGATCAAAATGAGCGACGCGCAGCGGCGTGGTCGCTGGCAAGGTGCCCGAACGCGGCCAGCGACATGTTGATAAAGACTCTGAGACTGCCCCCGCCGATCGCTCCGGTTGCACGCTTGATGTGGTTTTTATATGATGACCGTCATGCAAAAAAATTCGTCCCATTCCCGAAGTCTTACCAAAGAAGCCTCCCACCAGCGCATCGTGGATGCAGCCGCGCGTGCGATCCGCCGTAGCGGCTATCACGGTACCGGTGTCGCCGACATCATGAAGGAAGCGGGCCTGACACACGGTGCCTTCTATGACCATTTCGCTTCGCGCGAGGTGATGCTGGCCGAAGCAGCAGACTGCGCTGGTGCGCAATCGAATGCCGCTGCTGCGAAAATCATTTCCAGAGTGCCGCAGGATCAAGCGTTGCGGACGCTCATCGAAGCCTATCTCTCTAAAGCCCATGTGGAGGGCATTGAAACCGGTTGCCCGATTTCAGCGCTGGGTTCTGAAATGCCACGCCAATCTCCGGAAGTGCGCTGTGCAATGCCAGCTTGAAGCATCTGGCTCGGCCCGCAAGCGCTTCAACCGATTAAAATTTTTTGCCAAATAATATGATGATCATCATGCAAAAAACATTGACCACACCGACCTTCGGGTTCTTAACCAGCATTTTCTGCGAAGTGGAAAAGCCATGAAAGCATTTACCGTTGAACGCTATGAGAAAGACAGCCGCCTGCGGTTGGCCGACGTACCAACGCCCGAACTTCGTGATGACGAGGTCTTGGTCCAGGTGTATGCCGCTGGCGTGAATTTGCTGGACGCTAAAATCCGCAATGGTGAGTTCAAACTCATCCTCCCATATCGCCCTCCGTTTGTTCTGGGCCACGACGTGGCCGGTGTCGTTGTCAAAGCAGGACGAAGCGTGCGCCAGTTCAAGCCTGGCGACGAGGTCTATTCCAGGGCAGATGATTTGCGGATCGGAACCTTCGCGGAATTCGTCCCCGTCAAGGAAGCGTCTCTGGCTCTCAAGCCCAAAAACCTTACGATGGAGGAGGCAGCGTCGATCCCGCTGGTTGGTTTGACGGCCTGGCAGGCACTGGTTGAGAAGGCCAGGCTGAAAAAAGGGCAGAAAGTCTTCATTCAGGCAGGCTCGGGCGGCGTAGGTACGTTTGCCATCCAGTTGGCGAAACATCTGGGTGCGACTGTTGCCACCACCACGGGCACAGGCAATGTGGCCTGGGTAAAAAGCCTGGGTGCCGATATCGTCATTGATTACAAAAAAGATAGCTTTGAAAAAGTTCTGAGTGGCTACGACATCGTTCTGAACAGCCAGAATAGCGAGGCTCTGGAAAATTCTTTCAACGTGCTCAAGCCGGGTGGAAAACTCATCTCTATTTCCGGCCCTCCTGATCCAACATTTGCAGAAGATATCAAGGCTGCATGGCTTGTAAAACAGGTCATGCGCGCCCTGAGCTTCCGTACCCGGAGAAAAGCGAAACGCCTCAATGTTGGCTACTCGTTCCTGTTCATGAAAGCCAGCGGAAGCCAGTTGCAACAAATCACCGCGCTGATCGAGTCGGATGCTATACGCCCGGTCATCGATAAGGTATTTCCATTCGACGCCACCAACGAGGCGCTGGCTTACGTCGAAAGCGGACGTGCCAAAGGCAAGGTGGTGATCAAGGTTCGCTGAGCCGTCGTCTTCCACGCAATGGCAGGCACATTCCT
>JACCDS010472575.1_pt1 | contig 30377 bp, 24 predicted proteins | sample 7446441 | NCBI WGS metagenome assembly JACCDS01 (sample SAMN15323445, study PRJNA562643) | freshwater metagenome | isolation source: river surface water | place: USA:Blue River Watershed | collected 2017-08-17 | reverse complement strand
TCAAAAGGTTTTAACTGAAACAAAGGATTTTTTTGTAGAAAAAGAAACTTGGTTTATGGCGACTGCAAGCGTGATGATGCGAAGAAAATATGTAGAAAAGTTACCCGATTGGTTCCTGAATTGTAAAAGTGGAGATATCCCATTATATGTTATTTTAGCAGAAAAAGGACCAATTGCCTATATCAATAAAGTTATGTCTGTGTATCGAAAAAACATCAACGGACAAAGTTACACTGACAATATACAATCACTCGATTTTATAAAGAATCGAATTTACATGTATTCAAAATTAAATGATTACACTCATCTAACATATGATTACCTGTTAAAACCCATTTTGGCAGAATACCATTTAATGGCTATTTCATGCCGTGAAATCCAGCCCAATTTATTCAAAAAAATAATCTATCTCTTCAAGGCCTATCTTTTGGATCCTCCAAGAAATAGAAAAGTACTGTATTCTGACATAAAAACGTATATTTTATCGCCTCAAATAGTCAACAAATACTTGAATTTCAGAAGTAAATTAAACAAGTATTTAGGCATCCATAAAACATAAATTATCTTTATTTTTTTGGAATTTCCATGATTAAATAGGATATTTAAAAGTATTCTTATAAACCTATTTAATTGATGAAATTCAGTAAAAACTTTCGCTTCTTTGGCGGATTATTCTTATTTGCTTTTGTATTACTTTCCGTTTTTTCCTTCAATTTTCTTCCTGCCAACCGTTGGGCGAATGTATTATTGGATTCTTTGAGTGAAAATGAAAAACGGTTACCACAAAATTCCCTACAAGGATTAAAAATATATCCTGGATTAGAAATCACAACCTATGCCACAGAACCCATGCTTCAAAACCCAACCAATATGGATATAGATGCAGAGGGCAGAATTTGGGTAGTAGAAGCTTATAATTATCGCCCTGCCATCAATGGTAATCCAACCAAGCCTGAGGGTGATCGAATTATAATATTAACTGATACAAATGGAGATGGAAAAGCAGATTCCCAAAAAATATTTTACCAATCGAAAGAATTAAATGCCCCTTTAGGTATTGCTGTATTGGATTCTATGGTGATTGTTTCTCAAAGTCCATACATCTGGAAAATGTTTGATGATAATCGTGACGGCAAAGCGGATCGTAAAGAAATCATGTTTCAGGGTATCGGAGGAGAACAGCATGACCATGGAGCCCATGCTTTTGTCTTTGGTCCAGACGGAAAACTTTATTTCAATTTTGGAAATGAAGGTAAACAGCTACTTGATGCCAATGGAAACGCTGTTTTAGATCAGGATGGAGATGTCATTGGTCCTAAAAAATACAAGCAAGGTATGGTTTTTCGTTGCGATTTAAATGGTAAAAATGTAGAAGTATTAGGGCATAATTTCCGAAATAACTATGAGGTAGCTGTAGATTCCTATGGCGCACTTTGGCAATCTGACAATGATGATGATGGAAACAAAGGTGTCAGAATCAATTCCGTTTTCGAACATGGAAACTATGGATATACAGATGAAATGACAGGGGAAGGCTGGTCCGTTAATCGAACCAATATAGAAACTGAAATACCTCTTCGCCATTGGCATTTGAATGATCCAGGTGTGGTTCCTAATTTATTACAGACAGGTTCAGGATCTCCAACAGGAATTCTTGTATATGAAGGTAATCTTCTACCTGGTATTTTTCAAAATCAATTAATTCATTCAGATGCTGGACCAAACGTAGTACGAAGTTATGGCATTAGAAATGTTGATGCTGGTTTCGATGCTAAAATCACTAACCTAGTTGAAGGAATCAAAGACCAATGGTTCAGGCCTTCAGATGTTTGTGTAGCCCCTGATGGCTCCATTTTTATCTCGGATTGGTATGACCCAGGGGTGGGTGGACACCAGGCAGGAGATCAATTGAAAGGCAGAATTTACAGAATTGCACCCAAAGGACATTCCTATGAACCGTCAAAAATTAATTTGCAAACGATCGATTCGGCAATTGAGGAATTGGCAAACCCAAATCTTTCAAGAAGATATTTAGCTTTTAAAAGATTGGAAAAAGGTGGCACGGAAGCATTGACTAAACTAACTAGCGTATTCAAGCGCCACCAAAATTCACGTATTCGTGCAAGGGCATTTTGGTTAATCAATCGAATGAGCAATAATCAATCCATCTTAACAGAGGCAAGTAAAGATTCTGTTCCTGAAATCAGAATGATGGCCATTCGGGCCGCAAAACAGTTGTCATTTGGCAAATGGAAACCGATTGCGAGAGAATTGTGCAAAGACACTAATCCACAAGTAAGGAGAGAATTAGCCATCGCATTGAGGCATAACTCTGAACCTGAAGCAAATAAAATTTGGGCAGATTTAGCCCTGCAACACAAGGGGAATGACAGGTGGTATTTAGAAGCGCTAGGCATCGGTGCAGATGATGTTTGGGAGGGTCGAATGAATCAGTATTTATCCTTAGAAAAAGTACAAGAATCAAATGGTTTCAAGGATATCATTTGGCGATCACGCACGGAAGTTAGCCTACCTTCATTGTTTAGTATTTTAGAAAATGACCAACCTTTGAATGAAAAACTAAGGTATTTCAGGGCACTCGATTTCGTAAAAAGCGATTTGAAAAATCAAAAACTAATTCAACTCATCGCGGTCAAATTTAAAAATGATTTAAGTAGTCAATTAGTGGCTCTTCGACACCTAAACACAACCTTTTTACAAAAAAATAAAGATGCAAAGCAATTGATCATTTCAATGTTGCCCAAAACAACCGAAAATGAATACCTAGAATTGGTTGCTAAATATGAAATTGAAGAAGAAAAAAACAATTTGTTACAATGGATACTTCAAAGAAAGCAAAGCAGAAAAGTAGGTCAGATCATGTATAAATTAAACGGTGGTGCAGAATTCATACAATCCGCTTTTCAAAAACTAGATGAAAAAGGAAAAAGTGCGGTCATTGAATCTATTCGTTGGACAGGTACAATACCCTCTATTTCTATGCTTTATAACATTTTATTGAACGAAAATTATACACAATCTATTCGCAGAGAAGCGGCTAGTGGTATTGGAAATTCGTCTAATGGAGAAGATTTTGTTTTAAAAATATTGAAAGAAAAAAGTGTCCCGCAGAGTTTAATTCCTTCTGTTGTAGAAAGCGTTAGCAAAACATGGAGAAAAGCTATTCGGTTAGAAGCAAATTCCTATTTAGGTACGCATAATAGTGATCCTTCCAAGAAAAACAAACATCCAGAAATGAATGAATTAGTTAAAATAAAAGGGGATCCAAAGGCTGGAGTGAAAGTATTTGTCAACCAATGTTCCATGTGTCATCAAATTTATAATGAAGGTATTGATTTTGGCCCAAAACTAAGTGAAATAGGATCTAAGTTATCAAGAGAAGGATTATACATTTCAGTATTCTATCCTAATTCTGGAATAGGTTTTGGATATGAAACAATTGAAATAATTACGAAAACAGGTGAAACCTATCAAGGAATTATTGTGTCAAAAACCGAAACGGATGTTGCTTTAAAACTTCCAGGAGGAATGATTCAAAACTTTAAAACATCAGGAATTAAATCAATGAAACAATTAGCCAACTCATTAATGCCAGAAGACTTAGCGAATCAAATGAGCACAAAGGATTTAACGGACCTTATTGAGTATTTATCAACTTTAAAAAAGAAATAAAATGGATCGTCGATCATTCAGTCAATTATTAGGAGGTAGTTTACTAACTACAGGATTGAGCACTATGGAAGCCAATGCTCAATCAAAAAAAGAGAATCAGGCAACATTTAGTTTAAATTACGCCCCACATTTCGGAATGTTCAAAAATCACGCTGGCCCCGACTTAATGGATCAACTAAGGTTTATGCACGAAATGGGTTTCAGAGCATTAGAAGACAATGAAATGGGTGAAAGAAGCATTGAAACACAAACAAAGGCGGGCGAACTCTTAGCTAAGTTAGGAATGGATATGGGGGTTTTTGTTGTCAAATTTGATGGATTTTTCGACAAACAACACATGACCACTGGAAAAAAAGAATGGACAGAGACATTCTTGGCTGCTTGTAGAAAATCTGTTGAGACAGCAAAACGTGTCAATGCCAAATGGATGACAGTTGTTCCCGGAAATTTCACAAGAGATTTACCCATGGGAATTCAAACAGGACATGTTATCGAAAACTTAAAAAGAGCTGCTGAAATATTTGAACCACATAATTTAACCATGGTTTTAGAGCCATTAAGTGACAACCCAGATTTATTTTTGAGGTATTCAGATCAAACATATATGATTTGTAAAGCCGTTGGTAGTAAATCATGTAAAATTTTATTTGATATGTATCATATGCAAAGAAATGAAGGAAACATGATCAAAAACATGGATTTATGTTGGGATGAAATTGGTTACATGCAAATTGGTGATAATCCGGGAAGAAAAGAGCCAGGAACTGGAGAAGTAAATTATGCAAATATATTCAAGCATCTACGCGAGAAAAATTTCAAGGGTATTTTAGGAATGGAACATGGTAATTTCCATTCTGGTAAAGAAGGCGAACTTAAATTAATTGAGGCATATCGAAAAGCGGATAAAGGATATTAATTTGGACTTATCAATAATTATTTAGACATTTACTTAATTAAATGTTTAAGCAATTATGGAAATAATATTTAAAGCACTGAATGACCAAACGAGAAGGGAAATACTTACGTTTTTGATTGAAGGCCCACAAAATGCGGGTAAAATTGCTCAGCAATTCAACATGACAAAACCGAGTATTTCTCATCATTTGGATTTACTAAAACAAGCTGATTTAATTCAATCAGAAAAAAAAGGACAATTTATCTATTACACACTCTCAAAAACTAGCTTTGAGAAAATCAACCATTGGTTTCAAGAATTCACCAAGCATTTTGAATTCCCCAAACCCAAAATTAGGCTTTGAAATAAATTGCCAATCAATCCAATTATCGTAAATTCACGAAAATATTTTGTACCCATGAGTTTCCAATTAGCCAATTCACTTGAAACATTACGTAACTATTTACCCAGCAAAACCATAGGATTGGGTATAACAGCCTTACCCAAAAGAAATATTTTCCAATCCTTAAGTGATTATTTTGCAGAAAAATCTGGAAATAAACGTATCTCTTTTGTAGCAGTGGGAGAAGATGAAATAAAACTTTTGCATTTTAGAGGAGATTCATTGATTGGCACTACCCATTTCTCCATTGATAAATTATCGCATATAAATATCACTCATTCGACAAGCGAGGATGGCCTCATTGCTATCTTAAATTGTCAAATAGAAGAAATTATTTCAACTGACAAAAATGGAAATCATAAAACTCAAACGAAGGAGTTTTCTATTTTGCCTTGTTATTTTGGAATAAATTTGAATAAAATTAGCGCTCCTAAAGACATTGTTTGGGCGAATGAAAATAAGGCGAAAATCGAAGAGTTTTTGGAAGAAAAAGGAAAATAAAATCATTATTATTCCTCTTCAATTTTTTTATTTACTTGAATATCAAATAATTCCTTGGAAGTATACGCAACGATACTTACCAAGAAAATCGTTATTCCTGCACCCAACAAAACAGAAGGTATAGTTCCGAATAGCTTCGCAGCCAAGCCTGATTCAAAGGCACCCAATTCATTCGAGGAACTAACAAAAATACCGTTTACAGATGATACTCGACCTCTCATTTCATCAGGCGTATAAAAACGTAAAACTGTCTGACGAATAACAACACTAACAGAATCAAAAGCACCTGTAAAAAACAATGCTACTACCGACACCATAAAATTAGTTGATAATCCAAAAATCAAAGTTGCAAAACCAAATCCAAGTATAGCCAATATTAAGTTTCTCCAAGCCTTTTCCAATGGAGGAAAATAGATCATGAAAGCCATTGTTAAAACAGCACCAATGGAGGGGGCTGCTCTTAAAATACCTAAACCCTCAGCTCCTACTTTTAAAATATCCTCTGCAAAAACTGGCAAAATGGCGATAACTCCACCAAAAAGCACGGAAAACAAATCTAAGGAAATTGCATAGAGGATAATTTTTGTTTTAAACACAAATTGAATCCCTTCCTTGAGACTATGCCAAATGGATTCATGTGTTACTGTTTTGACAGGCACAGGCCTATTTTTTATAAAAAACAAGCAAGACATTACTCCCAATAATAAAAAGATAATTGTTAACAGAGAATTCGTTAAACCTAAATAGGCATATAAAAAACCTGCGATACCAGGACCTAAAATAGCACCTAATTGCCAAAATGAACTGTTCCAGGTGGCAGCATTGGCAAAAACTTCTTTAGGGACCAAAAATGGATTCAATGAGGATGCTGCAGGAGAGAAAAAGCCTTTGGACAAACCAATTAAAAAGATCACAAAATAAATAATATAAATATGTGTTTGTGCACTTGCTTGGTTCAATTGCAAACTTGAGTAGAGTAATAAAATTGATCCAAGGATAATTACCGATAAACTAATCTGCATAATCTTCTTTTTATCCTTATTATCTGCATAATGGCCACCAAATAATGCCAAAGAAATATAAGGAAGAGCTTCTGCCAAACCAATCAAACCAAGTGCTAATGGATTATGAGTAATCTTATAAATTTCATACGAAATAATAACCTCCTGCATTAATAAGGCCATCGTAAAAAGGGTGTTACCACATACAAATGCCCTAAATTCCGAATATTTCAATGCGATATAGGCATCCTTATTTTGAAAAAAACTCATAGATGAAATAAATTATAGGACTTAAAAATGCCAATTCTCCCAAAAATCTTAGATGGATTGAATAAGCAAAATAATGAATCCATACTTGCAAACAAAATGTAAACAGAAATGGAATTAAGATGCCGTATTCAATTTGGGGATGAGCATAAAGGAAAAAAAACATATTCAAAAGAAAAACTATCTCTACCATCACTAAAATGTATTTCCATTTTGATTCATTTGTGTTTTCTAAACTACTAAAAAGCAGTAGGTTTTGAAAAACACATAAAAACAATAAAACAAATATTGTTATGAAATAATTATTGAGTCCTGATTGGTACAAAGTAGATGCCCCCACACCTAAAGTGTAAAAAAAAGCTGTAAAAAACTCTTTTGAGCTCAAAAAAAAACGAAACCATCCCATCCACCAGATCAACCAATACAAGCCAATCCCCATTAAAATTAAAACTCCAATTTGAAGTAAACCCAAAGGAAGAAAAAATAGATTACCAACAGAAATACTTGCTAAACCAAGAATTAAAATGTTAATCTTGTTTTTGTGTTTTAATTGAAACAAATGCCTTGAATCTGTGGATTTTTCTATATTAGAATCAATTTTACGATCAAGTAAATAAATCAACCAAATTGCCGAAAAAAGAGCCACAACTTGGTTTAATGGAGGGAAATGACCAAAAGTTATTTTAGACCAAAAAAGCTGATATAAAATTGCCCCTAAAACAACGTCTAAGCTACTGAAATGCACAAACCTAGTACGTCGCATTTTTATGTTTTTGAATACTAATTAAGTCGCCAACATTTATATCACCTAAAGCCATCGGGACAAATTGTTGTCCAAAATAAACCTTTCCTCCAAAATTACGATATTCACTCAAGCCCTTTAAAATCTCTTTAGAAACAACACCTGTCTTTGGATTTACATTGACTAACTGACAACGAGCACAAGGTTTTGCACCAAATAATTGTACATTTCCCATCTTGATTTCCTCCCAGGTATCTTCTTCAAAAGCAACATTTCCATTGACAATTATATTGGGTCGGAAACGCATAAAGTTAAACGCACCCACTTTCTGAGCTAAATCGCTTATTGAAGCATCTGAACATAAAAGAATTGGTAAGGAATCTGCAAATGAACTTTCCTTTGATTGAGAAGTTTGATATTTTTCCTTAATAATCCGCGGAGAGTTATCATCTAACTGAACAAGACGAACTGGCATCTCCAATAAATCAGAAAAAAAGTCGGAAAAATCCTCCAAAACTAATCGAGCCCTTACCTGATCCTCCCAGATTTGGACATCTATCAAATCACCAACTTCAGGATTGAAATTTAAATTTTTCCTCAAATGAGACACTTTATCGAGAATTTCAACTCCCCCGTTTGAAAGAAAACTCAAATGAAAACGAATTAAACTTGGTAAGGTTCTTTGAGAAATAAACTTCCCTTCACCATCAATCAGCATGAATCTACGGTCATTAACTAAACCTTTGGCATCAATTGCTGTTTTTTGAAGAGAAAGGGGGCCAAGTGATTTAATGGGATAAATATAAAGACCTGTAACTTTTAATGGATTCATTTTGTAAAAATAGAAAAGTAAAGACAGAAATAAGAAAACAACGAAAGGTATTTACGTGGCCCTACCCTTACTTATCGGCTAAAGACAAGTATAATTGATTCAAATTAAGTATGTTTGTAATTAAAATCTATTTTTATTTCCTATGAAACAATCAGGCAAAACAATTGGCCTTTTAATAAGTCTAGCTATTTTTTCAGTTGGACAAATTTCAGCACAAAATAACCTTACTCTAGAGTCAGCCATTGAATTAGGCTTAAAAAACCATTATTCCATTCAAGTTTCAAAGAAAAAAGAAATTCAAGCACAGAATGACAATACGTTAGGTAACGCAGGGTTCTTACCTACTATCACAGGAACTGCAACAAAAAACTACACAGTATCAGGAATTGACCAAGAATTTTTTGGAGGCCTAAGAGCGCCATTAGTGCAATCAGGTGTTAATTCTAATTCAGCCAATGCAGGTGTAAACATGGCCTGGACTTTATACGATGGCAAAGGGATGTTCATTTTGAGAGATCGTTTTGCAGAATTACAAAAATTAGGCGCAAAGCAAACAGAAACTACCATTGAAAATTTGATTGCACTGATTAGTACGTCCTATTATGAAATTATTCGTCAAAATTTAAGAGTGAATAATTTCAGAAAAGGATTAGAAATTTCGAATGATCGGTTAAAATTAGCCAAAGATAGATATGAAGTAGGACAAGGATCTAAAGTAGATTATTACTCCGCTCAAGTAGATTTCAATGAAGATAAAGCGGCATTATTGGCACAAGAACAATCTTTAATGAATACAAAAATCGGATTCAATACATTATTAGTTAGAGATCATTTAACTGATGTAACGATATCAACCGGCATAGAACTTTTTCCAAAAATAAATTTGGAAGAATTAAAAGCTCAAGCTTTGCAACAAAATCCTACTTTAATTTCAGCTATTCTTGCAAAAAAAGTAGCTGAATATGACATCAAAAATTTAAAAAGTCAGCAATTCCCTCAAATCGATTTACTAGCTGGATATAACTTGAATTCTGTCAAAAATGGAGCTGGATTTGGTGTAGAAAAAGGTTCATCAGATGTGTTAAATTATGGATTAAGGGCAACTATCAATATTTTTGATGGTAGTAACCAGAAACGTAGAATTCAAAATGCTAAAATCAATGCAGAGATAGCTGAATTACAAATAGAAGATTTGAAAAACAATCTATTATCCTCCATTGAAAAAGCGTTCGTTTCTTATGAAAATGCCCTAAACCTAATTAGCTTAGAAACAGAGAATTATGCGATTGCTAAGCAAAATATTGACATTGCATTTGATAGATTCAAAGTGGGTATTGCCACCTCTTATGAATTAAGAGAAGTTCAAAGAAATGCAGTAGCTGCAGAAACGAGATTGATTGAAGCTAAATTCTCAGCAAAAGCTGCTGAAATTGAATTGATTCGATTAAGTGGAAAGATCATTTAAAGAAATAGGTAATTGTGGATCATTTTTAGACTCCACTTTACCATTTGGGCAACTCAGATGATTAGATTCTTTATTGCAGACAATTGGAGATCATTTAATCATATAAAAAATCAGTTGATTGATTGAAAATATCAGTTTTAAATTAGACAATTAGATTTTTCTTTTTTAAGGGGAAATGCGTCCCCTTACCCCCTGCAATTTACGGTAAAAAAGATTCAATTGTTTGATAAAATTCTAGCTCAATTATTCTTCCGTATTGAGCTGCTGTTGGTATAATTCAAAGTAAAGGCCTTCTTTTTTCATGAGACTCAAATGGTTTCCTTGCTCTTTAATTTCACCATCTTGTAATATAAAAATTCTTTTAGCCAATTTGGCAGAGGAAACACGATGTGAAATGATTAAACAAGATTTATTTTTCATCAAAGACTTTAAATTCTCTAAAATGGTATGTTCCGTATGCGTATCCACCGCGGAAAGACAATCATCTAAGACCAACATTTTGGGATTCTTGGCCAATGCCCTAGCGATCGATACTCTTTGTTTTTGCCCACCTGAAAGCGTTACTCCCCTTTCCCCTAATATGGTTTCAAATTTTTCTGGAAATTCCATGATGTTATCATACACATCCGCATTTTTAGCTGCTAATTCAATCTCCTCCTGACTTAATTCTTCTTGTCCAAAACGAATATTTTCAGCAATAGAGGTTGAAAATAAAAATACCTCTTGAGGAACAAATCCCAAATTTTTGCGAACGATTTGAATATTCCAATCTTTTAAGTCAATTCCATCCAATAAAATCCGACCCGCTGATGGATCGTAAAACCTTGCCATCAATTGAGCTAAAGTACTTTTACCAGATCCAGTGGTCCCCAACATGGCGACCGATTCACCTGGTTTTATCTCGAAATTCAAAGATTTTAACACAAGGTTTTCAGTCCCAGGATAAGCAAAACTCACATTTTCAAAAACCCAATGACCTTCGATCTCCTTTGAAACTTGCAAACCTATTCCCATTTCTGATCGAGCCTCTAAAAATTCATTGATACGTTTTTGAGAAGCTGCAGCCCTTTGAATTTGTGAACTTGTCCAACCCAAGGCTGTAACTGGCCAAGTCAACATGAACACATACATGATAAACTCAGCAATATTACCTACTGTCATTCGACCTTCCATTACCTCTTTAGAACCAATAAATACGACAAAAAGCGTACTTAACCCTACAAGCAAAGAGATCATCGGAGTAAATAATGAATCAATCTTAACTAAATCAAGGGACTTTTTTCGATAATTAGCCGAGGCATCTGCAAAGGAAAGAATCGATTCTTTTTCTCGCACAAAAGATTTCAAGACACGTATTCCAGAAAAAGCTTCTTGTGCAAAAGTAGAAATAGAAGAAAGTCCAGCTTGTATTTCCTCTGATTTCCTCATGATTAAGGAATTAATATAATAAATACTTACGGAAAGAATGGGCAGGGGTAATAAAACATACCACATCAATTTAACATTTACTTGATACATGTAATAAATCACCAGAATAAAAACGGTGATTAGATTTAATCCGTACATAATGCTAGGCCCTACATACATTCTAACTTTACTAACATCTTCAGAGATCCTAGCCATTAAGTCGCCAGTATTTTGTTTTCTATAAAAAGACAAGGGTAAGGTTTGATAATGTTCATAAATCTCATTTTTCAATTCATATTCAATATGCCGAGACATAACGATTAACGTTTGACGAACCAAAAACAAGAAAACACCCTTAATCAAAGCCATTAAAACAATCAGACCACCATAGAAAAATAAAGTAGTGGCAAACACTTCATAAAAGGCAGTTTGAAGGTCAAAACCTTTGAAAAGAAAATAAACATTGATCGTATCGGCTACTAAATCGAGCGCAAAACGAATCAATTGAGCAGGAACAACGCCGAAAAAATTGGAACAAAATGTAAAAATGATACCCAAAATAAGTAACCATTTATACTTCCAAAAATATTGATTTAAATGACTCAGCGCTCCCATAATAAATTTACTTCCTACAAAGATAGAATGTTTATCAATTAAAATTCTTAAATTTGTGCTTCAAAAAAAACACAACGGTCTTTATTTTCGGATGGTAAACAGGAGATTACTTAGAGTAAAAACATTTCAAGCTTTATATGCTTATCATACTCAAGAGCGCGCTCAATTTCAATTAGCGTATGATGAATTGGGAAATATTTTTCAACCTGACTTATCATTAATGATAGCGAAGGAAGATCAAATGCCCAAATTAGAAGGATTAAGAAAATTGGCAGAAATTCAATTAAACGAATTGTTCAAGGCTATCCCTTCCGAAGAAACCATCCCGAAAGAAGCTTCTGATGCGGCTAATTCAGTTTTTAGGGTCTATCATCAAGAACAAAGAAAAATAGCCACCCGACTAAAAAAAGAAATGGTTCAAGAGGTTGAGAACATTTATGTTCAATACCTGAAAATTCTTTTTTATGTACAATCAATAGCACAAATTGCATTTTGGGATGAAAACAGAAGATTACTTGAAAACCCAATCAAAACCTCATTATTAGCTAAAAACAAAGTCCTAGCGATTTTACCAAAATGGTCAGACTTACAAAATGAAATTAAAAAAAATCATATTGGTTGGTCTGAAGATGAAGAAAACCGATTAAAGAAAGTTTTCATTGAAGGTCTTTTAACAGACCCATTGTTCGTAGACTATTTACCCAATGCAGGAAAAAGTTTTGCAGAGGATTTAGAGATGGTAAAATACATCTTAAAAACTTTTATTTTAAAACACCCGATAATGACGGAGTATTTTGAAGAAAAAGATTTAAATTGGCATTTGAATAAAGATGTTGTAAAAAGTTTATCTACTAAAACTTTTAAAATTGAAGCCTTAGAAGATTTACAATTACAAAGTATAGCTATTCAATGGGATGACGATAAATTATTTTTTGAGCAATTATTTGAATCAACTGTACAAGAAGACAAGAATTTAGAGACTTGGATTGGTGATCAAACAAAAAATTGGGAAAATGATAGATTAGCAATGTCAGATTTAATCATTTTAAAAATGGCAATTGCTGAAATGATTAACTTCTCGAGTATTCCAGTGAAGGTTAGTATCAATGAATACATTGAATTAGCTAAAGATTATTCAACACCCAAATCTGGACAATTCATCAACGGTGTTCTTGATGTAGTTTCAGCCAGATTAATGAAAGAAAATATAATTAAAAAATCAGGTCGAGGATTAATCGACATAGCAAACAAATAATTATGAGTAGATCTTCCAAAACCTTTTGGGCATTCTTAGTGGGTGCAGCAACTGGAGCAGTCTTAGGTATATTATATGCACCAGACAAAGGAGAAAATACAAGAAGTAAACTGTATTTTCAATTGAATAAATACCGTGATCAATTAAAGCAATTGATCAATGATATTGTAGAAGGGAAAGAAATTCCAGAAACAATGGCAAAATCAGAGGGTAAAAAAGTAGTCAATGACACCAAAGTAAAAGCTGAAAAATTACTGGAGGATGTTGAAAAAATGATGAGTCAAATCAAAGCTAAGCCTTAATCATGACAATCATTCGCTTGTTTTTTGTACTTATTTTAACTGGAGTAATTTCCTGTACCAATAAGCAAAAAGAAGAAGCAAGTGCGACTGAAAATGCTATACCTGCTGAATTAAAACCAACAGAAGAAAAAAAACCCATTATGCGGTTTGATCAACCCTTAGTTTATTTAGGGAAAATCAAACAGGGAGATAAAATTTCTTATACTTATCATTTTAAGAATAAAGGTAATCTTCCCTTGAAAATAGTTACGGTGAATGCTTCCTGTGGTTGCACGACACCAAAATGGAGTCAAAATGTGATTCAGCCAGGTAAAAAAGGATTCATTAAAGTAACTTTTGATTCCAATGGAAAAGAAGGGAAATTAATGAAAACTGTTACCGCATATTGTAATACTATTCCAATGGATAATTCTGTTGGATTTAAAATTGAAGTGTTAGTTACAAAAAAATAAAACAATCCAACTTATGTTATACCTACAAGCAGCCAATCCACAAATGATGCAAATCATCTTATTTGGTGGAATCTTTATCGTTTTTTATTTTTTCATGATTCGCCCGCAACAAAAGAAAGCGAAAGAAGCCAAAAAATTCATTGAAGAATTAAAAGCTGGCGATAAAATCGTAACAATAGGCGGAGCTCATGGAACGATCGTTACTATCCGCGAAAAAACAGTTTTGGTTGAAGTAGATTCAAGCAAAGGTGTACGTATTGTATTTGAAAAATCAGCGATTTCCAAGGATGCATCTTCTCGATTAACAGAAGAGTAAACGATATTATATGTCAAATAGCCTGCCACCCATCATTGGTATTACAGGCGGAATAGGATCCGGCAAATCAATCATTTGTCGGATTTTTTCTTGCCTTGGAATACCTGTTTTAGAAGCAGACAAATTGGCCATTCAATTAATTGAGGGGGAATTAAAAGAACAAGTAATACAAATTTTAGGAAAGGATGCATTTGATTCAAATGGCAAATACCAACGAAATTGGGTACGAAAAAAAGTAACTGAAAATACGCAATTATTGACAGAATTAAATGAATTGGTTCATCCTGCCGTGAGGAAAAAAGTAGAAGCTTGGCAAAATAAAAATAGCTCAGCTCCTTTCAAAGTGTACGAATCAGCTCTTTTAACATCCAAAAACAAACCGCCATTCATTCATCAAATTTTAGCTATCGATTGTCCATTAGAAGAGCGATTAGCAAACCTTAAAAATAGAAAATATAGTAACCTAGAAGAAATTATGAAAATCATTCAATTACAACCTACAGAAAAAGAATTTCAAGAAAATGCTGATTTCATTGTTCATAATAGTAAAAAATCCCGCTTATGGCCCCAAATAGAATCGATTTATTCCAAACTAAGTCTATTCATTTTTTTGTTTGGAATGTTTCTTTCCATACAAAGTATGGGTCAAATCAAAGCAATGACATTCAATATACGAATGGACACAGAATCAGATGGAGTAAATCAATGGAAAAATAGAATTGGGATGTGTGGTGATCTAATCAAATACCACCAAGCAGATATCATTGGAATGCAAGAGGCATTTGTGCATCAAATTAAAGATATACAAAAAGAGTTACCACAACATATTTGGTTTGGAAAAGGAAGAGATGATGGCAAAGAAGCCGGCGAATTCTCCCCTATTTTTTACAATAAAGCTAAATTCAAAATATTGCAACAAAAGACTTTTTGGCTTTCCGATTCATGCGAAAAAGTAGGTTTTGGATGGGATGCGGCTTGTAGAAGGGTTGTCACATGGGGACATTTTCAAGAAATCAAATCAGGCAAGCAATTTTATGTATTCAACACGCACTTCGATCATTTGGGCAAAGTGGCAAGAAGAGAAAGTGCTAAATTGGTGTTGAAAAAAATCAAAGAAATTGCTCAAAATGTACCCACAATACTGTTAGGCGATTTCAATGCGACCCCTACGGATGAACCCATTCAAATTTTAGTTGATGAAAAAAATCCAGACAAAATAATTAATACTTCTAAAATTAGCCAAAACGGTCATTATGGACCCAAAGGTTCATTCAATGGATTCAAATCAGAAAGAGAAAATTCAGAAATTGATCATATTTTTGTTAAAAATGGAATAAAATGTTTACAACATACCACCCACTCTGAAACTTGGAACAATAAATATCCATCAGACCATTTTCCGGTTAGTGCAACCTTGATATTACCCTAATTTGATTTTGGAATTTATGGCTTAAAAGCTAACTTGCAGTATGGAAAATTTTATTGTTTCTGCTAGAAAATATCGCCCTACATTATTCGATTCGGTCGTTGGTCAAAGTCATATAACGACCACCCTAAAAAACGCCATCAAGTCTAATCATTTGGCTCAGGCATTTTTATTTTGTGGCCCCAGAGGCGTTGGTAAAACAACTTGTGCTAGAATTCTTGCAAAAACAATTAATTGCGAAAATTTACAGAATGATGGAGAAGCCTGCGGCCAATGTGATTCTTGTAAATCCTTCCAAGAAAACACTTCGCTAGCCATACATGAATTGGATGCCGCATCCAACAATTCTGTAGAGGACATTCGAAATTTAATTGACCAAGTTCGATATCCGCCACAAGGTGGAAAATATAAAATTTACATCATTGATGAGGTTCACATGCTTTCATCTGCAGCTTTTAATGCATTCTTGAAAACATTAGAAGAACCTCCCAGTTATGCTATTTTCATCTTAGCTACTACCGAAAAACACAAAATACTACCAACCATTTTATCCCGTTGTCAAATTTTCGATTTTAATCGAATTCAATGGAAAGATATGGCTGCGCATTTGAATCAAATAGCAGAAAAAGAAGGGATCAAGGCAGAACCCTTAGCATTGGAATTGATTTCCATCAAAGCAGATGGTGGTTTAAGAGATGCCCTTTCGATGTTTGATTTGAATGTTACGTTCTCAACAGACAATGTTTTAAGACACAAAGATGTTCTTGAAAATTTACACATATTAGACAGCGATTATTATTTCAAATTAACCGATTTCTTTATCTCTCAAAACCATAGTGAGGCCTTGCTTTTAATTGACGAGGTAATGCGCAAAGGTTTTGATGGACACCAGTTCATCAGTGGGTTAATGGAGCATTTAAGAAATTTATTATTTGCAAAAGATCCGAAAACATTAGCATTGATGGATTTTGGAGATGAAATAAAAGCCAAATTCCAACAGCAAGCAACACAAACAAGTGCCTCATTTTTACTTTCTGCCATGAATATATGCTCTCAATCTGAGATACACTATAAAAGCGCAAAAAACCCTAGGCTACATTTGGAATTAAGTATATTGAAAATCACCTACTTACCATCCATCTATCAGCCTACTAATCAACCTGTGGTGGAGGGCGGCGCCGGAAAAAAGTCTGATATAACTACCGAGAAGGTAGTTGAAAACAGTTCTACCCATTCCCTTCCTACTCAGACGTTAGTGGGTGTAAATAAGGAAAGCATAGAAAACGTAAAAACATCATCCAATACAGTTCAGACGAGTCAAGAAACGGTAGAAACGATTTCAAATTCTACTCCCACTTCGCTCATACAAAATACCATAGCAGCTCAAAAACCCATTTCATCAGGAAATGGCTTAAGAAGCGCGAAAAAAATCATTGACATCAACAATCAAAAAGATGTTAACAATGCAAATGAAGGTAGCCTTCTCAATGAAACCAATCATCCGTTTACTTTTGAAGACATCAAAAGAGAATGGCATTTAATTGCAGAGGATTATAAGTCGAAAAACTTCATCAATAAATATGTAATGATGAACAGGCCTTTTGAATTGATTGAAACAATACTTCATATTAAGGTTGAAAATGAAGTTCAAGTTCAACAATTCAATGAGAATATCCGTTTAGAGTTATTGTCAACTTTGAGAGATAAATTGAAAAATCAATTAATCGATATAGAATTAGATATTATCGAGTATATAAAAAATGACAAAAGAGCATTATATACACAATCTGACAAATATGATTATTTGGCAAACAAATACCCATTGTTGGTAGAAATGAAACAAAAATTCGGATTGGATCACGAATTCTAATGTTTACCGCACTTGTCCATTACCTTTAATAATCCATTTTTCAGTCACTAATTTCTCTAAAGCAAAAGGACCTCTAGCATGAAGTTTTTGGGTGGATATTCCTATTTCGGCACCCAACTCAAAGACTCCTCCATCCGTAAAACGAGTAGAAGCATTCCAATACACTGCAGCAGCATCAACGGCCTTTAAAAAATAATTTGCCTCTGACTCATCTTCCGAAATAATAGCCTCAGAATGTCTGGATGAAAAATTAGCTATATGCTTCAAAGCCTCTTTCAGGGAATTGACTATTTTAATGGAACAAGCATAATCCAAAAATTCTCTACCGAAATCAGATTCTTCTGCAATTTGAACCAAGGGGTAATTTAATTTAGACAAGATTTCATAAGACAAAATATCAGCATAAATTGTCACATTGTATTTCAACAATTCGGGTGCAAGAAGATTCAAGAATTCCTCTGCTTGATTTTGATGCAACAAAATGGTATCCAAAGAATTACAAACAGATGGTCTAGAAACCTTGGCATTCACAACCACCGGTATGGCTTTACTTAAATCTGCAAACTCGCTTACATAGGTGTGACAAACCCCTGCACCTGTTTCAATGGTAGGGACCAATGATTCTTTTCGAACTCTTTGGATAAGAGCTTCGGAACCTCTTGGTATGATTACATCAATGTACTTAACTGCAGTAAGCAATGTACTTACGTGCTCCCGATCAGTGGGCATCAATCGAACTAAATCTGTCGAGAAACCACATTTGCTTAATGCAAGGTGAATTATTTTAACTAATATGGCATTGGAGTGCCAAGCATCTGTACCACCTCTCAAAACAACTGCATTACCAGACCTTATACAAAGAGCAGCTACATCTATCGTAACATTAGGTCTTGATTCATAAATAATACCAACGACACCCAAGGGGACAGCTACTTTTTCTAATAACAATCCATTTTTCAAGGTTTTAGAAAGCAGTGATACACCAGCAGGATCGGGTAAAAGCGTAATATCACGAACGCTATCTGCTAATGATTTTATTCGTTCCTCTGTTAACAATAAACGATCTCGCATGGGATCATTGGGATTCATTTTCGCTAAATCCTTCGCATTTTCTTGTATGATTTCACTTAAATGTTCTTCTAAACTTAATGCAATTTCAAATAAGATCTGATTTTTGGTTTCAGAGGATGCTAAAGCAATGGAAGAGGATGATTCTCTAGTTAAAGCAAGCAAATCAACAATATCGGAAGAGGTGAATGTCATTATGAAAATTTAATTATTACTTATGAATGATTTAAAAATCATGACCTATGGACAAATAACTTACAGGTGCCTTTATTTCCCCACTTTCTAAACCATATGCATAATCTAATTTGATAAAATAGCCAAAAAATTCAGCGCGAGCACCCACTCCATATCCTACTAAAAAAGGATTTCTGAAATCGGTTACTGTTGCTTGAAATGGATTGGGCTGCCCCCCATATACATTGGTATTAAATCCATTTGATTTAGAAAAAGGACTTGCCCCAGTCCAAGCTGAACCAATATCTGTAAAACCAATCAATTGAAAAGTATTGATAAAAGTAGATCGATTATATTCAGAACCTATGAAACTTTTAATAGGAACCCGTAACTCCATATTCAACAATAAATGATTCGTACCTGATAATCTATTGACATTAAAACCACGCAATGGACTTGCAAAATCACTCATGAAAACATCTCTGTTCGCAAGTCCTACTTTACCCAATGGGTTTTCTTTATTTCTAGCTTCTCTTTGAATAAATAACCAATTATCCATTCCTCCCAGCATAGTTTGCATTCCATTATCTCCAAAAATATGAGAGGCTGAAAAACGGGTTGCTAAGTAAAAATTATTCGAAATTTTGACATATTTCCTCGCATCTAATTTGATTCTTGAAAATCCCTGAACAGTTGCGTTTAAGCCCAATTGATTCTCGAAGGAAGCTGTCATTCGAAAACCAGTTTTTAAATTCACAGCAACAGGTTCTGTCTTATCATAGGAATATTCTAACTTACTACCCCCATAAGATGCAACATCCTCAGGAGTATTGAGGTAATATTGGTCAAAGGCCCTATTCAAAGTATAAATCCCTGAAAAAGACAATTTACTTCTAAGATTGAATGGATAAATTCCTTTTATCTCCACTCGATTGTGTCGGATTTTTTGAGAATAAAGTTCCGTTTCTTGATCTAATACTTTTCGATCCAACCGGATGGTCCAATCGACTTTTTTAGCTAAATAGGAATACTCGCCCCATAGATCGACATTCTTTAAATTGGCCGCTAAAAAAACACCCGTTTTTATCAAATGATTTTCCATCAAGTCATTCATTTTAACTTCAAATGAATAACCCAAGCCTCTTATGGGATCTGACAAAAACTGTCCCTCGGAATTATTAACCACAAAGGAGTTTTCATATGGGAAAGGCCCAATAATCTTTCCGGTTAAATTTTTCGCTTTTAAAGCTTGTTGGCGCTCCAAGCGATTCCTTCTTTGCTCATACCTTCGATTAGAAATAATAGAAGAATCTGTATCAACCTCCATTGAGGTATTTAATGCATTAATATCGTCATTGAATGGTTCCCATTTAATGGAGGCAATGGATTTTAATGACTCTTTTGCTACACTCTTCAATTGCTGATTTAAAATCTCATTGGATTTGAAAACAATTAAATCATCCGATTGATCATAGCCTAACCATGATCCACTGCGAACCGTTTTTTCTGTAAACGTAGAGTCTTTCATGGAATAAACCACCCAAGAATTACCTGTTGGGTAGCGACTTAAAAATGTTAAAGTAGAATCTGAATTAAACTTCAAATCCTTGATTTCACCATTGTGATAAAAAAGAGGAATTGGCTCGGAAGGTTCCTCTGAATTCCATTGATAGGCTGCGGTAAATTGACCTTTTGTATTTTTAGCAATGATACTCGAATCTTTAATATTCTTTGAAACGTAATAAACTCCATCGCTAGATGGAATCCAATGAGCTTCTGTTTCATCTACTGCATCTTGAGTAACAGCAGAATATCTCGTTCTGCGCAAATCATAAATACCCACATCAACCTGACCATTCCGGAGATTCCTAATCAATATCCGCTGATTGTTTGCAGAAAGCTCAAAATCTAACACATTAAGTTCTCCTAATTTCTTCTTTGATTCGACTCGAACAGAGGCCTTTGAAGATGTTAAGGCTGCATAAGTTTGAAACAAAGTAGAACCATCTTGTGTATAAATCAAAGCCAAAACATTGGACTTACCCCATGAAATGATAGGACCTCTGGTATAAAAAGTTTCCAAAGGATCTTTGACGCTCGTTTGAAAGACATTGGTCTTTTTCTTGGTCGATAAATTCAATAACTGTACCTGGTATTTGGAAGCTGATTCAGTAACATATGCCAGCCATTTTCCATCTTTACTAAGTTTAAAATCTTTGATAGATTCATTTTTCAAAAGATCTACTTGTGCCAACAAATTAATATCCAAAGGTAAGGTGGTATTTGTCTCGATTGATTTGTATTGATTGATATTGAATTTTGCCCAATCTTGTAACATTTTAGCAAAAGGCTTTTTCAAAGTACTTGAAATACTCGATTGTTCATTACGAATGATACGTGTTAAGTTTAAAATATTGCTGATTGGACTAATTCCATACATTTTAACAATGTAAGACCAGATAGATTGACCTAACCATTCTGCCTCCTGTCCCCTTGCGATATTTAACTTCCTAATTTTATTATTGGCAATTACTTGGTAAGCAAATTGATTCATTTCTGGTGTATCACCTTCGGCTATATAGGCCGAAATACCTAAAATATACCAATCTGAAACAGACAACAATAAGGAATTTTGAAGCGCATCTTTTATACTACCCCCAAAAAGCATATCGTGAACATAGACCTTGACTACCTCTTTGATTAGCTTTTTCTTAAATTCAATTAAATTATCTTGAAAAGCGATTTCAATCTTAAATTTTGAATAATTCTCTTCTTTAATTTCCGCTACAGAAGACAAACTTACCCCACTATTACTTTGAAACAATTCTTCCGTCGATGGATATAAAAAAACTTTGGTTTTTTCAAATGGAGAATAACCCAATACATTGGAAATACGAATAAAATCGCTGTCCAAAATACGCAATGCATGCCTTGCTAATGGTTCATTCTTTCCGAAATAATATACCTCAAAATTTTGGCTAGATAAATATTTCCAATCAAATTCGTGGTATTGAATTCTTGTTTTTTCTACTTTCCGCTGAGTGGGATAAAAATCTTGTGCAAGCAGAATTACTGGCGAGCAAAAGAATAAAAACAAGAAAAAGGATTGTAAAAAATTCCTCATTGGAAGTATTTCGTAAGCAATATTCCAAATTTAATGATTTAAACTGAAAATAAATGGTAAAATCGACGAATTGATGCCTCCTCGTTTATCATATTTTTATTTTGAAATTCATCCGTCCATTGTCTAGCAAAATATGGAATCAAGGAAACTCCTTTAGAACCAAATCCATTAAAAATGGACACAGGTGAATTGGGGTGAAAACCAACCAAGGGGCGACGATCCTGAGTAGCTGGACGAACACCGCAGATCATTTCAATAGGTGAATAGTCTTCCACTTCAAATTGCTTTAGTTTCTTATCTAAATCCTCCATAGCATTGGCATGAGGTATTCCAGACAAATCATCCCAACGATAAGTGGCGCCCACTTTAAATTCATTTTCCTTGATTGGTAAAATGAATCCATTTTTATTCAAAATATACTCTTTTGAAAGTTGACTATTTTTAAACCGCAAAAGCTCTCCCTTCGCAGGTAAAAAATTCAAATGACCAAAATAAGGATTATGACGATGACAATGAAACCCTTCACAAAAAATTACTTGCGAAAAAACTTCGTCTCCAATTTGAACAATTTCTTGTTCAATCAAAATAGAGGGATTGTCAAATGAATATTCCTTTGAATGATAATAACCCTTCTTAATAAAAAAAGCTTTTGAAAGCTCTAAAAAAAGAGCTACATCCAACCAACCTGCCTTTTCTATCCAAACTCCCTCATCTGTCCACCTTAAAAACGGATTGTCGATTTGGCTTCTTCTATCCAACAACCACTTTTTCATTTCTTCATTCGCAAATGGCCGAAAAAGAGGCATGGGATGAAAAAATGAAGCAGATAACACTTGCTCCAATTGTTGATAAAAAGGAAAAATGTATTCGAACAATTCATTGGCTAACCAGGTTTCTTCTAATTTTCTACCAGTAATTGGATTGAAAATCCCTCCTGCAGCCATAGAAGATGTAAAATGAGTGCTTGGTGAATCCCAAATTTGAAAGGGAATACCAGTCCTCCATAATTGATGCCCCAATACTGTACCAGCAAGGCCTTGTCCAATGATTAAAACAGGATGTGTTGACTTAGTTGATTTCACTTTGTACACGACGTACTTGTTCTAGGACAAAATCTACTTGTTCGTCTAAACTTCGATAAGAAGTATCTAAATCGATTGCGTCAGCCGCTCTCTTAAGCGGGCCTTCTGATCGATTGCTATCAATTTCATCTCGAATTTTTAAATTTTCAACAATTTGCTCTAAGGGCAAATCTTCTCCTTTTTGCATTAATTCGAGTTTTCGTCTTTGTGCACGAATTTCAGGTTGGGCTGTCATGAAAATTTTCAATTCCGCTTTTGGAAATACGACCGTTCCAATATCTCTCCCATCCATAACAACCCCTTTGGATTCCCCCATTTTCTGTTGTTGAGCAACCATTGCATGACGTACCATTGGGATCGCACTAATTTGACTCACCATGTCTGAAATATACATTTTTCTAATTTCAGCCTCCACATTTTCACCATTTAGAATGGTATCCGAAGCTTGGCGTTGAGGATTAAATTGAAAAGTAATGTGTATTTGCTTTAAGGCTTCTTGAACCTGGTTTAGATTTTTACTATCAATTTGATGACGAAAAAAATACAAAGCAACTGCCCGGTACATGGCACCTGAATCGACAAAAACGTAGGATAGTGCAGCTGCAACTTTCTTAGCGGTTGTACTTTTTCCACAAGATGAAAAGCCATCTAAGGCTATGATAATTTTCGACATCAGATTAATTTAAAAAATGATGAATGGTTTCAAAACATTTCTCCGGCTCCTCATAAATTGATTGATGTGCAGAATGAGAAAACACCACCATTTGATGCAATTTAGGATTTAATTCGATACATTCCTGTATATCTTCTCTCGAAATCATTCTATCCAATGCTCCATGAATAAATAAAAAAGGAATTGTAGTACTTTTCAAAACTTCACGACCATCCATTCTATTTTTCATGGCTTGGGTAGCAGCAATTAATCCATCGGGCGATAACGTTCGATAACGTTCCGTTAAGATTGCTAGAACCTTCGTATTTTTTTCAATAAATGATTTTGAAAAAAGGTTAGGAATAAATGGAAGAATGAATTTTTCGACTCCTATCGTTTTAATAAAGGTCGCTGTTTTATCTCGATTTATTTTCTTTTCATCAGAATCTGGAAATGCAGTTGAATTCAACATAACTACTTTCTTGATGCGATCAGGATATAATTTTGCTAATTCAAGCGCTATGTAACCACCCATGGAATGTCCAACAAGATAAAAAGACTCTTTTTTAGGCAATGAATCCATCAATTGATGGGCATAATCTGAGAGTTCAGAACAATTTGTCCAATTGGCGTAATCAGGACAATAAAAAGAATCCATCCATTTGAAATTTTGAAGAAAATCATCCCATACTCGATGATCTTCTCCAAAACCATGTAAAAAAATTATTGATGGATTACCCATAAAAAAGATTTAAGCTACTCCTTTTAATTGATGAAACACCGTTTTTTCAAACTTTTCTTTGGCATAAGAAAGTGTCACTTCAAACGTAGCTACATTTTCTTGAGAAGGAATTTCAAACATAGCGTCGGTCATAATCGCTTCCAAAATCGAACGCAAACCACGAGCTCCTAATTTGTATTCCATTGCTTTTTCAACAATATAAGCTAATGCATCTTCAGAAAAAGATAATTGAACATTTTCCATTTCAAAAAGCTTCTCATACTGTTTAACCAAAGCATTCTTGGGTTGAGTCAATATAGATAACAAAGTAGAACTATCTAATGGGTTTAGATAGGTAATCACAGGTAATCGACCTAATAATTCAGGAATTAAACCGAATGATTTTAAATCCTGAGCCGTAACATATTTCATAATTTGATCTTGTTCAAAAGAATCATGAAATGTATCATCACCCGAAAAACCTATGGGGCGGGAATTTAATCGTTTGGCAATATGTCTTCCAATGCCATCAAAAGCTCCACCACAAATAAATAGAATATTTTCGGTGTTCACTGCAATCATTTTCTGATCAGGATGCTTTCTACCGCCTTGAGGGGGAACATTGACAATCGAACCTTCTAATAATTTCAATAAAGCTTGTTGTACACCTTCACCAGATACATCTCGTGTAATGGATGGATTATCTGATTTACGAGCAATTTTATCAATTTCATCAATGAAAACAATTCCATTTTCAGCCTTTTCCACATCATAATCAGCTGCCTGTAAAAGTCGAGTCAAAATCGTCTCCACATCTTCTCCCACATAACCAGCTTCCGTTATTACGGTAGCATCAGCTATACAAAAAGGAACTTGTAATTTCTGAGCAAGAGTTCTCGCTAAATACGTTTTACCTGTACCTGTTTCACCGACCATCAAAATATTTGATTTCTCAATTTTAACATCATCGGCACTTGGAACCTGCATTAAACGCTTATAATGATTGTAAACCGCCACAGACAAATGTTTTTTAGCCTCATCTTGCCCAATCACATACTCATCTAAATGTTTTTTAAGATCAATGGGTTTTACTAACTCAAAATTCTTTTTGCCCGATTTAGTTTTAGTCGATTTAAATCCTAATTCTTCCTGAACCACTTTAAAGCCTTGTTCCAAACATGAGTCGCAAATATGTCCGTCTATACCAGACAACAAAATGCCAACTTCATTTTTAGATCGGCCACAAAAAGAACAGTGATTATTTTTTTTGGAACTTGCCATTATTGTTTAAACTGTACGCGTTAAAATTTCATCGATCAAACCATATTCTTTCGCCTCAGCAGCTTTCATCCAATAATCGCGATCACTATCTCTTTCAATTTCTTCAAATGATTTCCCTGAATGTTTAGCTAAAATTTCATATAATTCATGACGAATTTTAACAATTTCTCTAGCAGTGATTTCAATGTCGCGACTTTGACCTTGAGCTCCACCTGAAGGTTGATGGATCATAACCCTTGCGTGCTCCAAAGCAGAGCGTTTTCCTGCAGCACCTCCTGCTAAAAGCACAGCTCCCATTGAGGCCGCTAAGGAAGTACAAACGGTTGCCACATCCGGGCGGATGTAATTCATCGTATCATAAATTCCTAATCCAGCATAAACGGATCCACCTGGACTGTTAATATACATGACGATATCTTTTTTAGCATCTGTTGACTCCATGAATAATAATTGAGCAACAATAATATTAGCCATATAATCATCTACGGGAACACCCATAAAAATAATACGGTCCATGATCAATCTAGAAAAAACATCAATTTGCGCAAAACGCATAGGTCTTTCCTCAATGATGTATTGTGTCATATCTTCAATTTGATGCAACGGACGGTCACCAATATGATTCATGTATTGATCAACTGCAAGGCCATTCAAACCTCTGTGATGAACAGCATATTTACGAAATTCTTCTCCTGACAATTCCTTTGGATACATAGTATGTAAAGTTTAAGATTCAAATTTAAAATAAGTTTCGGATAAATTGATTTCCAATGAAGGTTGTAACATCAATCACGAAAGCTTAGTTCACAGAAAACCCCGCAAAAACGGGGTATATCTGAAATTATATGTGACAAAAATTTTACAGCGCTGCTGCAATTTCCTTGAATTTATCTACATCAATTTTACTCACTTTATGCGGCACATTTTCAACCAAAACAGTAGATATTTTATCTGCAAAAGCTTGATTATATAAATTCATAAAGTTGTCTGACTTCGATTTATCGCTCAAATAACCCATTGCAATTTTATCAATCATTTCATCAATACCTGGTTGATCTGCAGATAAATAGCCACCAAATTGTTGACGCACCATGTCTTTAGCTTTCTCAACAACCTCAGCATAATCAACTTTTACATCAAATTTTTCAGCGACTTGATTCTTGATTAAATTCCAACGAATGTCTTTCTTCACATTATCAAAATCAGCATCAATTTGATCAGGTGTAAATTTACCTTCATTGATACGAATCAACCACGTTTTTAAGAAATTTTCTGGTAAATCAATTTTCACTTGTTCTAAAAGAGCTTTTTCTGCATCAATTTTTAATAAATATTCAGCTTCTCTTTTGTAGTTTGATTGAATAATTTCAGTCACTTGCTCTTTGAATGAAGCCTCATCTGTTGCCTTACCTGGTCCTAAAACTTTATCAAAAAAAGCAACGTTCAGCTCGGCAGGAACGGAGCGAGTGATATCTTCTACAACATAAGAAACCTCCCCAGTCAAATCAGCTACTTCATCTTCTTTCTTTCCTGTTGCCAAGGCCAAAGATTTTGCATCTACAAAAACCTTATCAATCGCAAATTTCAAAGTATCCCCTACTTTAGCCCCGATGAAAATCTTTTTAGATTTTTCAACAATCGCATGCATCGGAATTGCAGATTTTTCAACCCATTCTCCTTGTGTAAAAGTTCCAAAAACTAAATCGCGATCTTCAACCGACTCAGGATGAGTTTGATCACCAAATTGCTTTTTAAGATTTTCTATTGTTTCATCTATCTCTTTCTTATCGGCTTTAATTTCGTAAGAGGTAATGGTTTTGATTTTAGATAAATCTACTGTAAAATCACCATGAAAACCTAAATCATAATGAAAGGTAAATTCAGTGTCTTTTTCCCAATCGATAGAATCTGCTTCATCTACTGCAGGAAGAGGCTCACCAACTAAATTCAACTTATTTTCTTTGATATAATCACTTACCTCGTGACCCAACAAATGGTTAATCTCATCTACCAAGGTAGATTGACCATATAATTTTTTAACTAAAGGCATTGGAACCATTCCTGGTCTAAAACCTTTAATGCTAGCCTTTTTACGGTAGTCTTTTAATTTTTTATCTACTTTTTCTTGGTAATCTGGACCAGAAACTACAACCGTCAAACGACCTTCTAAATCATTTGTTTTGTTGAGTGAAATATTCATAAGGAAATGTTTAAAAATTTCTATTAAAAAAAGCCCCCAAAACCTTTCGGTGTTGAGGGCTTGCCGATGGTGTACGGGCGGAGGGACTCGAACCCCCATGCCTCGCGGCGCCAGATCCTAAGTCTGGTATGTCTACCAATTCCACCACGCCCGCTTACAATTTGGAAGGGCAAAGGTAATTAGCAATTTTTATTATTCCAAAGTTGAATCAAAAATTAAATGAATATTATTGAAAGTTTTAAGGCAATTTCAACAATATAAAGATCAATCTATCTATTTTTGTGAGCAATCAAATGAGCTATGTCAGAAACTAGACCTAACTGGAAAAAATGGTACACCACTTTATTCGTGTTCCTGATGGCTATTATCTTGTTTTTCCTTCTATTTAGTCAAATTTACCAATAAGATGCAAAATTTAGATTGGGTAGTATTGTTTATAACTATTGGAGGAATCGTCGCATATGGAAGTTGGAAAGGAAAGCAATCCAAACATTCTTTACAAGGTTTTTTATTAGCTGACCGAGAATTACCTTGGTACCATATTTTACTTTCCGTAATGGCTACGCAAGCATCTGCCATTACATTTTTGTCTGCTCCGGGACAAGCTTACACAGATGGTATGCGATTTGTTCAATTTTACCTGGGCTTGCCTTTGGCAATGATTATTCTTTCCATCACATTTATTCCACAATATTATCAACTGAAAGTTTATACAGCTTATCAATTTTTAGAAGAACGATTTGATGCCAAGACAAGAATCCTAACAAGCTTGTTATTTTTAGTCCCAAGAGCGCTTTCAACAGGTGTAACAATTGCCGCACCTTCCATCATTTTATCTACTTTATTAGGTTGGGATTTAACTTGGACCAATACCATTACAGCCATTGTAGTTACTGGCTATTGTATATTGGGTGGTTCTAAAGCCATTTCATACACTCAGATGCTGCAAATGTCTGTTGTTTTAGCTGGAATGGTCTTAGCTGGAATATTCATTATTCTAAATTTGCCCGATGAAATTGGGATGGATGAATCCCTACACATTGCTGGTAAATTAAATAAGATCAATTTAATCAATTGGAAATTTGACTTAAATGATCGCTATAACATTTGGTCTGGAATTATTGGCGGATTCTTTTTGCAATTATCCTATTTCGGTACGGACCAAAGTCAAGTAGGTAGGTATCTAACTGGCCAATCAGCGACAGAAAGTAAAAAAGGCTTGTTGCTAAACGGATTTTTAAAAATACCCATGCAGTTCTTTATTCTGTTGGTAGGGATTTTGGTTTTTGTTTTTTATCAATTCAATGAACCACCTATGTTTTTTAACAAAAACACAGAAAAAGTATGGAAAGAAAATAAATCATTTTCTCATTTAGAAATTCAAAAATCCACCCTTTTTGAAAACAAAAAAAAAGAGGAACTTCTATTAATCAAGGCAATTAAGGAAGATAACAATGCTCAAATTGCAAAAAGTAAAACAGCGATTAATCGCTTGAATGATTCTCAAAATCAAATTATAAAAGATGCCAAAGCAATTTTGGTCAAAGAAAATCCGAATGTCGAAACTCAAGATACTAATTACATCTTTTTGAGATTTATAACTGATTTTTTACCCATAGGATTGGTTGGGTTTCTAATTGCAATGATTTTACTTTCCTCTATGGGTTCTATGGCCTCAGCATTCGGATCTTTAACTTCTACAAGTATGGTTGATATTTATCAGCGATTTATTCGACCAGAAGAAAGCAATCAACATTACTGGTGGACATCTAAAATCATTACCTTGGCTTGGGGAATTTTCTGCCTTTTTGTGGCACAATTTGCCGTTAATATGGGAAGTCTAATAGAAGTGGTAAATATATTGGGCTCTTGGTTTTATGGTACTATTTTAGGCGTATTCTTGTGTGCATTTTATTTGCCCAAAACGAAAGGTACGCACGTATTTTGGGCTGCTATTATCGCAGAACTAATCGTTATTTACGCCTGGAAAATCGATTTGATGGCATTTCTTTGGCTTAATGTCCTTGGTTGCCTATTGGTCATTATTTTTGCAAAGGTATTTTCTATGATAAAGTAGAAGAGGTAATAGGTAATAGGTAATAGGTAATAGGTAATAATGCGAATTAAGAGTTAAAAAAACATTTCATTCAAACTATCCAAAGCTTCATTGATGGCCAAGGCTTAATCCCAACGAAAGATTTGAACGAAGCGGCAAGGCGGTTCTTTGACAATGCGCATCGGCGCTGTGCGAAAGGGTCAAAGAAAATAGCCGTGAGCGAAGTGAAAATCGGTCCGTCAGTTGACGGATTCGTCTTGGATTAAGCAAAAGAAATTTTTTTTGTTTCTTTTTTTTCAAAAAAAAGAAGTGCAATGGAAAAAGAAATAGCCCTTCAATTGCATTTTTGTAAAATAAATCGGGGCGCAGCCAATTTAAATTCGCTTTTATAGATTCGTTTTGAGTTAATCCTATTAATTATTTCAACCCTTAATTCCTATTAATAGGTAAGAGGTAAGAGTTACATCTTACATCAATTAACTTTTATAGAAAATTTTACTGGGTTTACAGGTTTTTCATCGAAAGATCTTAATTTTTTAATGGTATCAACAACTTCTAACCCTTTGGTAATTTTACC